>Ga0224496_10002778_pt1 | contig 10310 bp, 9 predicted proteins | sample SF_Jul11_sed_USG_2_FD_168127 | JGI IMG/M metagenome (GOLD analysis project Ga0224496, IMG submission 168127) | Sediment microbial communities from San Francisco Bay, California, United States - SF_Jul11_sed_USGS_8_1 | ecosystem: Environmental > Aquatic > Marine > Sediment | place: USA... | reverse complement strand
CGCCTGTATGTGCACCGTATTGGTGCTGACGGCGCCGCCGCCGCGAGACTAAACTGATGAAAACTTTGCATTTCCGACCACACCGGTGCGTGGCATAATTCCTGCTTCGTTCACGCACTAGAATCGAAAGATTTTGAGGATGCCGCTGTCACGTACGAGAGCGGCTATGAATTTTCTGCGCAGTTGATTTTGGAGGAGTGGTAATGTCTGCAACCAAAGTTACGAAAATGATTAAGGACAGCGACGTCAAGTACGTTGACCTGCGATTCACGGATACCATTGGCAAAGAACAGCATGTCACCATGCCTGCTCATACGATCAATGCGGACTTCTTCAAGTTCGGCAAGATGTTTGATGGTTCGAGTATCGCCGGATGGAAAGGTATCAATGAGTCCGACATGGTTCTGATGCCGGATACCAACACCGCGGTGCTCGACCTGTTCAGCGACGAAGTCACGCTGATTATCCGTTGCGATATTCTCGAACCCTCCACGATGAAAGGCTATGAGCGCGATCCACGCTCCATCGCCCATCGCGCCGAGGCGTACCTGAAATCCACCAAGATTGCCGATACGGCATTTTTTGGTCCGGAACCCGAATTCTTTGTATTCGATGACGTCCGCTGGGGCGCTGATATGGGCGGCTCTTTCTGCAAGATTGATTCTGAAGAAGCGTCATGGAATTCAGAACGCGCCTATGAAGATGGCAACATCGGCCATCGTCCGTCTGTCAAGGGTGGTTACTTCCCGGTCCCGCCGGTCGATTCACTGCATGATCTGCGTGGTGCAATGTGTCTCGCCATGGAAGAAATGGGTGTGGAAGTTGAAGTCCATCACCACGAAGTGGCAACGGCCGGACAGTGCGAAATCGGTACAAAGTACGACACGCTGGTCAAGCGCGCCGACATGAACCAGATCCTGAAATACGTGGTGCATAACGTGGCACACGGTTACGGCAAGACCGCCACCTTTATGCCGAAACCGCTGGTTGGCGACAATGGTAGTGGTATGCACGTACACATGTCGCTGGCCAAGGATGGCAAAAATATCTTCACCGGTAACAAGTACGGCGGCCTGTCACAGCTGGCACTGTATTATATCGGCGGTATCTTCAAGCATGCGCGTGCACTCAACGCCTTCACCAATGCGAGTACCAATAGCTACAAGCGCCTGGTGCCGGGTTTCGAGGCGCCGGTCATGCTGGCTTACTCTGCACGTAACCGTTCCGCGTCTATCCGTATCCCGTATGAATCAAATCCGAAGGCGCGTCGTATCGAAGTGCGTTTCCCCGATTCGAACGGTAACCCGTACCTGTGCTTTGCGGCCCTGATGATGGCCGGTCTCGACGGTATCAAGAACAAGATTGATCCAGGCGATGCCATGGACAAGGACCTGTACGATCTGCCGCCGGAAGAAGATGCGAAGATCGACAAGGTTTGCAGTTCGCTCGACCAGGCACTGGATGCACTGGACAAGGATCGCAAGTTCCTGACCGCTGGCGGTGTATTCACGGACGATATGATCGACGGCTACATTGATCTCAAGATGGAAGATGTCACGCGCCTGCGTATGACCACACACCCGGTTGAGTTCGATATGTATTACAGCCTGTAAGCAGTCACCTGGTCATGGCGACCATCAAGGGCGTCCCGTTGGGGCGCCCTTTTTGTTTGTGATTATTAAGTCATGGATTTAACAGGAAATAGCGATTGCTGGCCCGACAGGCGGGTCGAATTGGCAGACAATACGTATTGCGTCCGCGCGTAATCGTCGCTAGGGTTGTGATTATGAAAGTGATTATTTCAATATTACTGATGTTGGCCATGCCGCTACAGGCTGAGGTCTTTAAAACGGTCACGCCGGACGGCGAGGTGATTTACAGTGATGTAAAAACCAGTGGCTCGAAACAGATGAATGTCCCGGAGGCGCAGACCTATACCCCGGTGCCATTGCCACCGCCGGAGCCGGATCCGGCGGTCAGCGAGCAAGAGGCTGCCAGTGCGATTTACAAGAGCCTGGTTATTGATACGCCGGTTAACGAGGAAACTATTCGCGATAACCAGGGAAATATCGAGTTGCTGGTGTCATCAAAACCCGGCCTTATCCGCACAGACGGTCATCGATTGGTCTATTACCTTGACGGTGAGCAACACGGCCGCCGCACTATAGATACCCGCAAGGTATTTACCAATGTGGATAGGGGCGAGCACATACTGACAGTAGCCATCGTCGACACGAATAATGCGGTGATTATCGAGTCGCAGCCGGTCAAGATATTCCTGCACCGGGCGTCGGTGCAGCACCGGTTCAATCCTATGAACCCCAACAATCCAAACAAGGCTGCCAAACCCCCCGCCCCGTAAGCGCCTTCCGGCTTGCCCGATCAAGCCCCCCGAAAAAACTTCCCGATATGACGGCATGCACCATTTTAGTGCATACTAGCCATTAATCGTGGCTGACTATGCAGGATCGCCTGTCCGGGCGAGTGATCTATCGTCTTGTTTTCAAGCGATTAAATATTTTCAGGCATTCAAAACGGCCGGTTGGCCGGGCTGGTTTGGTTTTTGCAAGATGGTGGTAGATGCCTACTAAACACGCTAACAAGATCGGCCATGAACTGGTGCTGGATAATCTAAGCACGGCTGTCATGGTGTTCGATGAGCAGTTTCGTCTGCGTTACATCAACCAGGCGGGTGAAGTGATGCTGGCGCACAGCGCACGTCATGCCTGCGACCGTTCTGTGCACGAACTGGTGGTAAATTCCGAAGCCCTGGAAGAGCAGCTTGCCAGGTCTATTACCAGTGGCGAGGTAATTGCCCAGCGCGGCTGCCAGCTTGAATTACCTGATGCAGTGCCATTGCGTGTCGATTGCACGTTCACGCCGGTGTTTGATGAAACCGTGGGTACGCACGTACTGATTGAAATGCGTCAAATCGACCACCAGATGCGCGTGGAACAGGATGAATTGCTGATCAACCAGCAACAGGCATCACGCCTGCTGGTGCGCGGACTGGCGCATGAAATCAAAAATCCACTGGGTGGTCTGCGTGGTGCGGCGCAATTACTTGAGCGTGAGATCAGTGCGCCGGAATTACTTGAATACACACAGATCATAATCGGTGAAGCGGACCGGTTACAGGCGCTAATCGACCGTATGCTGGGACCAAGCGCCCTGCCGCAATTGCGACAATTGAATATTCACGAGGTGCTGGAGCGTGTGCGGGGACTGGTGCGGGCCGAGGTCGGTAACGAGCTTGTGTTTGTTCAGGACTACGATCCCAGTCTGCCGGAATTACACGCAGACCCCGATCAGCTTGAGCAGGCTGTACTGAATATTGTGCGAAATGCGACGCAGGCAATGCAGGGTAAGGGAACGATCACATTGCGCACACGGGTGTTGCGAAATTTCAATATCGGTGCGCGCAAATACAGGCTGGTTGTGCAAATAAATATTATCGACACTGGTCCGGGAATTGACGACGAACTGCAAAAGAAGATGTTCTTCCCGATGGTGACAACGCGAAGCGAGGGCACCGGACTGGGTTTATCGATTGCACAGGCGCTGGTCAGTCGACACGAGGGTCTGATCGAGTGCCAGAGTGAGCCCGGTGAAACCACCTTCACCATACTACTGCCATTGGATAAACGGGATGATGCATAGCAACAGGATTTTTGTGATTGATGACGACAGTTCCATACGCTGGGTGATGGAGAAGGCGTTGAGCGCAGCCGGGATGGAGGTAGTCAGCTTTGAGTCAGCCGAAGACGCGCTACAGGCAATCGAGGCAGAAGAGCCGTCCGTTATCGTAACGGATATACGTATGCCTGGCATGGATGGACTGGCGCTGCTGGATCGTATTGGCAAGCGCTACACGGACGTGCCGGTTATTATCATGACGGCACATTCCGACCTGGACAGTGCTGTGGCGGCATTCAAGGGTGGCGCCTTTGAGTACCTGCCCAAGCCGTTCGATATTGACGATGCGGTTGCGCTGGTCAGCCGCGCCATTGAACTGCGCAAGCAGCAGACAACTGCCCAGCAAAAACCGGAGTCAACGGCAGCAACTGAAATAATCGGCAAGGCCCCGGCAATGCAGGAGGTGTTCCGTGCGATCGGGCGTTTATCCAGTTCCAACGCGACGGTACTGATAAACGGCGAGTCAGGAACCGGCAAGGAACTTGTTGCCATGGCGCTGCATCGACACAGCGCGCGTGCGCACAAGCCGTTCGTTGCACTCAATATGGCGGCAATACCACGAGACCTGCTCGAGTCCGAATTGTTCGGACATGAGCGGGGCGCCTTTACCGGCGCGCAGAGCCGTCGCATCGGGCGTTTCGAGCAGGCCAATGGCGGCACACTGATGCTGGATGAGATCGGCGATATGCCGGCCGAACTGCAGACACGCCTGCTGCGCGTGCTTGCGCAGGGCGAGTTTTACCCGGTCGGTGCGCATACACCGAAAACCGTCAATGTGCGCATCATTGCGGCAACACACCAGGACCTGGAAGGCCTGGTCAGGTCAGGCGATTTCCGGGAAGACCTGTTTCACCGCCTGAATGTCATTCGTATCCAGATCCCGCCGTTACGCGAGCGTCGCGAGGATGTTCCCCTGTTGATGGCGCATTTTCTGGACAGCGCGGCAAGCGAACTTGAGGTTGAATCCAAGACGCTGAACGCCGACGTTGCTGCCTACCTGGAGCAGCTGGACTGGCCGGGCAATGTCCGGCAACTGGAGAACCTGTGCCGGTGGTTGACTGTCATGGCGCCGGGCAAGGAAATTCATCTCGAGGACCTGCCGCCGGAACTGGGAGAGAGCAGTGAACACGGACAGGGACAGGCGAATAACTGGCAGGCAATGTTACGTAGCTGGGCACAACAGCAGCTGGCCGGTGGCGCCGAACGTTTGCTGGACGAGGCGCTGCCGGTATTCGAGCGTACCCTGATTGACGTGGCGCTTGCGCAGACCAGCGGGCGCCGCCAGGACGCCGCGCGCCTGCTGGGATGGGGCCGTAACACGCTGACACGAAAGATAAAGGAACTGGATGAGAGTGCCGATAAATCATTAAGTTAGAAGCCATGAGTATGATTCATATCGCCACGAATGTCAGCGCCACGCCAAGCGGGCTCAGGGAGGAGTACAGCTTATTCAAAATGCATCTTCGGGCACATTGCCTGCCTGTTACTGCCGTTCTGGCAGTGTGCGCATGCCGCGCTGCAAACGCCTGACGAAGCAGCCGGCGCAACAGCCTATGTAGATCAACTGATCGATCCGACGATTGGTCAGGAAGACATCGACCCGGTCTACCGTGAACACATAGAACAGCCACAGGGGCGCCGTTACCTGGACGTCCGTTTACACCACTTCAGCGAAGATCGTTCTGGCCAGGGCGCCAGCTATGAAAACGGCTTGCTCGTGAACTGGCGGCGTGAAACACGCAACTATGGTGAATTTGAAGCAGAGGGTGCCTTGCTGGGAGTCAGCGCCGACCCTGGTCGCAACGAGCAGGCATCGACCGGTACGCTGCTGACCCTGCGGCAGCACGACTTTGCCATCAACAACAACTGGCTGATGCAAAACAGTATCGGCATCGATCGTACGTGGTTCGATCCAGTGCTTGCCAGCAGTTACCGCTTCAAGCTGCCATCAACACTGCTGGTCGGTGCCAACTCGCAGCTGTCATCCAGCGCCGGTGATTTCCGTTTCACGGCCGGTCATCTCGGCCGGCTTGACTCCGGCCAGGTGCATACCTTTGAAACCACCAGTGGTCGTCTGTTAAGCGCCGGCTTCAGCAAGGCGCCGACGGAGAACCTGCACACCGGCATTCAGCTGGTTCATGTCGATGGCGCAAGTAATGTGGCGGACCACAGCAGTGTCGCCGGTGTCCTGGAGTACCGGGACAGTTCCCATGCACGCCGCTACCAGCTGCATGCGCTTGCCGATACCGGCGGTGCTGCCGGTTTCTGGCTGGATGGCGACATACTGAACGGCCACTGGCGCCATCGTTTCGGTGCGTTTCGACTGGGGCCGGGATTGCTGTGGGCCGATACAGTCATGGCCAATGACCTGCAGGGATTCTATGCCCGTGCGGACCTGCAAACCCTGCGTTACCAGTTGTCCGGTGGTCTCGATTACAACAGCAGTAATCTTGACGACGATCCGCTGCAAAACGGCACCCGTAATATCACCGCGTTTGTTACCGGCAACCGGCAATTAAACCGGCTGACCGGCATAGGCGGCACACTCAATTTGCGTGACAGTCATTCCACCAACAGCACGGCGGGGGGCGGCTCGCGGATTATCCGGCTGACCGGTCACGCCTCGCATCGTTTCAAAGCAGGTACAACGCGACTGCAGTTGCAGCTGGCGGATATCGAAAACGGTTCGAACCATGGCAGCGGCAGCGGTATTACGTGGGACCAGTCCTGGGAGCTTAAACGTGACCTGCTCGTTTCCAGTACGGTGGGATACGAAGTGGAGAACGGTGCAGGTAACGACGAGTCAAGATTCACAACTGGGTTGCTGGCGCACTACGAGTACTCATCGCGCCTGCGCTGGGACGTTAATGTCAACTGGATACGTACGAATAACGACAGTAGCGGCATTAACACGAATGCAGTCAATGCAAATGCAGCCGTGCTGTGGCGGTTTCTGCCGGGCTGGGAGGCCTCGCTACGCGCCGGTTTCAACGATGCACGCGATGATTCATCGGGCGCGCTTGCCGGCACGGATTTCGCGGGCACTGAACGCATCGTGTTCCTGAGTGTGCGTCGTGAAATCGCTTCGGGTCGCCCGTTCGAGCGTCTTGGCAGCAATACCGGCAAGGCCGGCTATGGCAACGTGGAGGGTGTGGTCTTCTTTGATGAAAATCGTGACGGCGTGCGCCAGGCGGGCGAGAAGGCGGCGGCCGGTGTTTATGTTTATCTCGACCGGAACTACCAGAAAGTCACCGACCGGGACGGCCGCTTTGTGTTCGCGCCGGTGACGGCCGGTGAACACCAGGTTTCAATTGCCGTGGAAGATTTGCCGCTGCCCTGGGGCCTGGATGACGAAAGCCCGCGAACACTCACGGTGAATGTTCGCGAGCGTACCAGCCTGGCTATTCCTTTAGTCCGATTTGATGAGTAGGTGACAGGGTCTCGCTGATTTTCTTGTTGCCGCCCTCCCACTCGATGGTGCCGGACAGTTGCAGTGGCATGACGACATCCTGCATGCTTACCTTATTCGTCTTGGCGGGCCATATCGGTATGTTACGGGTCTGGCCCGGCATGACCGGGCTGGGGGAAACGGAAAATTCCAGCTTGTTACCGACTGCATCCGTGCCGACCAGTATCCCGGACGGGCGCCCGTGTGCCATGCCCTTGTTTTCCAGTACGGCAACAGGCGTTTGCTGGTTGTTTACGGTACTTATGCTGATTTTGTGCAGTTCCATATCGGGTAATGCGTCACCGATTACGACATAGACGATAATCGCAATACGGCCCTGTACCGGGAAACGGATTTCATCGGGGCCGGCCATCACCGACTCTTCATCCAGGCCCTCGAGCAACAGCGCAACACGGCACTCGCCGGGCGGTGTATCCGCTGGAACGTGAACTTCGTAGCGGAATCTGCGCGAGGTGTTTCCGGCCATCTTGATGCTGCGTCGTTCGAGGCGGGTCCAGCCGCGGCAACTGCCCGGTTGCAGTTCCGGCGGGTGAATGATCACCTTGCCGTCTTCGGTCAGGTCCCAGTCGGCAGTGCGCATCTTGAAGTTTGCCGTGGTTGCATCGGAGTTGCTGATTTCCACGGTCTCGCGGACGGTATCGCCGGGTTTCGCAAACAACTCGAAGCGCGGTGGTGAAACCGTTGCGGCAAAGCCGCCGGCATTTGCCGCGGGTAAGGCAGGTATCAACATGCACGAAGCAAGCAATAGTTTCTCAAGGAATGATTGTTTCGATTTCATATTCGGGCTCGAAATTTATCGGATAATTGAAAGAACGGCCATCGATCTCGATTGTAAAATCAAGAATATCTATCAGGACGGCGCTGCTGATTAACCCCTCAAACAGCAGTGTGCGGGTTCCCGGCGTGACGGTGCCGTCCGCGAATACACCGCGTGTCGTCCAGCTCAGGCGCATCCCGGCAGGGTCATCCAGTCCGGGTATCACCACGGGCAGGCCCAGGTAAATACGTGCCTGCTTGCCGTTGTATTGCGCGGTATTCAAGCGCACCTCGAAATTACGTACGTTTGCATACAGTGCATTTAGCTGATCCGCGTCCAGCCTGTCGAGGTTGGTGTTGTAGCGCCAGTCGATATTGACATCAACGTTTTGTCTTGGTGACAGGCTGTCATCGAGTCTGGCGGCGCCCGCGGGCATGGCTGCGGCAAGTGCCATGCATGCTAGTGAAAATGTTTTCATGGCATGGTCAGGGTATAGGTGACTGTGCCGGTATAGGCACCGGCTTCAAGCACATTGGCATTGTCATAGTAAAAGCTGTGCCGGTCACTGATCTCCTGCGAGTTGCCGAAGGAAAACTGGAACTGGCTGGTACTGCCGTCATAGCGACCGGACGGGATGATGCCATTTCTGGATATCCAGCTGATAGTTGTGAACGGCGTGGTGTGTGCACCATTGCGCAAGGGTATCGAGGAGTCGACCGTCAGCACCGCCACACGCGAGTTGTTTGGCGTGGCGCGGTTTGCCACCGCGATCCTGACGTCCGGCCTGGCCCTGATCGGGACCCCGTTGCCAAGTTCGGCGGGTTTTATTTTGAAAGTGACCTCGGTAACCTGCGGGCCGTTCCCGATCGACAGCATCACCGCGGGAGCAGGCGCATTGGTTATCTTGAACTTCGCAGCCTGCGCCGGTGCCAGGCTGCTGCCTGCGACTGCCAGCAGCAAGAGCAAACGGGTGTGGGACAAGGTATTCAACAGAAATTACACCGCATTGTTTTTGTTCCATTGCATACTAGCGTCGATTTTATTGGCCACCAGAATGATGGGGCAAGGGCGAGAGGACAGGCGTACACCTGTCCTCTGCCGATCCATATCAATGGATATCCCGTGACGAATGATTTCTACGGTGAGCTGGCCGTGTAGGTTACGCGACCATTGTTGGCGACGGTACCACCGTAGATACCACTGGGGTACGACGCGCCGTTGGCGTACGTGTAGGTCCATTCGGCACTTTCCTGGACAAGATTACCCGTCGCAAAGACCGTTGTGGTACCTGCCGTACCGAGTGCCGGCGCACCCAGTGTTGCCTGGCTGCTTGCGGTAGCGATGGTGGTGTACGGTATGGTGTTACCTGCGCCATCCGCCAGTGACAGACCATTTGAGTCCTGGCTGATGGTGACATCGCCACCGGCATTGGCCAGTACGTCCACGGTTACCTTGCCGCCGGTCAGGTCACCGCCGGTACCGCTGATTGGGCCGGTACCAATGTTTGCAGATGTTGGTGCGAAGGTGATCATGTCAATTGCGGCCGCGGGACTACCCACGCGGAAGCGCAGTACGCCCGGGATGGTGATCTGGAAGTCGACGCGGGCGTTGGCTGACAGGGCACCGGCACCGGTCACCGTGGTGGCTTCAGCGAAGGCAAATTGGGGTATGGCTACGGATAAAGACACGGCTGCTGCTATAAGTGCCTGTTTGCAAGGATTTTTCATTGTTCACTCTCTGTGTGAAAGTCATCGGGACCATCCATAGAGTGGTTAGAACATCCTTGTTACTCCGTGCTATCGGCAGGTGCAGTGATAACTTTAAACACGCGTCACGGTCAGCTGCACAGTGCTTGGCAGCGGGGATCAGCAGAGGAATCAGCCGCCGTGGCAGGCGGAATCGGGGGAGTTCAGGGTGAGGCTGCCGGTCAGTTCACTGACCGAGGCCATTGCGTGGCGATCGAGGTAGTCGGCGATGCCGGTATTAATGGTGCGGCATACCAGCGGATCGTAGAACAGGGCGGTACCGATGCCGACCGCGCTGGCGCCGGCAATAATGAACTCCAGTGCATCCTGTGCACTGCAGATGCCGCCCTGGCCAATGATCGGGATGCCATGCGCCCGGCATACCTGGTGAACCTGGTGTACTTTCAGCAGGGCGACCGGCTTGATGGCAGGGCCGGACAGTCCGCCCTGGTTGTTGCCAATGACCGGTGTGCGGCTTTCGATGTCGACAGCCATGCCCATCAGGGTATTGATGACGGCGAACGCGTCAGTACCGGCGGAAATACACCGGCGGGCATTTTCTGCGATATCGGTCTGGTTGGGTGACAGCTTGGTGATCAACGGCTTGCCGGTGGCGGCGCGACAGGCTTCCACCACCCCGGCA
>Ga0224496_10002775_pt1 | contig 10318 bp, 8 predicted proteins | sample SF_Jul11_sed_USG_2_FD_168127 | JGI IMG/M metagenome (GOLD analysis project Ga0224496, IMG submission 168127) | Sediment microbial communities from San Francisco Bay, California, United States - SF_Jul11_sed_USGS_8_1 | ecosystem: Environmental > Aquatic > Marine > Sediment | place: USA... | reverse complement strand
GATGCCTCTATTTTATCATTTTTGAGCAAGTTATTTTCTTTTTTTGGCTGTTTCAGCCACTAATTCCCTAGGCTTTTATGAGTTTTGCAAGAGGCTCGATAGATAAATATTGATAGGGGAAGCACAAGCCAGTGTTGATATGCCATCGGATATGCTACTAAGAAACTGAAAAGAATCCTATTTGCTGCTTTCATGCAAGCCGTGATATTTAAAATTTGAAACGTATGCGTGTCCTATGGTTAGAAGTTACAGAACCACCGTTGGCAGCACTGCCTTAGCCCAGCATGTCTGATACGGCGGACAAACGACCAAAATCTGAGAAACAGCTGCCAAGAAGCGATTCAGTATTCAAATAAAGCATTGAATAGTATTCAATCACATTGCCTTCTCAATTTGGTAAGCATAAAATTCAATTAATCAGCAGGTTCATTTAGGACAAATGTCCCATAAAAGAGAGGCGTGATGTCTTTTATTGTAGCTTTGATTTTAGTATATTGTGTAATCAACGATACTGTTGCTACAGAGTGATTATTACAAAGTCTGTCGAATTGCTCGATGCTGCAAACACTGCGCTTGTTCCTGGGGCACCTTCGGACTCGACTGCATTTGTTTACTGAATTATCTTTCACCAACACTTTTTCGATGATGAGTGAGCCCATGTTACTAAAACCCAAACTAATTGACGCGCTGTTTCTATGCGTCGTACTAGCAGCACTTATTTCAAGTGGTTACGCTAGAGGCGCTGGAGGCAAGGGGGTCATAGCCACTGTTTTAGAAGCATCTGGCCAGGGCTGCCGGGGGTTGCCACCAATTGCTAGCTCGGCCACCCGCTTGTATGTTGCGCCATTCGGTAACGATGCCGCGTCCGGCACACAGGATGCACCGTTCGCTACATTGGGTAAAGCAGCAAGTCTTTTACCCAATGGTGGTACCGTCATTGTTCGGGGCGGTGTTTATCCCGCTCCGCCCATGTTCGATGCGGTGGGCTCGAAAGATGTGCCGTTGCACATCCGGGCGGCTGACGGTGAGCAGCCCATCTTTGACGGTGCCAACATACAAGAAGCGGATTCTGCCGTGATCTTCATGGCGTCGGCGTCTCACGTTGTGATCGAGGGGATCGAAGTGCGCAACTGTTTGACCCTGGGTTGCGAAGGAATCGCAAGTAATACACCTGTTCTCGATTTGACGATCCGCGGGAATCATATCCACCACATATCTGCTTCCGCTGCGCGCTTTTCTGGCCGACAGATCCGCATCGAAGATAACGATTTTCATGATATTGTTCTGATCAACGAAAACAACACGAACTTTCCCAACGGTGGTTGGCCCACATGCACCGGCACTACGCCAAACACTTTAAACCTGTCAAACCCCTGGGCGAACAACGTTGTGATCCGTGCCAATCGCATCCGTGATTGCTGGGGCGAGGGCATTGACGTATGGTACGGATCCAACGTCATTGTTGAGGACAACAGCATAGTAAATGCATGGAATGCCGGTATCTACGCTGATAACTCCTTTAATATACGCATTGCGCGGAACTATGTGCGCATTGATCGAGGCGCAGAAGGTGGCGCCGGTACGGGTATACTTCTTGGCTTGGAGGATTACGAAATGTGGGGACTACCAAACGTTTCTACCAAGCATGTGCTTGTGACGAACAACGTCGTGCTTGCGGGCGTTGGAATCGGGTGGTGGTCGATACCAACATCGGAGAGCACCTACGAGTCGTTGCATGTGTTCCACAATTCAGTCGCGGGAACGCAGGCACAAGCGATCGATATCGCTCCAGTAATTTCGGGAGTGAAGCATCCCGCCAACAACTTCATCGCGAACAACGTCTTCTTTGGTGTCGAGGAGAGTATTATCGGGAATCCAGGTACGTTCATACTCGGTGGCAACGCATGGATCAACGGTCCCATGCCTGCCATAGCAGGTCCCGGCGACGTTCCCCTAGAGGTCGTCTTCACTGACGAGCTGTTGCAACAAATGCAAGTGAACGAGGCGCAGCCACTTGCGCCACTCGTTGGTACGGGGGACGTTCGCGTTGGCCTGGTTGATGATTTCCTGTGCGGCGAACGGGATACCGCCGCGCCGACGCGAGGTGCATTCGAGCAGTTATAATCGATTTGAGTCAAATCGTGGGTATGTGTTGGCACGGCTATGGACCACTGGAACAATGGAATGGTTTGGTTCCGTGATTAGGTTGCCGGAGTGTCTGCAAGGAATGTGCAAACACTAGTCTCATTGCTCGAGGCGTGACGAAAAAATGTAGCGTGAAACCGTCAAAAAGCATCGGGTATCGGGTTATGGCCCGTCTTATATCGCAAGAAAAAATTCGTTTGTGACCAAAAGAATAATGCCTTTATATATCAGGCCTAAGCGTGAGGCTGTAATAATACCTCACGCCCTTGATATGGGATCGGCGTATTCCCGCATCATCAGGTCGGGCTGTAATAGTCTAATTAGATAGCTATGTCATCGTTATGTGTGGAAAAATATGGCTAAATCTCTTAACTGGTTGGGATGCAACATTTTGAGACATACTATATCGCCTCGCTAAGCCATATAAAAACATACGATATTAATAAATTCCATACGGTTTGATGACATGGCCAATTAGATTGGTTTCTAGAAAACAATCAATTATGCTTGCTGGTAGCTCGTGTGTATTTTGCCATTATCTGTTTTTGCATATAATTCAACCTTTTTCAGAAGATGTAAAACCATCTGTTAGTGTCTTATTGGGGGTAAAATTAAAAATTTTCAGTTTAACCGTCGCGTTTGGGCGCTATTTTCTATGATTTTATAGGGCAAAGTTCTTTGGCCTTGGCTACAGATTTGTCCAGGCAGGGCGTTGGAAACGGCGCAAATGATTCTATTGAAAATGCGCATGATGTAAGGAATCATATTCATTGACGACTAAGAGTCGGATGTTTATTATTTTAAATTAATAAGATATGTTTCTATTCCATGAAAAGGCTTGAAGTTGTTAATAAATATATAAATTTGTTTATTGGCAATCGTTATGACTAAGTTACCCGCTTTAGTTTTGGTTTGTAAGCGGCCGGTTTTAGGCCAAGGTAAGCAAAGACTAGCCAGGCATTTAGGTCTTGAGGTCACGCAACGTGTTGCTGAAGCTTTGCTGGCTTGTGCAGTGGAAGACGCATGTAACTGGCCCGGCCTGGTAATCATCGCACCAGCAAGTCAGCATGATTATGACTGGGCGATTGCTTTATCACGGTCAATCCAGTCTCCGGTAATGGTTGTGCCACAGGTGTCTGGCAATTTAGGGCAACGATTAAATACGCTAGATCAGATGCTCCGTAGTCAGGGGATAAATCAATTGGTATATATTGGCAGTGATGCGCCGGGGCTCAGTATGGCCGACTATTCCACTGTTAGGGAAACATTGCAACAATATAATACCGTATTAAAACCGGCAATCGATGGCGGCGTAGTGCTCATGTCGAGCTGTTGCCCATGGCCGGAATTATCTGATTTGCCATGGAGTACTGATAAGCTGGCGATGACGTTGACTGATAGCTGTCGTGTGGCTGGACATTCAGTTAATATCCTGGGGCAGGGTTATGATGTTGATGAACTGGACGATTTTATGCGACTGATTTCACGGCTAGCGAAGGATCAGCGGCCAGCGCGACGTACCTTACATAAACTGGCATGCTGCATTTCCCTTGCAAGGGAAATAGCCAATGCTTAGTTGTAGCGTTATTATTCCTTGCTATCGGGATGAGGCGGAATTAACATGTTTACTTGACCAGCTGCAAAAACTGCCACAGACGCTATTAGAGGTTATTGTTGTGGATGGGGCAGGTAGCCACAAGTGCCAAGAGATTTGCATTGATAATCAAGCGTTTTGGTTGGCAAGCGAGCCTTGCCGGGGGCGGCAATTACTGGCTGGTGCAGCCATGGCGCGAGGCGATATCCTGTGGTTCTTACACGCGGATGCCCGTTTATCGATTGATCCATTGTCTGCAATATTTCGTGCGATTGAACTAGGGGCTGTCGGCGGTTATTTTCGTTTTCGTTTTGATGCGCCACATGCCTGGCCAGCATTTTTTCTTGAACCTGCAATTGCGCTGCGTTGCCGTTTTGGTGTTCCTTATGGTGATCAAGGACTTTTTGTGTTGCGGCAGATTTACACTAAAGTAGGCGGTCATGCGCCTTTGCCTATATTTGAAGAAGTGCATTTAGTCAATAGGGCGCGTCGTTTAGGCCGTTTTCATCCTTTACGTGATCCAATATTTGTTAATCCACGCCGCTGGCTGCGTGACGGTTGGTGGCGGCGAACCTGGAAAAATCGTAAATTAGCACTGAACTTTGCGCGTGGCGTTGCGCCCAATAAACTGGCGGCGCGTTATCGTTCGGATAATCCCTCCCGGATTTCCTAAGTACCTGACAATAACTTTAAGGAATTTCATGCAAGAGACTGTTCAAAAATATTACGGTGAAACGCTAAGTAGTACGGAAGACCTGCAAACGAATGCTTGTTGTCCTGCTGAGGGTTTACCTGACTTTCTAAAGCCGCTTTTGGCAAAGGTACATGATGATGTTCTGGCGCGTTATTACGGTTGTGGTCTGGTGTTGCCTGAATTACTCGATGGCTTGACAATCCTGGATCTCGGTTGTGGTGCAGGGCGCGATGTTTATGTGCTTTCTCAATTGGTCGGTGAACATGGACAGGTCATTGGCGTGGACATGACTGAAGAACAGTTGGCGGTTGCCCGCCAACATGAAATCTATCACCAGAAATCATTGGGTTACAAACACAGTAATGTGCGTTTTCTGCATGGTTATATTGAACGGTTGGATGAGCTTGATCTGGCTGATGCCAGTGTGGATATCATCGTATCAAATTGCGTTATTAACCTTGCGCCAGACAAGGCGGCGGTACTGCGCGAAGCCTGGCGCGTCCTGAAGCCAGGCGGTGAAATGTATTTTTCCGATGTGTACAGTGACCGGCGCATTCCGGCAGCTTTGAAAAATGATCCCGTGCTGTATGGAGAGTGTTTAAGTGGCGCGTTGTACTGGAATGATTTTGTTCCATTGGCACGTGTCCATGGTTTTACTGATCCGCGCCTTGTCGATGATCGCCCAATAACCATTGATAATTCGGAATTGGCAGAAAAAACCGGAAATATCCGTTTTTATTCGGCCACTTACCGGCTGTTTAAATTAAACAATTTGGAGTTGGCATGTGAAGATCATGGACAATCAGTCGTGTATCGCGGTACCGTTTTGCACCATCCACATGCTTTTGTTTTGGACAAGCATCATTTTATAGAAACCGGTAAGCATTTTCCGGTGTGTGGCAATACCTGGCGCATGTTGCATGACACGCGCTTCATCGATCATTTTGATTTTTACGGAAATTTTGACCAACATTTTGGTATTTTTCCAGGTTGCGGCATGGGTATTCCATTTGATGATGGCGCAAGTAGCGAGCAGAAGGGCGGGTGCTGTTAATAATGGATGCTAGGGTTGCATTCCGACCGGTTGAACAACGCACTCGCTCCAGACAATGGACGGTTACTCCCAATGGTGAGCCGCGTGGTTTTATCCACTCGCATGCGTTGGATGAGCTATGGTTTCATACCGGCACGGCTTGTAATCTGGCCTGTCCATTTTGTCTGGAAGGCTCAAAACCCGGTGATGATCGCTTGCAATTGATGCGATTTGACGATGCCAGGCCATATATTGACGAGGCATTGGCACTGGGCGTTAAGCAATTTTCTTTTACCGGTGGTGAGCCATTTATAAATAAAGATATGGTACGCATTCTTGATTATGCGCTAGAGTGGCGTTCTTGCATGGTCTTGACGAATGCCACCGAGCCGCTGATTAAACGGTTGCGCCAAATAGAAACCCTGCGTAATCGGTCGCACTCTCTTCATTTTCGTGTCAGCTTGGATCACTTTGATGCCGCTCGGCATGACGCCGGGCGAGGTGGTGGCATGTTTGCAATGGCACTGGATGGTTTGCGTAGCTTGTATGATATGGGCTTTTCGTTATCTGTCGCCAATCAGGCTTTGCCGGATTTTTCGGCAGAAGAAGTTTCCCGACGTTTTGCCGAAGTATTTCGTGCAGCAGGTTTGCCGCAAGATGTCTCACGTATTGAATTCCCGGAGTTTTATCCACCTGGAACAGATGTGGCTGCGCCACAGATTACCCGAGGCTGCATGGCGAATTATCAGACAGAATCTTCGCGGCGGGAATTTATGTGCGCGTTTAGCCGGATGATTGTAAAGCAGGCGGGTCAGGCCAGGGTCTATGCCTGCACCCTGGTTGACGATGATGTTGATTATGACCTGGGCGATACATTGGCTGAGAGTCTTCAAGAACCTGTCAGCATGAAACATCATCGCTGTTATAGCTGTTTTCAGTTTGGCGCATCATGCAGTGAAATGAAATGAAATGAAACGGTAGGGGGACCATGTGAAAAAACGTTGGTGGATTTTGGTTGTACTTGGCTTACTGGCCGGGTTATTTTTTGTTTTTGATTTTGACCGTTTTTTCAGTCTGGATACCCTTAAAGCCAGCCATGAAGCATTGCAACAGGCATATCAACAAAAACCACTTTATATTATCGGTATTTATTCGCTAACCTACATTGTCATGGCTGCGTTGTCCTTGCCAGGTGCGACGGTGATGACACTGGCCGGTGGGGCCATGTTTGGGTTATGGGTAGGTGTGCCGGTGGTGTTGATTTCGGCCACGATAGGTGCAACACTGGCTTTCTGGGTAGCGCGTTATGTGTTGCGTGATACCGTGCAGCGCCGTTTTGGTGATCGTCTGGAAACCATTAATAAAGGACTTGAACGTGATGGCGCATTTTACCTATTTTCCTTGCGTTTGGTGCCGGCCTTTCCATTTTTTCTGATTAACCTGTTAATGGGGTTAACAACTATCCGCAGCGTCACATTTTTCTGGGCCAGTCTGGTTGGGATGTTTGCTGGTAGTACGGTGTATGTGAATGCCGGTACCCAATTGGCGTCTATTACCAGTCTGTCAGATATTTTATCCCCGACGCTCATTATCTCTTTTTTACTGTTGGCTGTTTTTCCGTGGCTAGCACGCTGGGGTATTGGGCTGGTTAAAACGCGCCGGCTTTATGCAAACTGGCCAAAGCCATCACATTTTGATCGTAACCTGATTGTCATTGGTGCCGGCGCAGCCGGTTTGGTGACTTCGTACATCGCCGCAGTAACTCGTGCCAAGGTAACATTGATTGAAGGGCATAAAATGGGTGGTGACTGTCTTAATTACGGCTGTGTACCGTCCAAGGCATTGATTCGTACGGCGACTTTTCTGAAACAGGCGCAAAAATCTCAATCGTTGGGGGTGAAACAGACCCAGGTTGAATATAATTTTTCCGATGTAATGGCGCGTGTACACCGGGTCGTGAAAACAGTGGAGCCGCATGATTCAGTCGAACGCTATACGCAACTTGGTGTGGAGGTGGTGGAAGGCCGGGCACGCATTACCTCTCCCTGGTCAGTGGAAGTGAATGGACAAACATTGACAACACGCGCTATCGTGATCGCAACTGGTGCAAGCCCGGCAGTGCCCAAAATTCCAGGAATTGAAACTGTCCGTTATTTTACATCCGATACCATCTGGTCACTGACTGAACGCCCTGAGCGACTGGTTGTACTGGGCGGTGGTCCGATAGGTTGTGAACTGTCGCAGGCTTTTGCGCGTCTTGGCTGTCAGGTAACACAGGTAGAGATGGGTGATTTGATGCAGCGTGAAGATGCTGATGCCGCGGCATTGGTCAAGGCGGCATTGCAGGATGATGGGGTGCAAATACTGACACAGAGGAAAGCAGTCCGCTGTGAGACCAATGCAGACACGCAGCAATTAATTGTGTGTGATCAAGATGGCAAAGAAATGTCACTTCCATTTGATGCCTTGTTATGTGCTGTCGGCAGGGTGCCACGTACTGAAAGCTTTGGTCTGGAAGAGCTGGGTATCCCGCTATCATCCAGGCGCACCATAGAAACCAACGCTTGGCTGCAAACCATTTATCCTAATATCTATGCCTGCGGTGACGTTGCCGGGCCATATCAGTTTACCCACACCGCTGCACATCAGGCCTGGTACGCCTCGGTCAATGCCCTGTTTGGCGATTTTAAACGGTTCAAAGCGGATTATTCGGTGATTCCGTGGACCACATTTACCGATCCAGAAGTGGCGCGCGTGGGGCTTTCCGAAGATGAGGCAAAAACACGTGGTATTGCCTGTGAAGTCACCCGCTATGGCCTGGACGATCTCGATCGTGCCATTGCCGATGAAGCTGCACATGGCTTTGTCAAAGTGCTGACTGTGCCGGGCAAGGACCGTATTCTGGGTGTTACCATCGTCGGCGAGCACGCCAGCGATTTGCTCGCCGAATTTGTATTGGCGATGAAACATGGCCTGGGTCTGAACAAGATTCTTGGCACCATCCATTCCTACCCGACTTGGTCAGAAGCTAATAAATATGCAGCTGGAGAATGGAAACGCGCGCATGCGCCGCAATTCTTGCTTAAGTGGGTGGAGAAATATCATGCAAGGCGGCGGGGGAAGAAGCTGGCTGAACCTGGATAAGGAAACCAAAGTTGATGCTATTTTTGCAGGCTGGTATCGTGGCTCTGGCAAAGCGGTTAGAAGAATGACAAACGTTAGGGATTGCCCTATCTCAAGACTCGCCGAGGTACGTGCGTCAACTTGTTATGTGCATACCCGCTTTTTTGCTTAGGGTAAGCCAGCTTTGTGCGCATTACATAAGCCATATCCTGCCTGTTGCGAAATCCATAAATCAGTGCTCCCACTGTTTTCCACGCCTAGCCAGTGTTTGTTCTATTAGTTTCCCGTCATTCGTCTTATGTCAAATGTGTTTGAAACAGTCGCGCCATATATCTGGTTAGGGTTAGCGTGATATTCTGTAAGGTAACCCATTCAACATCGACCAATGCAGCATGGAAACTTACAATTGCACAACAATGTCAATTGTACGGTATTTATAAACATTTTTAACGGTGAAGCAAGGTAAACAATGAAGTTAATTCGCGCTTTTTTTCTGGTTTCTTTGTTGTCGATGGTGGTTAATGTTGCGGCCGTATCCGCCAGTGAATTTGACCACAGTATCTGGGATGGCTTGTTGCAAAAACATGTGCATATGATCCGGGATGGCCGAGCCAGTGAAGTTGATTACCGTGCATTTCTGCAAAAGCGTGAGGAGTTGCGCGCTTACTTGTCGCAGCTTTCGGCAGTCAAAGCCAGTGAATTCGCAACTTGGACTAAATCAGAGCAATTGGCTTTTCTGATTAATGCTTATAATGCCTATACCATAGAACTGATTCTGACGCGTTATCCAAAACTGGACTCCATCAAAGATTTGGGCTCCTTCTTGCGTAGCCCCTGGAAAAAGAAGTTTGTTCCGTTGCTAGGAGAAACCCGTTCGCTCGATGATATTGAGCATGGCATGATTCGTGAAAAGGGCGTTTATAATGAGCCGCGTATCCATTTTGCGGTCAACTGTGCGTCAATTGGCTGTCCAGCGCTGCTCAATGATGCTTTTACTGGCGCTAAACTAGCGCAGCAACTAGATACCGTAACACGTGCTTTTTTAGCGGATCGGACGCGTAACCGGTATAACGTCAAGACTGGGAGGGTTGAGATATCAAAAATTTTTGATTGGTATCGTGAAGATTTTGCAAGTGGTTGGCATGGTTGGCATTCGTTAAATCAGTTTCTGGTGCATTATGCAGACAATCTTGCCGATACCCCCGATGCAAAAAAGAAATTGGTGGCGGGCGGCGCTAAAATAAAATTTCTTGATTACGATTGGAAGTTGAACGGGACCAATTAATCGTGTACCCAAGTAAAAAATGTTGGTTGTTTTTTACGGCGATTTTCATTATCGCTTCTATCTGGCCGAATCCTGGTTCGTCGGCGTCAACAAAACTGATCATTACTGGATCGAGCACTGTTGCACCCTTAGTGGGCGAAATTGCCCGGCGTTTTGAATCAATGAATGCCGGTGTGCGTGTTGATGTGCAAACAGGTGGTTCTTCGCGCGGTATCAACGATGTGCGTAACGGTATTGCGAATATCGGTATGGTTTCACGGGCGTTGAAATCGAATGAAACAGACTTGCAGGCATTTACCATCGCATTGGACGGCATCAGTATGATTCTTCATGCCAGCAACCCTGTCGACACACTAAATCGACGGCAGATAATTGATATCTATACCGGCAGGATAACCAACTGGAAATCGGTTGGTGGCCGGGATGCACGAATTACAGTGGTTA
>Ga0224496_10002770_pt1 | contig 10327 bp, 10 predicted proteins | sample SF_Jul11_sed_USG_2_FD_168127 | JGI IMG/M metagenome (GOLD analysis project Ga0224496, IMG submission 168127) | Sediment microbial communities from San Francisco Bay, California, United States - SF_Jul11_sed_USGS_8_1 | ecosystem: Environmental > Aquatic > Marine > Sediment | place: USA... | reverse complement strand
GGCAACCGCCAGGGTCGGCCACCGTACCGCAACGGCAGTGACGACGGAAAAAAAACCGGCAACCACGACCCTGCCCCGGGGATCAAATCTGTGCAGCAGGGAAGAACCGTTGACAAATGGCTCCAAAAGCATCAAAAAACGCCTCTACAAACGGGATCGCGCATTTCACCACCGGAGACACAACAGGAAGGGGCTCAGCCGTCAACTCTTCTCTCGTAACTATCCAGCAGTGCCGCAGGTAAGCGAGCAGCACGAGACTCCGGATGCACGAAAGAGGCATGACCGCAGGCAAGCGACCGGCGGGAGACTCCGACACACAGGGTATGTGGGCAGGCCGATGACACCGCAGATGCGGTGCGGCTGAATAGTTACCTTTTCGCTTGACCGATGGCAAAGGATCGGCGTAAAGAAAGAATGGTTCCCTAATAATTAGGGAATACAATATACTTGTTTAATTTAACAACAGAAATAACGCTCACCAGAGTCGACGACACATTAGCATGCGGATAAAAAAATAACGACCTTTTTGTCCGCCCCCAGACGTGTCCATTCGCCAGAGACACCGGATTGAAGCTCTTCTGGGCGCTTCAAAACCGGCAAAGGGCGTTTCCAGCGCCCACTGTCGAACGTTCCCGCAACCCAGCCTCAAACACCCCTCACCCCCCAGCACGACAGGCAGATGGACGACAAGCAAATCCCGGGAATCATCACTGCGTGCGAATCCTTTCTGAACCGCAGCAGAGACGAACTCAAAAAAATATTAAGTGACCGTCGTGTCATGGAATGGGGCAAGGTCAACTTTCACAAACACACCCCGATTCTCACGGCGTTCAACGTGCCCGCAACGCTTCACGGTGCCCGTGACCGGGTAGGGAAAACCATCGGCAAACTGGCCAAAAGATTCGACTACCTGGAAAACGACATCGGCAATCTGAAGGCCGACTTCAGCTTCGCCACCATCGCCTCGGCGGAGAGCCAAGGCCGGGCCCGGACCCTTGAAACCAATTTCGAGTCACTCAAGAAAGACTACACCGCCTTTGCCGCTGACGCCAAGCTGCTCCGCGAATCATACACCCGCTTGCAGGAAAACCTCAGCGTAGAACCGTTGCTGCCGCTGGCTCGGGAAACTTCCGGCAAAACCCCCGCCTTTGACATCGGCCTCCAGCTCTATCGCTTCATCGCCGACGAGGAAGACGACAAGGCCGGCACCAAAACCCTGGCGGGGTACTTCCGGGAAGCGGTCAAGCTTGGGGAGCTGTTCGCCAACATCTCCCTGCCGGGACTTCCGGCTCTGGCCGTGACGGTTATCAAGGAACAAACAAAAACGGCCCGAGAAGCGCCCGCTGCCATCAAGGATTGCCTGGACATCATCTCGGAAAACCTTGCCGTGGAACAACGCCACCTCGAGACCATCAAGGACCGGATCTCACAATTAAAATCAGAACCCCTTCCGGAACTGCTGAAAAAAATCGACATCGAAATCGAGGCCATTTACCGATGTATCCTGCGTTTTCATTACAAATCCTACACAATGGAAAAAATATACGCCGTCGAGGAACTTGAGGAAACTCTCCGCTTTTTACAGCGAACGATCAAAAATGAACTTCTCAAAGAGCTCAAGGCGGAAAGCAACAACGTCGGCTCCCCCATAAACCCGGCCACCCTTGCCAGCAGCGCGGCCGACTCCTTTCTGCACGGGCTGAGCGGCTTTGTGCGGGGCATCAGGATTTTGATCCGCCTCCTGCTGGGCCGTCCAACCGTCAACCTGGTCAATTTCCAAAACATCCTCCAAAATGCAATTCAGACCTGCGACACGTTTTACGGCAACACCCCAACCGACATAACCAAACTTGAGGACTTTATCGCCGACAAACTGAAAGAATACGACTCTCCATTCCCCCGCAACGCCCTCTTCAGCATCACCAAGAACTGTTTGCACAAGTACGGCAGTGCCGTCGAATCATTCACCCTTTCGTTCAAAGTCGAGCTCCCGGTCCCGACAAAGGGCAACAAGAGCGCCTCGTTGGAAAGAATCCTCCGGAAAGTAGCCACTTCCATCGAGGATCTCCAAAAATGACCCCACGAATCCCGGCATTCTCCGAGGCAACCGCATATTAATTCAATTGCACGCCTGTTCCCCAAGGGTTACAGTGAACATTTTGCTTCCGCGGCCCCCTCTCCTCTTCACAAAGCCTCGAGACTGCCATGTCCAATACCATTCAAGCGATTCCCTATGCGGTTCTGCTGCCCCTGACCATACTCATGCTGCTGGCGCCATTCTACCCCATGCCCCACGTGGTGGAAAAACTGCTGATGCTCAAAAACGGCACCCTGCATCGTCCCATCGATATCTTTGACCTTTTTTTTCACCTCACCCCGCTTGCGATTCTGCTCGTCAAATGGCTGCGCGGCTAACCGTGCGGGGATGCCACGAAACATGATTATCAAAATCGTTCCTCTCACGCATCCGAACCACTCTCGAACGCGTGCGGACTCAGGAAAACGTCTCTCCCCTCTTGACCGGCGCCAAAAGCCCACTTAAAGTACTGTCCCACCACCCATAACGCCATGAACAGGCCGTACGGTCACTGAATCAAGCGCCCACGGCCAACGAAGGAGAAGCAACCCATGCAGCGAGCAAAAAAAAACGACCGTGTCACCGTTGTCTATGACGGTCTCCTTGAAAACGGTGAACTCTTTGAGTCTTCCGCCGACACCGGGCCGCTTGTTTTTACCATCGGCGCCAACAACGTCCTGCCCCGCTTTGAGGAAACGGTCCTCGACATGGCGGTCGGAGAAACCAAGACCGTTGAAGTGGACTCCGTGGAGACATTCGGCCCCAGGCGCCCGGATCTCGTGCAGACCGTCGACCGCAAGACCTTTGCCGACAAGGACATCCAGCCAGGCATGATCCTGGGAATGCAGATGGAGAAGGACGGCCAGGAGCACCAGGTACCGGCCTTGGTTACCGCCGTCACCGACGACACGGTCACCGTCGACTTCAACCATCCCTTGGCAGGCCAGATGCTGACCTACAGAATCACCGTCAAGGAAATCCATTCGGCCTGAGCAATTCGCACCCCTCCTCTTGCGCCGGAGAGATTCCGTGACCGATCAAGATTTCCCTGCCCGTCCGATGGCAACGGTGCTTTCCATTGCCGGCTCCGACCCATCGGGGGGCGCCGGCATTCAGGCCGACCTCAAAACATTCACCGCCATTGGTGTTTACGGCGGTGCCGTGCTCACCAGCCTGACGGTGCAGAACACTCTTGGGGTACGGCACATGGTCCCGCTTGCCCCGGATCTCGTTGCCGCCCAGATCCGTGAGGTGCTGGCCGATCTTACCGTGAGCCACATCAAGATCGGCATGGTGAGCTCGGCGGCGATTGCCGTTGCCATCGGCGAGGCCTTGCAGGATTTCAACGGCCAAGTGATCTACGACCCCGTAATGCGGGCCACCTCCGGCAAATCACTCCTTGAAGAGGGCGCCCTGCCCGCCCTGGAAAACCATCTCCTCGGCCGGGTCACCGTCCTCACCCCCAACCTGCCGGAGCTGACACAACTGAACCGCCGGCAGCAAAACCACGCCGACGATCCCGGCAAGGAGGCGGCAGCCGACCTCTTCGCCCGCTTTCCCCGCCTCCAGGCCGTCATCGTCACCGGCGGCCACGCTGAACATCCCGCCACAACGGTCACCGATCATCTTTGGTTGCGACCGTTACCGGGCACCGCCGCCTCTGTAATTACCAGCAGCCACCCCCGCATCCAGACCCGCAACAGCCACGGCACCGGCTGCACCTTTGCCTCGGCTTTTACCGCCTACCACCAACAGACCAACGATTACCGACAGGCATTTGCGCTGACGGTCTCCTTTGTCGACCACCTGCTCCGGCAGAGCAAAACCCACACGATTGGCCACGGGAACGGCCCTCTGCTCCACCATCTCTGGCAACGGCAGCGATAATTATTTCCCTCTCCATGGGCGCATTCCAAGCCGGACCGGAGAGCCGCTGGCCAGGCAAATATCTCCCCACTCTTGACAACAAGCCGTTTTATCGCAAATAATAGCATTGTATCAAAAACGTATTGACCGTGTGACAGCCCAACGGTAATTGTCTCCACCGTTAGAACGAGCAGAGCCACGGCACAGACGAGGTTTTCATGGCCAACACGGGCTCCAATGCCGACCGCAGGACACATCCCCGCATCAGGTGCAGAGGCTGTACCTTTGTTGCCGATGTCAAGCTAGGCCGGATCGTTGATCTCAGCCTCGGGGGAGCGGCAATCTATTATGCCGATAGAGAGCCTTGGTCAGAAGCCATCTATTCCGAAGGCAGCTTGCGCTACGACGATGAACTCTACATCGACAATCTGACCATGCAGACAGTTTCGGACCAAGCGGTCCTCAACCACTATGCGCCCGGAGCCATGACCGTCCGCCGCCGATCGGTCCGCTTTGTTCGTCTTTCTCGGGAACAGCGGCAAAAACTCGCCGAATTTATCATCAAGACGGCCCACAGCAAACGGGAAAAAATTATCGCGTCCCAGGCGGCCACCGAACTGCGGTAACAGCAGTACCGCCCGCGCTTTCCCCACCACGTTCCCCAATCCGCCACAGACACTCTTGCTGGACTCGCAAAAGACTTTCCCCCTCGCCTCCGTTCCGTTCCCCGGCAATACAATCCAGCCCGTCGTTTTGCCTTGCGCGGAAAGATCTCCTCTGCAATACTTGACGCCTACCACCTCTCTCCCTCTGGAGACACTGAGAAAAGAAATCCCCGCAAGGGATGCAGCCACTCCATTGGGCCATTCAGGAGCAACAAGCCATGGGCAACAATTTACGCGATCAACTACTGCGAGCTGGCCTGGCCAGTAAAAAAGAGTTCAACCGAAGCAAGCAGGATCAGTACAGAAAACAAAAGGAACAACGGCACCAAAAAACCGTGCAGGAAGAGGAAAGCAAGCAATTGGCCAAAAAAAAACTGGCGGAAAAGGCGGAGCGGAATCGGCTCCTCAATCGCCAGCGCCAGGAGGAGGCGAATCGCAAGGCGGTTGCGGCACAAATTGGCCAGATGATAGAAGCGGCGCGACTGCCCACCGGCGACGGCGCATTGACCTACAACTTTGCCGATGGCACGAAGATAAAAAAACTCTACGTTTCAAAAGATATCCGGGATCAACTCGGCAAAGGGCACCTGGCAATCGTCAGGCACAAGGAACGGTATGAAGTTGTCCCAGCAGAGGTGGCGGAGAAAATACGCTGCCGGGATGCAGGCGCGATCATTCTCAAAAATGAGCCCAAGACCACCCCGGCTGCCGACGATCCCTACGCCGAGTTTCCCATTCCGGACGATTTGGAATGGTAGGAGGCCGGTCGCCTCAAGTCCCTCTGCCATTCCCTCCTTCTCTCCACCGGGAGCACCGCACCATGGCCCTCCAATTCCGCACCGCCCGCATTCCACTCGATCAGATCGATCTTGACGACACCACCTGCGTGCTGGACCCGACACCAGACGCACCACCGCCGCCCGCGCTGATCGAATCCGTCAGTCGAATCGGCATTCTCCACCCCCCCATTCTCCAGGGGAAAAACCCGTCTTCCTACCGGGTGGTTGCCGGCAGAAAACGACTCAGAGCCCTGAGCAGCTGTTGTTCCGTCTGCGACTGTCTATTGCTGGCCGCCAACACCCCGCCCCAGGAGGTTCTCGCCGTCGCTCTTGAGGAAACACGCATCAGCCGGCGACCGACGCCGGTGGAGTTGGCCATTTTTTTCAAAAAATGCCAGCGTTGGCTTGACGATGAGCAGTTGGCCGCCCGATTCCTGCCATCATTGAGACTTGCCGCCAACGCTTACCAATTGCGGCGCCTGCTCGACTTGCTCAAACTGGAAGAACCGCTGCTGCTCGCTTTACATGAAGGAAGACTTGAGGAAGGGGTGGCCCGGGAGCTCCTTGAAATACCGTTTGCAGACCGGATGTCCCTGTTTGATTTGATCGACGTACTTTCGCTGAGTGTCGGCAACCAGAAAAAGCTGGTCACCGGTTGCCGGGAACTGTCCCGACGGCAGGACACCTCGGTGGGCAACATCCTCGCAGACCCGGCCCTGCGGGCAATTCTGCACAACGAGGCATCCAACCCGCCCCAGAAAGCCACCCAGCTCATGGCCTGGCTCACCGACCAGCGGCTGCCGCGCCTCCGGGAGGCGGAAAAAAACTTTCGCCGTTTTTGCGGCAAACTGGATTTACTCCCAGGCATGACTTTACGGCCAGCGCAATCCTTTGAAAAAGACAGCCTGACCCTGACCATCGACTTTGCCGATCGCGACCAGCTGGCCGCACGATGGCAGGCCCTGCGGGCCGCTCTCGACAACCACGGTCACCCCGACGACGGGAAATTCCCATCCGGAAACTAGCGCCCCCCCTGCTCCTCGTTTCCGGCCACGCCACCCACGTACGGGCCACCATAGCGCACCGGCAGACGGATAACAAAGGTGGTCCCTTCCCCCCGCTTGCTCCTGGCGGTAATCATGCCACCATGGTGGACAACGATCTTTTCGCAGGTCGCCAGACCGATGCCGGTCCCCTCGTATTTGCCGCCGCACTCCAAGCGCTCAAAGGGAATGAAAATTCGGTCAAGGTACTTTTCATCAAAACCGATGCCGTTGTCCGTGACGGTTACCTCAACAAAATCACCGTTGATAATTTTCCCTTCAATCACTACCTCGGGCGCCACCTCGTCCTTACGATATTTCAAGGCGTTGGCAATGACATTTTGAAAAAGCTGCCGGACCAGCACCCGGTCGCCCTCAATGGACTGCAGCACGCCGATATCCACCCGGCCTTGCACCTGGCTGATCCGTTCCTCAAGCGCCTCGACCACCTCGCCCAATACCTGCCCCAGATCAAGAGATTCAACGGCCAGCCCCCGGGTGGAAATCCGCGACAACTGTAACAGCTCATCCACCAGTTGCTCCAACCGCTTGGCAGAGCGGAGAACCCGTTGCAGATATTCCATGCCCTTCTCGTCAAGATCCCCACCACAACGCTGCAGAAGCCGCTCACTGAAGGCAACGATCAACAGCAACGGTTCACGCAGGTCGTGGGAGACCACGTGGGCGAACTGTTCGAGTTCGGCGTTGGAGCGACGCAGGCTCTGGGTAAGAAGCTGCAACTCCTCTTCGATCTGACGACGCTCGGTGATCTCCTGGCGCAGCAACTCATTGGAACGCTGCAATTCGCCGGTCCGCGCCTCGACAAGCTCCTCGAGTCTGAAACGGTGCTGCTCCAGCTCCTCTTCCACCCGCTTCAACTCGGTAATGTCGGCAAAAACCCCATCGGTATATTGAATGCCGTGCCGATCGGTCACCGCCACGGCCCGATCATGTACCCACATCCAGCTGCCGTCTTTTTTCAGCAACCGGTAACGGACATCGAAACGCTGTTGTCGAGCAAAAAGCGCGCCGTAAGCATCCAATACTGCCGGCAGATCCTCCGGATGAATCTTGTCGAAACGGTCACCGGGGGACAACTCGTCCGGCGCATAGCCACAGACCTTTTTACTGTTGGGACTGACAAAGAGGAGGCTGCCGCCGGCGTCGGCCCGCCAGGTAACGTCGGGCATATTCTCGACCAGGGTCCGATATTTTTCCTCACTTGCCCTGAGCGCCTCTTCAATACGTTTTTTATCGGTGACATCCTGAAGGACGACGATACTCATGGGGAACTCGCCGTCCAAGTCGCCAAGGTACGTGCCGGCCAGCAAAACGTCCCGCTCCGCCCCGGCAACCGACAGTTTCAACTCCACATTGGCAAAGGGACTCTGCTCCCGAAGCGATTTCTCCACGGCGGGCACCGAACAGAGCTTGGCATCGAGCACCTCACAGCAATCTTTGCCGATTATGTTCCGCCCATCAACGGCAAAAAACTCCTCAAAGGCATGGTTGACGTCACAGAGCCGGGCCTGATCGTCGACCACAAAGGCTGGCTCGATCATCCGATGAAAAATTGTGTAATATCGACGTTTTTCATACAGAATGTAATGTTTCGCGGCGCGCAGTTCACGATGACACAAGGACATCTCGAGACGATGCCATTCCGATGTCAACCCCAACTCGAAGGAATCAAAAAAACGGCACAGAAGGGCGAGCAAGGCTTGCGCCCGTGCCGAGTCGCCGAGATTGATCCCTTGGGCAAGATCCTGGAAAGAAGCACGCAGGAGCTTCACCAGCCCCAGGCAATGTTCAAAGGAAAGGCCGTGACTCTTGAAGAGAGGCACGGCGAGACGGCCGAGGTCACCAGCAGTGCCCTCGGCAAACTGTTCGTCGGGATGGATCGGTGCGGCGGGTTCATCGCTATCCAGGGTATCGATGAGTGCGGAGGAGAGATCCGCAATGATTTTCTGCCAGTCAGTGGCATGGGCCTTGAGGTATTTCCCATAGCCGGCCTCGATGGCAATCGGAAAGAAGGCATCGAATACCCCCTTGCCCCCCATCGCCAGGGCCTCGCTGTAGGCCAAAACCATCCGGTCAGTCATACTTTTTCCGCATACGCTCCTTCAGCACCACCCGGAGGGGCGATTTGTCGATCCCCAAGGCGGTCCGGAAATGATTCACCAGATAACGGTAATAGGAAAAATGGACCCCTTTGGGGTAATTGACGAAAATAATCAAGGTCGGCGGCTTGGTGCTCACCTGGGTGGTGTAATAAAACTTCAACCGCCGCCCCTGATGCATGGGGGGGGTATGGCCGGCAACAGCTTCCTGGAGAACACGATTGAGCTTGCCGGTTGTAAACTCACGGCTGTACTGTTCATGGACCTGCGCCAGGGTGGTGAAGATCTTTTTGGTCCCCATACCGGTAAGGGCAGAAATTTTCAATACCGGGGCATAACCGACAAACCGCGTGGCCCGGTCCACCTCGTCCAGCAGCTGCTGCTGCCGTTTCTTGTCGTTTTGCACCAGATCCCACTTATTGACCAGCACCAGACAACCGCGCCCACGCTCCATGGCATAGCCGATGATCTTGGTGTCCTGCTCGGTGATCCCCTCACCTCCGTCGATGAGAATCAGAGCCAGATCGCAGCGTTCAAGCACCGACAGGGCGCGCATGACGCTGAATTTTTCTATCTTTTCCTGCACCTTGCCCCGGCGACGAATACCGGCCGTATCGATGAGGAGAAAATGGCGGCCATTCTGCTCCAGCAGGGTATCCACCGAATCGCGGGTGGTGCCGGGGATATCGGAAACCACCATCCGCTCCTCGCCCACCAGACGATTGATCAACGAAGATTTGCCAACGTTGGGCCGCCCGATGCAGGCCAGGCTGATGGTGTCGGCCGGCAATTCTACGGGCCTCGGCGCTGCGGCCGTTGCCGCAAGCCCGGCAACCAGGCTGTCGAGGAAGGTCCGGAGACCGTAGCCATGGGAAGCGGAAATAGACCACAGGGTCTCGGCACCCAACTCATAAAAAGAGGATAGCCGTTCCTGCTCCACTTCCGGTCCATCGATCTTGTTGACCAAAAAATGGACCTGTTTCCCGGACCGCCGCAGATGACCGGCCACCTCATGGTCCTCGTTGGTCAACCCTTCCTTGCCGTCGAGGATAAAGAGGATGATATCCGCTTCCTGCACCGCCAACCAAGTCTGACTGCGAATCTGGTCGGTGATCACGTTCCCCTGTTCCAGCTCGATGCCACCGGTATCAACGAGGATAAAGGGGTGCCCGTTCCAGTCGACCCGCTCGTAATGGCGATCGCGGGTAACCCCCGGGGTCGGGTCGACAATGGCCTTTCGCGATTTGGCCAGACGATTGAAAAGGGTTGACTTGCCCACATTGGGTTTGCCCACCAGGGCGATAATGGGGCAGGGAGTCTGCTCGGCGGTAAGGACGGGAGTTTCGGTCATGGGTACTGTTCCAAACGGGATCGGCTCTCATCCGCCAAGGCACGCAAACAGGGGAAGTCGACACCCTGCCGCGCGGCAAGGTGTGCGTTCAGGGAAGCGAGCGCCGGCGCCAGAAACTGCCGGAAAAACGTCTTCCCCCTGCATTGAGACAGATAGGCAAAAGCGCCTAAAATCTGCAAATTACGTTGCAGCAACAGACAGTAGTATCCCTTATAAAAAGAGTGGGGGTCAAGGGTTATGTATCGGGACAGGGTGACGAGGTAATAATCCTGCAATTCTTCCCGGCAGGCGGCATCAAGTGAGGCATAGGGATCAAGAAGCAGTGAAGCGAGATCATAGCCCAGCGGGCCGAGTCGCGCGCCCTGGAAATCGATGATCCGGACGCCCTTCTCGGTGAGCATCAGATTCCTGGACTGAAAATCACGA
>Ga0224496_10002769_pt1 | contig 10330 bp, 4 predicted proteins | sample SF_Jul11_sed_USG_2_FD_168127 | JGI IMG/M metagenome (GOLD analysis project Ga0224496, IMG submission 168127) | Sediment microbial communities from San Francisco Bay, California, United States - SF_Jul11_sed_USGS_8_1 | ecosystem: Environmental > Aquatic > Marine > Sediment | place: USA... | reverse complement strand
TCGACTACCGCTTAACGCCCCCAGCTATAGCCAGGTGGAAAAGGGGGCGCTATTGAGCTACGGTTTTGTTCACAGTGAGATCGGTCGCCAGGCCGCTCGCCAGGTAGACCAGATCTTCAAGGGTGCAAACCCGGGTGACCTGCCGGTGGAAATGGCAGAGAGTATCCTGTCTATTAACCTGGTCAGTGCAGAACGTATCGGTATGAGCATTCCCGATGATATCCTGCTCCAGGCCGAAAAAATTATCAGGGAGTAATCACCACTACCCATGCCAACTACCCGTATACGCCGTCGGTTATTCCTGGCCTTTCTTGCCCTGGCAATCCTGCCCCTGTTGCTTGCCGGGTTGGTCCTGGGCTGGTATTCATATCAGGCGAACCTGGATGAGGCCTATGCCCGGCAACAGGCGGTTGCCCAACGCGTGGCAGTACAGGCCCAGGCCTACATGGAGCGGTTCCAGCAGGGTCTGGAGTACACCATTCAATATTCCAGTTTTTCTACGGCAAATGACATGGCACGACGCGCCAGCCTTAAGAAACTCATCGCGGATCGGGAGCGATACCGGGAGCTTGTTTTTTTTGATGCTACGGGTGAGGAAAGGATGCATTTATCCAATATACGGATGCTGGGTGGGATTCATGAGCACCCGGATTTCAGGCGCTATCTTGAACCCGTGCGCCAGGTATTAAACAGTGGTCGTATTATCCGCAGTAAAGTTTTTTATGACCCGGAAAATAATGAACCGCTGGTGCTGATCGCCGTGCCGGTTCCCGACATTCGTGATGCCAGCCTGGCCGGTGTGCTCATTGCAGAGGTGCGACTGAAAAAGGTGTGGGACCTGATCAGTGACCTGGCGCTTATTCCCGGTGAGGATGTGTATATCCTCGGCAAGGAGGGGCGGGTCATTGCCCATAAGAACCCCTCCATTGTGCTGCGTGAAACCCGTATCGGCTTCCTGCCGGATAAGCGTAAACAGATAGGTCTGTATGATAAACACGTGCTGCTGGCCATCAGTCGCTTCACGATCGGGCAAAGAGCGTTCCAGGTCGTTGCCGAACGAGAGCTCAGGTACGCCCTGCAGACGGCCATCACTAACATGTTCATTATCATGGGGGTCATCCTGCTGGCCCTGGCAGGGGTGCTGGTTATCGGCCGTCGTATAGCCAGTCGCATCAGCCGGCCAATTATTGCCGTCTCCGAGACAGCCCGTGCGATTCGTGAAGGTGACCTGGCGCGCCAGGCCGAGGTCGTCAGTGATGATGAAATAGGCGAGATGGCACAAACCTTCAACAGTATGACCGGACAACTGCGCCAGACCTTCAGTAAACTGGAGCGGCTTAATCGCTCCTATCGTGCACTCAGCCAGTGTAACAGGAGTATTGCTCGTGCAGATACAGAAGCCCAGCTGCTGCAGGATATCTGTGGCATCGTACAGCAGGATTGTGGTTATAGCATGGTCTGGATTGGCATGGCCGAGCATGATGAAAACAGGAGTGTGCGACCGGCTGCCCAGGCAGGGTTTGAGCAGGGATACCTGAAGGCTGTAACTATTAGCTGGGCAGAGGACAGTGAGCGAGGGAATGGTCCTACGGGTATTGCCATCCGTGAGCAACGTGCCGTGATCGTATCTGATATCCTGCATGACCCATCCTTTTTGCCCTGGCGTGAACAGGCACTAGAACGTGGTTATGTATCGGCTGCCGCCTTTCCCATACAGTCTGGTGATACCGTGTTGGGCGCGCTCATGGTCTATGCCGATGAGTCCAGCGACTTTAGTGATGATGAAGCTGGCCTGCTGGGCGAACTTGCTGAAAACACCGGCTTTGGCCTGCTTAAGTTGCGTGCCGATGTGGAGCTGGAACAACACCAGGAACACCTGGAAGAGCTGGTTGATGAACGCACGCGTGAGTTGAGTCATCAGAAGGCCTTCAGCGAAACGGTACTGGATAATATCAGTGATGGTATTGTCGCCTGTGATGCCAATGGTATGCTCTCCCTGTTCAACCGGGCCACACGTGAGATGCACGGTATCGACCAGGAGGACTTGCCGCCCGAGGAATGGGCCACCCATTATCGTCTCTACCATGCAGATGGTGAAACTGCGATGCAGCTGGATGAGGTCCCACTGTTCCGTGCCTTTAACGGTGAAAAGTTCAGTAATGAGGGATTCGTACTCGAACATATCGATGGTCACAAGCTGTCACTGATTTGTGCGGGCCAGCCGATGTACGATGCCGATGGCCATAAGATTGGTGCAGTCGTATCCATGCACGATATCACAATGCAAAAGGTGACTGAAACGGCCCTGATCCAGGCCAAGGAGGCAGCGGAGGAGGCGAATGAGGCGAAAAGCAGCTTCCTTGCCAACATGAGTCACGAGTTGCGTACGCCGATTAATGCCATTCTTGGCATGCTCTATCTGGCTCTTCGCAACGACCTGTCACCGAGCCTGCACAGCCACCTGAGCAAGGCACAGGGGGCGGCTAATGCTCTGCTTTCTGTCATCAACGATATTCTCGACCTGTCAAAGATCGAGGCGGGTAAGCTCGAAATTGAACGTGTCGAGTTCGGCCTGGACACTGTCCTTGAACGGGTTACCGATGTGATTGCCTCCAATGCCGCCGAGAAAGGTATCGAGTTCCTGATCCGTTATGATGTCACTATACCGCCGGTTCTCATTGGTGATCCGCTACGCCTTGGCCAGGTGTTGATAAACCTGTGCAGCAATGCGGTCAAATTTACCGAGCAGGGCCAGGTTGAATTGATTTTCCATGCACAAGAGCAGCAACAGGCCGAACTGAAAGTGCGTATCTGTGTGCGTGATTCCGGTATCGGTATATCTGAGGAATTGCAGGGCCAGCTATTCGACAAGTTCATCCAGGCTGACCAGTCGACTACGCGCCGTTTCGGCGGTACTGGCCTGGGCCTGGCCATTAGTAAGAACCTGGTTGAAATGATGGGTGGCCGGATCTGGATTGAGGCATCGCAGCCGGGTAAGGGGTCAACCATCTGTTTTACCCTGCCGTTGGTGATCGCCGCCCAGGCGCAGCTGGATCATCGTCGTGATATTGCAGCGCAGGCGGGGCCATTGCTCAAGGGCCTACGTGCCCTGGTGGTGGATGACAACACGGCCTCGCGTGAGATTCTTACCGACATGCTTCGCAATTTCCATATTGAGGTGACTAGCGAGTCTAATGCGCCTGCCGCCCTGCTTGCCCTGGAAGCAGCGACTGAACAACCCTATGATCTTGTGTTGATGGACTGGCGTATGCCAAAAATGAATGGTGATGAGGCCATCCGCAAGTTACGCCGTAATACCGGCATCACGCAGCCCCGGGTGATCATGGTCAACACTTACGGGCGTGAAGAGGTCATCAACCAGGCCGAACTGGTAGGGGTGGATGGCTTCCTTACGAAACCGGTTTCACCCTCTGCCTTGCTGGATACTATCCTCACAGCCCTTGGTCGTGGCCAGCTATTGAATACGGCGCAAGTAGCCAGTGGTCACCGGCGCCGTATGAGTAACTATGATTTCAGCAATGTACATCTCCTGCTGGTTGAAGATAACGAAATCAACCGCGAGTTTGCCAGTGAATTTTTACGCAGCGAAGGCATTAAAGTCGATGAGGCCGTGGATGGACGGCAGGCCGTCGATATGGTGATGCAAACGGCTTATGATGCGGTGTTGATGGATATCCAGATGCCGGTGATGGATGGCCTGGAGGCTGCACGCCAGATTCGCTCCCTGGCCCAGGTTACAGCTGATGAGCGGTTTGCCTCGCTGCCTATCATCGCGATGACAGCACTGGCGATGGCACATGACAAGGAGAAAAGTCAGGCGGCAGGGATGAATGATCACATCACTAAGCCCGTCGACCTGGAGCAGCTGCTTAAGATACTGGCAAAATGGGTTAGCTGCCAGGAAAAGGTGCCTGCTGACATAGGGCACACCATCCGTGAGGATGTCCCGCCCGAGCTGCTGGCACTGAGCAGTCTCAATATTAAGGAGGGTATTCGCCGTATCGGGGGTAAGGTCGAGTCCTATATCAAGCAGCTACGGCGTTTTCGTGGACATTATGTAGCTGCGGTCGCCGAGTTACGCCAGCTGGAGATAGCAGGCGATGTACAACAGGCAGAGGCTTATTGTCATGCCCTGAGGGGCGTAGCTGGAACCATTGCTGCGGATGCGCTATATATTAAAGTAACGGAAATTGATGAGGCCCTTAAGCAGGGGCAGTTTCCCGCCCCGGCTCTGCTTGAAGAAATGGACCGCCTGTTACGAGCCGTAATAGTCGATATCGATAGCATCGATGCCATCAGGGATCAGCAATGGGGTACCCCGGCGGTATCGCTTGAACCCGACCAGCTCAGGCGCCTGGTTGAGCGTCTGGGGCAGGCACTGGAATTCGATTTGATGACAGCGACCGCCCTGCTTGAAATATTGAGCAGGGAGGTCCAGGGGACGCCCCTGGAGCCCCTGGTTGCAGATATTGCAGACAAGGTTGATATTTTTGACACAGTAGCGGCAATGGCGCAGCTTACCGAGTTAAAACGTAAGCTGGATAATGATTCCCGAGAAGATCAACAATGAACGAAATTGCTAAAAACGGCCCTCGTATCCTCATTGTCGATGATGTGCCTGAAAATCTTCATGCGCTGATGAATATCCTGGGTAAGGACTATGCGATTACAGCGGCTACCAGTGGTGAGAGGGCCCTTGAGCTGGCCGCTCAAATGCCACACCCCGATCTTGTCCTGCTGGATATAAAAATGCCGGGGATGGACGGTTATAGCGTCATCGCCCATTTAAAGTCGAATCCCGTCACAACCGATATTCCGGTTATTTTTGTCACGGCACTTGCTGATTCTATCGATGAGGCGCAGGGGCTGAAGCTTGGCGCCGTGGATTACATAACCAAGCCCGTCAATCCTGACCTGTTACGTAAGCGGGTACGTACCCAGCTCGACTTGCGGCACTACATGCGTAATCAGGACCGGTTCGATGTGGGTGAGCACTTTAACTTACAGGAGCAGTCATCACTGTTGATCGTCGATGATGTGCCTGAAAATATCCATGAACTGATCGAGGGGCTTGGCCAGCATTACCGTGTGATGGTGGCCTCCAGCGGTGCCAGGGCGCTGGAAATTGTAGAGAGTGGTGTTCCTCCCGATCTGGTATTGCTGGATATCAAGATGCCAGATATGGACGGTTTTGAAACCTGCAGGCGTATCAAGTCCTCCTCCAGGGGAAACCGTATCCCGGTCATCTTTGTTAGTGTGATGAATTCGAGTGATGAGAAAATCAGGGGGTTCGATAGTGGTGCAGCGGATTTTATCACCAAGCCCTTCGATGTCGACGAAGTGCTGGCACGTATACGCACCCATCTGGAGCTTGCCCGCCTGCGTTATTACCTGGAGTCCCAGGTCGTGCAACGTACGGCCATGCTGCAATCCAGTGAAGAGAAGTATCGAACCATTGCTGACTTCACCTATGACTGGGAAACCTGGGTTGCCCCTGATGGGAATTTTCGTTACGTTTCACCATCCTGTCAGCAACATACCGGTTATAGAAGTGAGGAGTTTATGGCCGATCCGTTATTGCTGGAGCGTATTGTTCACCCCGATGACCTGGCGCGCATCAACAATCATATGATGATGATCCACCAGCCATCACATGATTACTGTAGTATGGAATTTCGTCTTATCACCCGGTCGGGCGAGCTGCGCTGGTTTGAGCATTCCTGCCAGGCTGTTATACGCAACGACGGTACCTATCTGGGGCGTCGTGCCAGTAACCGTGATGTCACCGATCGTAAGTTGGCCGAACAGGAACGAGCCCGTATGCAAAGTGAATTGCAGCAGGCCCAGAAGATGGAGTCCCTGGGGCAATTAACCGGGGGTATTGGCCATGACTTTAATAACCTGCTGGGGATTATTAATGGTTATACGGGTCTTGCGCTCAAAAAATATCACGGTAGTGGTGATGAAAAGCTTATTCAATATCTGGAAAATATTAAGCAGGCTGGTAATCGTGCTACGGACCTGGTGGCCCAGATGTTACTCTTTAGTCGTAATGAAAAGATCGATGATGTTCCGCTGAACTTATCAAACTTGCTTGAAAATGATTTAAAGATGCTGCGCTCGACCTTGCCCACTACGATAGAGATCGAGACTGACTTCGAGGCTGGGCTACCTGATGTGTTAATGGATCCAACCCAGTTAAACCAGATGCTGATGAATCTTGTTATCAATGCGCGTGATGCGATGGAAGGGGTGGGTAAGTTGATGATCCAGTTGCGTTGGGCACATGGACTTGATACTGAAGCTACGGTCTCGCATAAACCGATCCAGGGAGACTGGATTGAGTTATCTGTTAGTGATTCCGGTTCTGGTATTGACCTGGAAACGGCTAAAAATATCTTTGATCCCTTCTTTACGACCAAGGAGCCAGGTAAGGGAACAGGGATGGGGCTGTCCGTAATTTATCGTATTATGGAAAATCACAATGGACATATCCTGTTAGAGAGTGAACCTGGCATCGGGAGTAAATTCCGATTGTTATTTCCGCCACTGACAGAAGATATAATCTACAATTCGGGTGCTATGGAGCATGGTGATATTCCCGAGGGCGACGGCTCGGAAATCCTGGTGGTTGATGATGAGTCGATGCTGGCATTTCATATGTCTGAACTGGTAAAAAGCTATGGATACGAGGCAACCATGTTAGATGATAGTACCGATGCATTGATGCTATTCAAGCAAGCGCCCGATCGTTTCTCGATGCTCATTACGGATCAAACCATGCCGAAGATGACGGGGCTTGAACTGATCGAGAAACTTAGAAATATCCGGCCTGAATTGCCGGTAATTATGTGTACTGGTTATAGTGATAAAATTGATGCCAGTAGCGCAGCCGATTTGAATATTGCGTATATCACCAAGCCGGTCAACGTTGAAAAACTGCTGCTGAAAGTTGCAGAGTTGCACGGTTTAAACGGTTAGAAAGTCACGGCCTGTATTTAATTCAGTCTTTAACCCCGGTAACCTGTTCCTGTGTCTCGGTCCAGCTCTCTTTTAAACTATGCCTGTTGTTGTGGCGTTGTTTTTTGGGCTGCATGATTAAATAGGAAAGTGCAATTTCAGGTTATAGCTGGCGAATGCTGTGGTACTGTACCGTTATTATTAATAATGCCGATATAGCAACGGCTTATTTGTTACTATCTACTGTAAATAATATTAAATACGAACAAAGTTAAGAAATTATGCCCAGGTATTCTACCAGGAAACAAACTGAAAAAACAAAAGACGAGGCAATAAAAGTTGCACGTGCCACGCAACGGCCGGGGCAGACAAAAGAGCAAACTAAATTGATTGCTCAGGGTATACAAAAAGGTATTGAGCAATATAAAAAGAAATACAGTGACAAGTCGCGTGAGCTGGATAAAAAACTAAAAAAAGCGGTTGCAGAAAAATCAGTAGCTGGATTACCGAGCACGGATTCACCTCAACCTCGTGTGGTCAGGAATAGCAGATTACCCTGGATATTGCTGCTATTGTCCTGGCTTGGTTTCGTTACTTATTTATGGATGCTAAATTGATCTCTCGTTAGAGTATTTTCCAGTCTGCTTGCATTTCCTGGCGAGTCAAAATTATATATATGTAATCACATCCATGAATCAGGGCTATTCATTTCCCTGCAATACCAGGCTGTTAAGCTGGAATTACCCTTCATAAAAGTACTGGGTGCACTCATACGCGGCCACGTAAATATATTGCAATTAACAACACCAGAAGAGAAAGTATCCAGAATACGATATAGGTAATTATAGATTGCCTGGCCTTGCGTTTTTCAAGCCAGGTGCGGGGTTTGACGCCGCGGGCGAGAAAGACTATTTTGGCTGCCAGGTTAACACAGACCACGTTCACCGCCAGTAGCAGGGCAGCGCCAAATGCCAGTCCTGGCTGGCCTGAACCCAGCATCAGGCCGAAGGTCGCTGTGGGCGGTAGCAGTGCCACCGCCACCATGACACCCACCAGTACACTCGATAATCCCGTGGTCAGGGAGAGTACCGCTGCAGCACCCGAGGCCAGCGCCAGTACGACAGAATCTATGCCGACATAGGTGCGTGAAATAATTTCATGGCTATTGATGTCGATGGGTAATATCAGGCCGGTTAATAGTGAAATGCCCAGTGCTAATCCCAGCCCTGCCAGGTTGGTTTTTAGTGCGGTCCACATCAGGGGTGTGTCACCCAGGGTTGCGGCCAGGGCGAGTGCGATATTAGGGCCGAGTAATGGGGCTATGACCATGGCACCCACGACCACTGCCACATTGTTTTCGATCAGGCCGATGGTGGCGACAATGGTGGACAAAAAAACAAGCAGCAGAAAGTCACTGTTTAACTCGGCATTTTTTGAGATTGAATAATAGAGTTCTTCACGAGTCGCGCCTCCTTTGCTGGTTTTTTCCTTCTCCTGGTCTTTATCCCTGTCCTCGGCTTCCGGTGAGGGCAGGGTAGCCTCCACGGGCAGAACAACGATTCTGGTTGTGTCATATTTTCCCAGCTGGTTCTGTAATGCATCCATCACGGCCTGCCTGTGATCATCATCAACCAGTAGCCGCATCACCCGTCGTTCTTCTTCATCAGGCGAACCGATAGGCCACTGGTCAGTAACACCGTGTTCCTCGCCGATATTTTGTACCGTCTCGATATGCTCAGGGTGCGCAATAACTTCTATTATTTTCATGGGCGTGCATAACCGGTAATAAATTGTAATGAATGTAATAATGCCAGAGTTTCGTTGATGCCTGTATTATTTCTATTCGTTCTTAAAATAGCAGCACGGGTTAGGTCTCGGGTAATGCTTAACGCTCAATGGTGTATAAAATATCCGCACCCTGGGCTTCACCACTTTCTGCCTTAAGCTGCCATTTGTCCGAGATTTGATAACGCACGCTCAGGGTGTTGAAGGCCTCGACCAGGCCTACGCCATAGCTGATGTAAAGTTTGGGCGACAAATAACGTCCCATCACCAGCGATGCCTGTTCGCCCGTGCCACTGCTTTCTATGCGCATTTCATCCAGGCCAAATCGACTGCCGAGCATGCGCGCAATATGATCACCACCACTCAGGCCCAGTGCCAGGGTTGCCTTCGCCATCATTTCACCTTCTTCCCCCGAGGTAGTTTCCAGCGGGCGTCCCAGCAGCAGGTAGGCGAGGGCATCGGTCTGTCCCATGGCCGGGATGGAGAAGAGCTCCAGTTGCGGTTGATCGAGGCTGCCCCTGACCTTGAGGCCGGTGGTGACATTGTTGACATGACGCACGGCGCGAATGTCGAGCCCCGGGTTGCCCAGTGGGCCACCGGTATAGAGCAGGCGACCGTGTTCCACATCCAGACGCTGGCCGTAGGCACGATAGCGCCCTTCAGGGATGTTGATTTCGCCGGTTCCCCGGGTCAGTTGCCCCGGCTCATCCTGCAGTAACAGGCTACCACCGAGTCGCCCTTCAAAACCAAAGCCATAGAAGTTAACCCGTTCACCCAGGTTGAGTCGAATCCGGGTGTTGATCAGCCACTTCTCGATCGCCGCCTGCTCTGCACCCAGGATCACGGTATCATTTGAGACCCGTGCGGCGGTGGTTATATCTTTCGGTTGCAGCTCGGCGTAGGGGATGTGGACCTTACCACTGATATCCAGCGTGCGGTTTTTCAGCCTGAGCTGCAAATCGGGTGTCACCAGCACCCGTGCCTCGGGGATGCGTGATACTTCGAAGGCCTCGCCGCCAATGCTGATCTCGGTTGGCCAGCCGGCGTCTCTATCGAGAGCGGTTTGTCCCTGCAGGTTCAGTTTACCCTTGCCTGAACGGGCGTCCAGCTGGAACCTGAGTGTCTCAACGCCATCGCTTGCGGCCTCCAGGCTGAGGGGGGCGATGTGCAGGCCGAGCCGGGGTATGCGCAGGGCGGCATTGCTCAGCTGGCTGCGCAGATTCAGGCGGGGCCGGGCCAGTGTGCCGTCAATGTCGAGATTAAACCCCAGCTCGCCACGCAGGTCATAGACCTCGGGTAGCAGGGCTTCGATCAGCCCGAGGTCGTGCAGGGTCAGCTCGACGCTGGCCTGCAGCCGTTGTGTCTCGGCGACCAGTGCCAGCAGCTTTGCCCCCGGCAAGGTCAACTGGCCGCGGATGTGATCATTATTGCCCATGACGAACGCGGTGCTGGCCTTCAGTCCCTGCTCATCCAGGGTGATGGCTGCCTTGCCGCTGCGATAGGCCCACTGGTCGCGTTCACCCTCCAGCAACGGATAGCTCAGGGTGCCCGCGGGCAGTTCTAT
>Ga0224496_10002768_pt1 | contig 10337 bp, 7 predicted proteins | sample SF_Jul11_sed_USG_2_FD_168127 | JGI IMG/M metagenome (GOLD analysis project Ga0224496, IMG submission 168127) | Sediment microbial communities from San Francisco Bay, California, United States - SF_Jul11_sed_USGS_8_1 | ecosystem: Environmental > Aquatic > Marine > Sediment | place: USA... | reverse complement strand
CCGATGAAGCCGAAGGTCACCAGAGAAATGAACATACCGGAGAACACGGGGTTACCCCAGGGTGCTTTACGCAGCCATTCATACAGACCTTTTGTATAACCTTTCTGACGCTGAGCCACTTCGATTGCACCGGGCACAGTCAGACCATGAATCATACTGGCCAGTACCGCTAGATACATCGCATAAGAAGTATTAAAGATTTTCCATTCAGTACTGATACCTGGATCTACCAGAATATGATGCGCACTCGCCAGCTGCAGGAAAGCAATATACAGCAGGAAGGCAAAACGACTGACTTTCTCAGACATTGGACGCGCACCAAACAGAATACCTGCCAGCAAATACCAGACAGATACATGGGCAGATACGTTAATCTGCTGTGATGAATGTCCAAGCGCCCACCAGATAACACGGTACATTTCAGCATCGATATGGCTGATATAACCCAGTGACCAGAGGAAAGTCGGTACCAGAATAATCGCGCCAGAAGCAATGGTGAACACTGCAATAATCGCCGCCGTAATAGCACCAAAGGTCACCAGCGGAACTGAACCCTGATAGGTTTTTTCCTGCTGTGCAACCACCAGTGTGCCGAAGAAAACGAAAATCTGAATCAACGCACCGACCGCAAACAGAACCAGTCCCAGATAGAAATGAGGCTGAGCCTGCATAGGCACATAAGATGTCATCATAACGCTGGAACCACCCTGGAAAACAGCGACGTTATTCATCACTGCACCAATGATCATTAACCAGAATCCGGCCCATGCCCAACGAGGCGTTGCCAGCCGACATCTTAATAATGTAGTTGAGGCAAAATGCAAAATGGCCATCTCAAAAAAGATGATCCAGAAAATCAGGGCATTAATACCATGAGCTGTCAGCACCTGATAGAAAACATCCGCCGGTAATAAATGAACTTCCTGCCAGCGTGTCAGCACCACACCCAGGGCAAGTACACCCGCAATCAACAGAGCAACAACGCCTGCGACTGCGTTAACTTTCATTAAGCTCTCAGCGGGCTTATTGAAGTAAAATCCCGAATCGGGACAAATTCGAAACGAAGACATATCTGGTTACTCCTTCACGTAAATTTTGCCCACCATCGTATGGTGGCCAATGCCGCAATATTCATTACAAATGACACCGTAATCACCCGCTTTATCCGGTGTTACATTAATGACCATTTCATAGCCAGGCACAATTTGCAGATTAATATTGATAGGCTGTAGAGAGAAACCATGCTGCCAGTCCATTGAGGACAGGTGCAGACGGTATGTTTTGCCTTTTTCAAGCTGAAGAACCGGGTACCACTGCCAGAGACGACCGAGCATATAAATGTCGCTACCCGCAGGTGGTGCTACGATTGGAATACCTGCATCATCACCCACCTGATACTGGGCAACCATTTCATCAACTTTTGCACCAAATTTTGCAGGTGTTGTCTGGTAGGCTTCAGTTGAAAGGTTCTGCTTACCATAGACATGCCACAACGGCATCATCAGGAACATAATCAGACACCAGATAAATGCAATGGTAATCCAGACTATTTCCTGTCGACCTACCGGTACTTTCCACCAGATCCGGTCAGAAGGCGGTAAAAATGAAGTCATAATGAAGTCTCCTTGGACTGGTTATTATTTTATGGAGCTACTGGTAGTGTAACGATTTCCATAATGCCCCAAACGGTATAAAACACCGTCGGCATGGCTACACCGATAAACAATAATAGAAATGGATTATCCAGCAGTGACTGCATAGCCGGGATACGCTCATCTTCATCATTAGTAGGGTCAGACATGATATGCTCTCTTTATTATATTTTTTGAAAGATTAGCAGGCGCTACAGCAGATAGCGTGTAATGCCCACCGATTAAACTCGTTTTTCTTCAATTTCTATCGATCTCATAATAATCGATCTCAAAATTGTATTAACCTGAGACACAGAAATCATCTATAAGTCAGGCATTGTAAATCTAGTATCAAGGTGTGCATCATACTACATAGAGTGACCACTCAACCACTTTGACTTGAGTCAATTTACACAATCGATGAGTCAATTTGCACAGTTAAAGTATTGATATAATGTATTTATATATAAACACACCTTCATTGTCCAATTTTTAAGACAACTAATAAAAACATTAACAGCTTGTTTTTTATATATTTATTGACATAGATCATGTTTTTTCCTGTAGTCCTCCTGAAATCTGAAATTGTTACTGATTTATTAAACTATCAGTTGGTCTACACAACTCATTCACCAGAGGATAACCGCTTTCGTGTTTGCAAGAATTCAGCCTTCTGTTAGTATTTTTCACTTTTTAAAATCGCCTACCGGAGCCGGATAAAAATAATGTCGTCTAATCATCAAAAAGCCATAGCCATCTGGCTACTTATCTGTTGCGCTACTATTTTTGCCATGGTGATACTGGGAGGCGCAACCCGCCTGACCGGGTCCGGGCTTTCCATGGTTCAGTGGGCGCCGATTATGGGCATACTCCCCCCTCTCAGCCTGGCGGAATGGCAGGAGACTTTTTATCTGTATCAGCAATTCCCCGAATACAAAATAAAGAACTACGGTATGAGCCTGGATGAATTCAAGTCTATCTTCTGGTTTGAATATTCACATCGTTTACTGGGCCGTTCCATTGGCATAATTTTCTTTTTTCCTATGCTGTACTTTTTCCTGCGTGGCAGGGTCGAAAAATCATTAAAACCCAAATTAATCACCATGTTTATACTCGGAGGCCTGCAGGGACTGATGGGCTGGTACATGGTTAAAAGCGGCCTGGTTGCAAACCCCCATGTTAGCCAGTACCGTTTAACCGCTCACCTTGCCCTGGCTTTCATTATCTACGGCTATATTTTCTGGGTCGCTCTGGATCTACTTTTTCCTGAACAGCAAAACAATGCCTTAATGAATAGAGAAATACTTAAAAAACGATCCATGTTTCTCAGTATTTTTGTTTTTATAACGGTGCTGTCAGGGGGGTTTGTAGCAGGATTAAAAGCAGGCCTGGCCTACAACACCTTTCCATTAATGAATGGGCAGCTCATACCCGATGGATTACTTTCGCTTGATCCGGCATGGTCGAACTTTTTTGAGAATGTCACCACGGTTCAGTTTGATCACCGCCTGCTGGCGACGGCATTATTTATTATCATTCCAGTATTCTGGTTCACCAGCATGCGCAACAATCCGCCAACACGGCTCAAGCTGGGTTTAAATCTTTTACTGGCAATGTTAGCAGTGCAAATCACGCTGGGTATTTCAACATTATTATTGCATGTACCTGTTACCCTGGCTGTCGCACACCAGGGTGGTGCCTTACTGTTATTTACAATTACATTATTTGTCAGTCACCAAATTCGAAAAGGTTAAGCACTATTCGTGTATTAATGCTGCTTCAGTATATCAACCAGCAAAAGACCATCTGCCGCATTTAATGAATGACTGGCAGAGGTCAGATAAACTTTACTTTTACCTTTCAACGGCGGCACCTGATTAAGATCCTGACTAAACGCAGGCACCAGCTCATCACCCGCCTGACGCACAATCGAATGATACTTGATAGATGGATGTGACTGTTGATTTAACCAGCCGATAAGCGTACCGGGTAGCGCAGGCGTCAAATCAACAAGTGCGCCCTGAGAATGTTTTAAATATTGATATTCATCACCGCCTAAAACATTTTTCAGAAAGGTGATACCCGGTCCAGGACAAAAGAAAGGCTTATCGTGAATAACATCAAGCCCCTGAATAGCTCGACCCGTACCCAGGTTAGGAGAAGCGATGGTGACCAGAGCATCAACAGCGGATGTATTTTGATTTACCAGAACCATCCTGGACACCACACCGCCTGAAGAATGTCCCACCAGTATCAATTTTTCATCTGCATGCCGTTTATTAATAAACAAAAGTTCTGAATATAAATGCGCAGCCTGAATCTGTAATGGTGCTTCAGCAGGCAAATGCACACGGTAGACTTTATTGTTTTTAATATTTTTTTCACCGGCATTATGATAGATACCACCTTCAGGTGTGGCCGTAACAATACCCGCATCTGACCAGCCATTCGCCTGTAATACCTGCAAAATACCGCTTTGCACCCAGGTATCGGCATTTGCCGCCCAGCCATGAACCAGAACAACAACATCTGCTCGCGCCAATGACAACAGGCTTGAACATAAAAAAACAATCAGAGTAAAGACAGTTAACTTTCTCATGATATTCCCCTTATGTTTATTTTTGCCCGTTAACCTCTGCATCAAGTGCACACCAGAACATCATGGCTAAAATTTATCTTTATTTCTATCCTCGATGACACAGTGCTGCTGGGTAACATATTTTTGTAATTTTCCAAAATATGGAAAAGACCGGTGAGTAATGCCCGTCATATTTTTTTCACTTAACATGCGTTCAAGATTATCCATGGTTGCACGCCCAATATATTCACTGTTGCTATCCAGTGAATCCACAGCCTCCAGATAACTGCGTGCAATAATTGAACCTAATGGATCAGGGTTATAAAGTAATTTTTTAATGGTAAACGGGTTTAAGGTTAATGGATTATAATTTCTATCAAGATAACCCTGCTCTATCAATAATTTTTCTACCGGTGTACCTGGCTGTATACCAATGAAGAAAATAAATGGCAGTACATTATCTCGGCCAAACATATTATAAAGGTCTTTAATACAGTCAATGGTTTTCAGCAAAGTGTCCACTGTTTCACCCGGCGCATTCAACGGCATATAGAGTTTTACTTTTTGACTGGTATAACCTGCATCTTTAAACATCTGAAACGCCTGCATCTGCTGTTCCAGAGAATAACCCAGTGTCAGACTATTAATCATTTCCTGAGTACCGGTAAACGATAAATCCAGACTGGCCAGACCACTATCAAGCATTTTCTTTGCCAGTGCCGGCGTCAAATAATTAAGACGAATATAACCCGTCCATTTAATTTTTAGTTGCCGCCTGATAATTTCATCCAGAATCAGTTCAACATGTTGTGTACTGCGTCGGGTCGAACAGAACTGGGCATCGGTAAACCATATTTTATTAACGCCATAGTGAGTATTCAGCGACTCTATTTCATTAACAATTTCCACCGGTTCGCGGTAACGCTGATTATGCCCTTCGATTTTATTATAGAGACAGAAATGACACTGATAAGGGCAACCGCGTTTAGTGTGCACACCAACATAATCACCCAGATATTCATTAAACGCAGGAAAGATGCTTTCAATATACCTGAAGTCAACCGCGGTTAAACTGCTTAGATCAAAATTCTCCTGCCGGTCATGAAAATGCACATGGCCATTAGCTTCCTTGTAATAACATTCACCAATAGTCGAATCATCGCCATCAACAATAGACAACATCGCTGGCTCACCTTCGCCAATCACAATGGTGCTATTGGCCGGGCATTTTTCAGCCACATACTTGCCAAAAATTGACACCGCTGTACCGCCGACCACAATCTTTGCATCTGGCAACAGCTTGCGTGTCATGTTCATAAAAGCAAAATTACGAATACGGCTGTAGGTATAATCAAATATGATACTAAAAGCACTGAATGCCGCCTTGATACGACGCCACAGATTCGGGGAGTGATCAAAGTTCATCACCACATCCAGAGCATCATCTTCAGGGTGAGGCCCAAAGGACTGCATGTTACGCCATGAAAAAGCGACAACATCCGGCCTGAGTCGCTGAATAGTCTGCTTAAGTGTCTGTCTACGTTGAGCAGAGGGAACCAGGGCCAGATCGAGAATTTCCTGCTTCATATCCGGGCGCTGTTTATGAATATAATCAGCGACATAAATAACCCCACCGGGATAGATTTTCCAACAGGGCAAACGCACATAAAGTACAGATCTGGCACGATCAGTCATTGACTGCCTCTTTTATAATTATTAGATACAAGATATATCTTATATATCTTTATAGACAATATGATTCAAAAACTGATATTTATCCTTGTCCTATATTAACAAAAACTAATATTCCTGATGTAAAGAATAAGTAGCGCAACCAACTGAAAATACCAGCCAGTTATTGCGAAAACTATGCCTTTAAACATACAGGGAAAGCCATTATACCTGCCGATACCAGGATTAGCTTTTTATCACAGGCTAACCGGACTTCCAGTTATCCTGCCTGACCTTGTGCAATTTGTGATGACCTTCCAGTAATTTCTGATGAGTATTAAAACCACCCATCAAGATAATTAATGACAAGTATAACCTGACCAGTCCTGCTTAATAATTTTTTCTGACATACCTTTGCTCAGGTATTTTCAGCAATACACTTGTCAGACAATATAGACTTGAAAAACATTCAACCGCCTTAACACACAATAAAAAAGCCGGGCATTGCCCGGCTTTTCAGATCTCAGTTATTCTTACCGTTAAAAACCCGCACAGTAACTGCACTGACTCTTGTAAGATGTATTATAACCACTCAGAATCTGACAATAACTCGCCACAGCCGTGGAACTACCCGCACAGGCATAGACCCAGGCACCCTGACAGAACGTATCCACCTGAGGATCGCCGGTGTTCAGAGAATAATCATAACTGCTGGTACAGGATGGCAGCGCATTAGGGCTTGCCGTAACATCTCCCACAGGCGCAGGTGTGATCAGCTGTTTCAGCAGAGACAGATCACTGGGTGGGACACTCAGGTATGAACCGCTACCACTACTGCTGCTAGAGTCTAGCCAGAGATTAAATTCGCCACTGGAATTAAGGCCGATAGCTCTTGTTTTAGATATGACGTAATCACCACCGGTCTGGGTGTTTACCCAGTCCTTGATCTCTGTATGACTGAGCTTCATATCCACAGAGCCATCGCTATTGAGCACATGCAGATAATAACCATAACTGTTAATAGCCCCGGAAGAAACGGTGTAACAGGGAGTAATACCGTTGCATATGGTCGTGGTGCCGCCGTCGGTTGTGTATTCCTGAATATTGAGAATCATTCTACCATCGGACAGGAAAAGAAGCTGATCAAACCATTCAGCGCTACCCAGGGGAGTTGTCAGGTCTTTGCGTCCCGAGGTGTAACTACTTTCAAGCTGAAAATTATAAAATAGCGCCAGAGCTTCACCCTGCAGATAATTCGCCGCATACATCCTGTTCTTTATATCTATACAATAGATTACACCACCGTTAACAAAAATATCGGTAGACGCACAACTGTCGTAGCTGAGGGTGCCGGGTGATTGCCACAGCAGGCTGCCATTAACATCTACAATGTAAATACCTCTGGCAGAGCTACTGGCACACCCCAACACATAATGGCCACGTGCTTCATCAGCAGCCATCACGTATCCAGGTGCAGTAATACTTGCCTTATTGGTGATGGGGCATAAATCTTCTGGCGCCTGTGCCAGAGTGATACTGGCAATTTCTACTGAATCTTGCATGATACTAAGCTGGCTGGAACCTGAAGTCGCCTGACCTGAATACTGCGAAGGAAATACACGGCTCTTCCAGGTGGTATACTCACCCGTGTGAATGGGTATGGTGTTTGCTGTCTCTGTTGTGTTGGTATTGGTGTTTGTATTATTTGAACTACTGTTAGTATTCGTATTCTGCGTCTGACCACTACTGCCTCCACCACCACAGGCTGTTAAGAGTGAAACGGACACAGCAAACAACAAAACGGTGATACCGGATGAGAATGTTGACATTATTTTTCCTTCACAAAATTTATTATTGGTTTTTTTACCTTGAGAATAACAAGGAATTGCACAACAAATTTTAGCTAGGGAAGTACCTTATACAATCACCGAAATAAGGGATATCAAACATTATTTGTAATAATTAGTCAGTAAAATATCGATTGAAACGATTGAAACAGATCAACCGGGTTAATAAAAACAATCTTCGATTTAAACACTGTAACAGGCTAACTGAGACAGCAGTGATTAAAAGATAAATAACAAGAATAAAAACACATCATAATCATAAATTCTGGCTATTTTTAAACAGTTTTTTCATCCAAAAAAAACTATCTGGCAAGCTTCCAGTTATCCTGCTTGGCCTTGTGCAATTTCTGATACCCTTCCAGTAATTTCTGATGGGTATTAAAACCTTCCAGACTCAAACCCGGACTGTGCAGGCCGTGAAATAATTCATTACCTTCAATAATATCAATACCGGTTTGTACATTGTCTGCACCATACATCAGAACAAGACTGTTTTTATAATGATCATATTCACGATCATCGTGCATTTTTATATCCAGCAACGCCTGAAGACAACGATAATGACGAATACTCTGATCATCCAGCTGATCCATATTTAGACACCAGTCGACCCAGTCATAAGCCTGCTCATAATCTTTAATGGCTAAACACAACATGGCTTTTAATTCACCCATGCGCAGGCTCGCCCAGGTGGTGCCCGCATCCGGTGCAACACCAATAAATTCGGCCACCCGTTGCACGTCGTTATAGGCACCCTCTTCCAGTCGATTTAACAGTTTTGTCCATTTGGCAATGGACAGATTTTTCAACGACAGAATATCTTCGCGGAACAGCGCACCTTCATTATTGTTACTCCAGACCAGATCATCCACCGGATAAATATCCGACATACCGGGAACAATAATGCGACAGGAATACACATTTAAATGTTCATAATCGGAAATATAAATATCATGACCCATTTCATGAATAATTTTACACAGATAACCAAACTCGTTATCGGTGGTTGAATCATGATCCCAGTCCGCAAATTCATAATCCGCTTCATGTTTAAAAAAGTCGTAGGCAATCAGGCCACTGGAATCGATAAAATGAGTTTCCAGATTATGATGATCCGCGACTTCATCGAGATCAAAACAGGGTGGCTGAAAACCATCCAGCTGATCAAGACTTCTGCCCTGTAACAATTCAGTCACGGTTCTTTCCAGTGCCACTTCAAATGAAGGATGAGCACCAAAAGATGCAAACACCGAACCATCTTTGGGATTAATTAAAGTCACACTCATTACCGGGAACTTGCCGCCCAGTGAAGCATCAGCCACACGAATATGATAACCGTGGCTTTCCAGTTCTTTAATCGCTTCTTTTATTTTTGGAAAACGATCAACCACCTCTTCAGGCACTTCCGGTAAACAGATACCTTCAGCAATAATTTTATTTTTCACGTAACGTTCAAATACTTCGGACAGACTCTGCACCCGTGCCTCATGCATGGTGTTACCCGCCGACATACCGTTACTGACATAAATATTGCCAATCACATTCACCGGAAACCACAGAGTTTTACTGTCACGCTGCCTGACATAAGGCACAGCACAAATACCGCGCTCGCCCTTGCCGGAATTCATATCAAAAATCTGAGCCGGTTTGAGTTCTCTTTCAGGATCATAGTAATCCCATAATTTTTCATCGAGCAATTCTGAAGGCATGGTATCGCCATCAACCGGAAACCAGCGCTCATCGGGATAATGCACAAACCTGGCATTGGAGAATTCCTGCCCGAGATAAAAATCCGCAAAAAAATAATTACAGCTCAGACGTTCAAAATACTCGCCCAGGGCACTGGCAAGACAGGCTTTACGTGTCGCACCCTTGCCATTGGTAAACATCAGGCCGCATTCTTTATCACGTATATGAACCGAATAGACATTGGGTACCGGATTCAGCCATGAGGCTTCCTCAACCTGAATACCCAGCGCATCCAGTTTGGCCATCATAGTCTCTATCGATGATTCAAGATCCCGATCCTTGCCTTTTATATAAGTTTTAGCTGTCATAATACCGACCTGATTTAAGGAACCGACATGATACACTAATTTGCAATCAACTCCCCGGTGCGACAGCAAAATTTCATCACCCCGGCCGCCTCACCCGGAGTCGCTCACCCGGGGTCGGAGTCAGGACTCCGACCCCATTCAGATTACACAAAGCCGGTATAAAATATTACACTTCGCCTATGAAAAATATCCTTGCGGTTAGTTACACGGTTGATGAACTGTCAGAAAAAGCCGGTGACTTCGCCAGACTCCACGAATTAAGCTGCGTAGACACAGATCAGGCGACATCTGAGCTATTGCTTAATTTCACCCCCGACTTCATCGAACTGCGCGATACCACTAACGATTCTGCCATTCACGTTGATTTTGTTTCCGGCGCACTGGAACATCGGCGTAAATACGGCGGTGGCCGTGGCCAGACCATCGCCAAAGCGATTGGCATGAAACCGGGCGTCGCACCACCCGGCATCATCGATGCCACTGCCGGGCTGGGTAAGGATGCATTTGTATTTGCCTGCCTCGGGTGCCCGGTCACCCTGATTGAACATTCCCC
>Ga0224496_10002767_pt1 | contig 10340 bp, 10 predicted proteins | sample SF_Jul11_sed_USG_2_FD_168127 | JGI IMG/M metagenome (GOLD analysis project Ga0224496, IMG submission 168127) | Sediment microbial communities from San Francisco Bay, California, United States - SF_Jul11_sed_USGS_8_1 | ecosystem: Environmental > Aquatic > Marine > Sediment | place: USA... | reverse complement strand
TAGTTTAAAAAATACTTTCTGGACATCACGAATACTTGTACTGTCTATCTCCTGCGCGGGGGAAAACAGTATAGTATTAGCCAGCACATAAGCAATCCAGTTATCAAAAAAATCTTTACTTAACGGATATTGAAATATCCTGGCCATCGGCATATGTTTCGGCCAATCGCTATTCGAATTATTAAAATCAATTTGAAACAATGAATCACTATTCTGATCATCTATATCCGTAATAACATTGTCATTAAATTTTATTTCCGACTCTGTTAATTCACTAGATAAAGCCGCCTTTGTACTGCTCATAAAATCCCGGCCTTTTTTCAGACCTGGATTAGCCATTCCCGATGAAATATCAAAGAACTCATCTACGGGCATACCCTTGAACATAGTACCCAGCAATTTATTTGCGACCTGATATTTTTGCTGATCCGATAGTGCGGAATATTCTTTCTGACTTAATTCACCCGGTATCGATTCACTATCACCATCCGAGGGTAAACCAGGGCTGCATCCGTACATGAAGATAAGGGGTATAAGTAAAAGATGGGATAAAGTGTTTAAACTGGACATGATCCTGTTCCTGTTTCCATACAAGCTTTTTGCTGCATTTCGCTATGATTCAACGCTTCAAAATAGACGCTACGGGGAGCTAGATATTGAATATGACATAAATCATATAACCACCCGTTTGGGGTAGTATATGATCTTGCCAATAATCAAAATGTGAATAGGTTAACAAATAACGAGAGCTCGCCTTAACCCCATGAATTGATTAATAAAATCTATGAGTCGTTTTGTTGCCGTTTAAAATTAACGATATTTCGGCGCTCTTTTTTATTGGGCCTATGATCAGAATGAGGCATATTCGCATTGAGCACCCGATTCTGCTCGACCTGTCTTAATCGAAGCGCTTTGCCTTCTTCTGATTCCTGGTAGAGCAATTGAGCTTCCCTGGCAGGTCGTCGCTGTTTATTCAGGCCCAGGACAACAATATCGTACTCGGCAATGCCCATGCTTATCTGTAACTGATCAGCCACCTTGACCACACGACCTGGCTTTACTCTTTCACCATTCAAGTGAACCTTACCGCCACTAACAGCCTCAGCGGCCAGGGCACGTGTTTTATAAAAGCGTGCTGCCCACAACCACTTATCCAGACGCTGGTTCTCTAATTCCTCGTTCATTTACTCATACTGCAGCAAGAATAAGCAACAGACCTAACAACCACCACCAACTGGACGACTCATCTTCCTCAGTTGCCTGATCAAAGACACCGCCCCTGGTATTTATATTCTGTGGATTCTCTCCGTCACCCGCCACATGCGCCGCATTACCTGCCGATAGCGCGGTCATTCCTGATTTGTTCTTCAAATCAATAGCGCCCTGATTGACCCTTACAAACAGACCGTCACTGTTAACGTCCAGGCTACCATCACAACCATGGGACTGTAAAACACGCAGTGCATAGTCAGTACCACGCACGCCCACTGTTGCCATGGGGGTCTTCATTTCATAGAGATCATTTGCCAACTTGCCAATGGAACCGGTAATTTTTCTCAAACTCCCTTTTAATAAATAAATTACACTCCGGTTTCCGGCGCGCAATAACTGATAGTCCTCAATCAGCATCTCACTATTGCAACGCAGGTCAATTCTTGCATCATCAATCATGCTCAATTGTAGATAACCATTAACGCCGGTAAACAATCGATCGCCCACATACACTTCACTACCTGTTGCTAGTGACCTGTTTTCTTTTTTGGCCGAAATAGCAAAGGCCCTACCCCGGGCCTGCACTACCTGGCCTACAGCCTCTGGCCCCTTATAGACGACAAGATTGGATGGCAGGACATAGGACTTCAATGAGGGTAATTTAATTCGCTCACCAATTTTGATGCGCGTAGCCTGGTGATTTTCAAAGGCGTGGGGGTTTTCTCTTACAATCTGCTTAATAATTTCAGGCCATTGCTGCTGCTTCTCAGGATAGAGAACTTTAACAATACCAAAAACGGTCTGCCCTGGTTGCACGTAAAGAAAGCGTTTTTGTGCATTAAATGCGTTCGGCAGCGCTTCGACAGATTGCACAACAAAAAAAGCAAGAAGCAAAAACATCACACCAGCCACATAGGGGGATGATACTGATATTCCAGAGCGGCTTTGATTCATAGAGACTCCAGTTTGGTTTGCATATTTCATTAATTGTAATTATTAGACGAGGAAATATGAAGCCATTAACTTTTAGCTTAAAAATCACTAATTTACAAGCCCCAAACAGCAAAAAGGGCATGTCAGTGACATGCCCTTTTCTCGTTGGAGATTAAACCATTTAGCCTTTTTGCAACATCTGGTTTAGTCGCTTAACAAAGGCTGCAGGATCATCAAGCTGGCCACCTTCAGCAAGCATGGCCTGGTCAAATAACATATTAGACCAGTTTTCCAGCTCATCCTGCGCCTTCATGTCCTTTAACTGTTTCACCAGCGAGTGTTCGGGATTGAGCTCCAATATAGGCTTGATATCGGGCATAGCCTGTCCTGCAGCCTTCATAATCTGCTGCATTTGTAGCCCCATATCCTGCTGTTCAAGTACCAGGCACGAAGGTGAATCCGTCAGGCGATGTGTAATACGAACATCCTTGGCTTTTTCCGCAAGGATCGCCTTAACATTGACCACCACATCCTTAAAATCGCCCTCGGCCTTCTCCTGCGCCTTCTTGTCATTCTCGTCTTCGATCTCACCCAGGTCGAGATCGCCCTTGGCAACGGATTGCAACTGCTTGCCCTCAAACTCACGCAGGTGCTCGACCAGCCATTCATCGACTCGATCGCTCAGTAACAATACCTCGATACCCTTACGGCGGAAAACTTCCAGGTGCGGACTGTTCTTGGCGGCAGCAAAGGTATCGGCTGTAATGTAATAAATTTTCTGCTGCGCATCTTTCATCCTTGATAGATAATCATCGAGGGAAATATCCTGCACACTACTATCGGTATGGGTTGAACTAAAACGCAACAGCTTTGCAATTCGATCCTTGTTGGTAAAGTCTTCGATGGGCCCCTCTTTTAACACCTGGCCAAAGACTGCCCAGAACTCGGCATATTTTTCCGTTTCATTCTTCGCCATTGATTCGAGCATGCCCAGCACTTTCTTTACTGATGCCGATTTAATCTTGTCGATAACACGATTGTGCTGGAGAATTTCACGCGACACGTTCAGTGGCAAATCATCTGAATCCACTATACCTCGCACAAACCTCAAATAGGTTGGCATCAGGTGCTCTGTTTCATCCATGATGAATACGCGTTTCACATACAGCTTAATACCCTGCTTCCTGTCGCGCTCATAGAGGTCAAAAGGCGCATGTTTTGGCAGGTATAAAAGTGAAGTATAGGACTGGTTGCCCTCTACCTTATTGTGGCTCCACACCATTGGCTCTTCAAAATCATGAGCGATGTGTTTGTAGAATTCTTTGTACTCTTCTTCATTGATATCAGATTTTGCACGTGCCCACAACGCAGACGCCTTATTCACTACCTCATCTTCGATAACAGCAGCATCATCTTCACCAGCAGGCTCTTTCGGCATCAGTATGGGTAATGCAATATGATCCGAGTAGGTATGGATAATATTTTTAATGCGCCAGCCATCGAGGAATTCTTCTTCACCTTCCCGGATATGCAGTGTTATTTCTGTACCACGTAACTCTTTTTCAACTGTCTCCAGAGTGTAATCACCTTCACCTGTAGATTCCCAGATAACGCCCTGGTCAGCCGACAACCCGGCCCTGCGTGTTTTCACTGTCACCTTATCTGCAACGATAAATGTGGCATAAAAACCCACACCAAACTGGCCAATCAGATGAGAATCTTTTAGTTGATCGCCCGATAATGAGTCAATGAATTTCTTCGTGCCTGAATTTGCAATGGTACCTATATTCTCAACCACTTCATCACGCGACATACCAATGCCATTATCAGTAACCGTGAGTGTTTTATTGTCTTTATCATAGGCAATATGGATATTCAGGTCTGAGTCGTTTTCATATAAATCAGACTTGCTCAGCGCCTCAAAACGAAGCTTGTCGCAGGCATCTGATGCATTGGATATCAGCTCCCTCAAGAAGATTTCCTTGTTTGAATACAGCGAATGAATCATCAGTTTCAGTAGCTGCTTAACTTCGGCCTGGAATTCCAGCGTTTCTTTATATGCTTCAACACTCATCGAGGAGCCTCCTGATCATTAATTGGCACTAAATGTGGGGGAGTTATTTCAGATTTCAAGGCCTTCGTGGTGCAATAGTCGCCTTTTTATATCCATTTCGACCCCTGACACCTGACCCATGTAGCCACCAGCACCATTTTTTGCGACCACGCGATGACAGGGCACAATCAACACCACTGGATTGGCACGACAGGCATTGCCCACCGCCCTGGCTGAACTGGATAGCTCCAGCGCGATATCGCCATAGGTACGCACCCTTCCCGCAGGGATTTCGAGCAACAGGGACCATACCCTTTGCTGGAAGACTGTTCCCCTTAAATCTATTGGCAAATCGAAACGGTGACAGGGATTGCTGCTATATAGATCCAGCTGCCGTGCTATTTCTTGAACCAGGGCATCACGGCTTGCATCACCATCTGCCACGGCATTGACAAAATCAAGACCATAAATTACCTGCTCGCTATGCTCTACTTTCAGATTGCCGAAGGCACTGGCGATAACACAGCCATTCACTCGCCATTACCCACGCTAAATTGCCTGCCTTGCTGCAGTCGTAGCTGTTGTAAACGCTGGCGTATCATTGATTTTCGTGCAGGGTTTTCTGTACGTTTTAACAGGCTGGTATATTGCTGCCGCGCATCACTTATAAGCCCTGCCTGTGCAAGACTCTCTGCTGCCTTGAAACTTGCAGTATGATACCAGGGATCAAATTCACCATTGACTGGCCTGGCTGATTGCAAAAATAACATGGCCGCCTGCTCGAAATCATCACCCGCCTGGTAGGATTCGGCCTGCCAGTAACCCAGCTCCCTGCGCACCTTATCGCTTAAGGGCAGCTTCTCAAGCAACTTAAATGATGCCAGCGCCAGGGCATGCTGCTCTACATTTTGAAAATCAAAAATCACCTGCATAACCTGGTCAATCTGCTTCTCACTGAATTCACGGCCCGACATTAATAACTGGTTTAATATCTTTGAGCCCTCCTCATACTGGCCCCCAAGAATTAATACCCTTGCCCGCCGCAGTGTCCATTCAAACACACCCTGGCCCGCCGGTGGTTGATGCAGTTTTTCCATTAGATTTGCCGCCGTTACCAGGTCAGCCTGTGACAACGCAAAATCGACCAGTCGATAACGCACCACTGCTGGAATTTTTTCATTATCGACAAAATATTTACTGGCCAGGAACAACTGGTTGATCACGACCAGTCCGTTCTCCTGCTCATCGATCAATCGTGCCAGCTGCTCCATCGCCAGTTGCTGATGCCGCTCATCTTTCGCTGAAAAGGCCAGCACAGCGAGTAGCGCGCGCGCATCCAGTGCCTTCTTTTTAAACAGGTTACTCGCCACTGCATACCAGTTCTCGTCATCACCAATTAATAAGCTGTGGCTATTAGCCAGTTCATAACCGTAACCTTCATAGGCCTGCCATAAGGTATTGGCATTGAGCTCATTGACTGCCTCGGGAAAGACCAATCTTAAATCAGCCACAACATTATTTGCCAGTAGTTGTTCCAGCAGTATAATTTGTTGCGCAAAGTCACCCGCCATGATGGCAAGCTTCAGGCCGACATAGGTATATACAGGCAGATCGGTGATAACCGTTTTTTTATTACTGATTTTTTTCTGGATAGTTTTCCTGGCATCGACTACAGACAACGCCTTATGCTTTATGCGTGCGAACAACCGCAGGGCCTCGGCCTCTGCAGTATTATCATTTTTTAGAATACCGACAACATCCTGCAAACTGCCCCTTTTGAGCAGGAGCCTGGCCTGTAACAAGCGCCATTGCAGGCCATCTTCATTACTCATATCACCATAATCCTGGCGATAGCGACGCATGGCTCGCTGTGCATCCTCCACCGCATGACTATTCAGATAGGCGCGGATAATCAGCCTGCGCCACAGCGACAGGGTATCGGAATCCGCATACTCATCTGCGGACCAGAGTAAACGCTGGGTTAGTGACAGGGCCTTAGCCACGTCACCCAGGTCAAGGAGGGCCTTCACCTTCTGCGTCAGTAACCACTGGCGATCATAAACGGGAATTTGTGTGGAGATTAACAGCGCATTATAGCTGTCCAGCCGGTCGATAATGACCGGCCATTGCTGCAGGTGCTGCAACAACTGGATACGCTTACGCTCCCAGGCCAGCCATTGATCAATATTTTCATTGTTATACGCAGGTTGTGACTTTTCTATTTGACGTAAAGCCAAACCCGGCGCACCCAGGGCCAATAACTCATCAGGACGCGCCAGGATATCCACATCACGATTGACTACAACGGCAACACCACCGGTGACAGGTGGCTGTCCCGTATCATCAGCATAGGCTGTCATCGCCATCAATAAATAAAGGCAGGCAATATTAATAATGGATTCAGCTGCTTTCTTCATAAAAGCCCATCAGCGGATAAAATTAATTTTTTACAAATAAAAAAAGGGTGCATAAAGCACCCTTTTTAATTCATGCGTATACAAAAAGCAATTATAGCTTTTCTTTGATACGTGCTGCCTTACCTGTAAGACCACGAAGATAATACAGTTTGGCACGACGTACTTTACCGCGACGCTTAACGTCAATGTTAGCAATCATCGGACTATAGGTCTGGAATACACGCTCTACACCTTCGCCATTTGAAATTTTGCGAACAGTGAATGCTGAATTTAAACCACGGTTACGAATTGCGATTACGATACCTTCAAAAGCCTGTAAGCGCTCGCGCTCACCTTCTTTTACACGAACCTGAACAACAATTGTATCACCAGCTGAAAATGCCGGGATTTCCTTGTTCATCTGTTCAGCTTCAAGTTGTGCGATGATGTTACTCATTGTATTGCTCCAAAAAATTAAGCCTGTTTCAATTCCTGCAGGAAATCCTGCAACAATTGCTGCTGTTCATCTGACAGCGATAATTCATTTAACAACTCTGGACGCCTTAACCAGGTTCGACCCAGGGCCTGCTTCATACGCCATTTTTCAATAGCACTGTGATTGCCGCTAAGTAAAACCTCGGGTACAACGTGACCATCAATTTCTTCCGGTCGCGTGTAGTGCGGACAATCCAGTAATCCATCCATGAATGAATCCTGTGCAGCGGAATTTTCATCCCCCAGTACACCGGGCAGCATTCTCGCTACTGCGTCAACCACGACCATGGCAGCCAGTTCACCACCACTTAATACATAGTCGCCAATCGACCATTCCTCATCAACTTCCGTCTCGATGATGCGTTCGTCTATGCCTTCGTAACGACCGGCAATCAGTATCAATCCCACCTGCTTCGACATTGCCCTGACCGCATCCTGCGTCAGTGGCTTTCCCTGGGGACTGAGGTAAATCACCTTGCTCGTGTTACCTGCGGCCTTTTTTGCTGCATGAATCGCGCGCCTTAATGGCTCGACCTTCATCAGCATACCGGGACCACCACCATAGGGCCGATCATCCACGGTGCGGTGCTTATCCTCGGTATAATCCCTTGGATTCCAGCATGCCAGCTGGACCAGGTCATTTTTTATTGCACGACCCAGGACACCTACCCCTGCAACACTATTAATCATTTCGGGAAATAGTGTTACAAGATCAAATCTCATATTTAAAAATCCGCATCCCATTCAACCGTAATCTCACCGGCTTCGAGATCAACTTTTACTACCGCATGCCCCTGCGTGAAGGGGATCAGGCGCTGCCGGTCAGACCTTACCAGCATCACATCATTGGCACCGGTCTCCATCATCTGCTCAACCGTACCCAGGTAAACACCTTCCGTATTGATCACCCTGAGCCCGACCAGGTCACGCCAGTAATATTCATCCTTCGCCAGTGACTTTAACTGATCCGGATGAATCGCGATCCTGGCACCGATGAGCAACATGGCCTGATCACAGTCATCAACACCATCCAGCCTGGCAATGACCGTCTTGCCCTGGGGCTTGCCATCGAGTACGGCGATCTCTCGCCACTGGCCATTCTGCTGAATCTGCCAGGGGCTGTACTCCACAATCCCTTCGCGTGGGTCAGTAAAGGAATGCACCTTGACCCAGCCTTTTATTCCAAATACGCCGGAAATTTTTCCGAGCTCGAGTAGTTCGTTATCTTGATCGTTCATATCGCTTTGATCAGGCAGCTAGCTTTTATCGGCTATAGCCACGAACCACCGCCGCTAATTAGGCGTTAGTGACCTTACGTGCCTGCTTAATCAGCGATTTAACGCGATCAGACGTCGCTGCACCCTGGGATACCCAGTGCTCAACACGATCCAGGCTCAGTTCAAGCTCTTTTTCTGCGCCACGTGCCATAGGGTTAAAAAAACCTACACGTTCGATATAACGACCATCACGACGACTGCGTGAATCGGTTACAACTACATGATAAAAAGGCTTCTTTTTAGCGCCGCCGCGTGACAAACGAATGGTTACCATTGTTTCTATCTCAATAATTAATTCGGTTAAACCTGTAAAAAAGCCCTATTCGGCTTTCAGGAAACGCGGAATTTTAGCGATTTGGTGAGCTGCTGGCAAGTAAATTACGTCTTATTAGACATGTTTATCTCTAAATTTTTACGAATCAGGCCAGCTGACCGGTCAAATATGGCCCAAAATCGTTGCATCAAAGCGAGGTGACGACCTGTTCTGCCCACTCCACCGCCGCCAGCTGGGCCTGGAACAGCTGACCTGCATCCATGGATCTGAAATTAGCCCGGTCAAAATCGGATACTTCATAAGCAAGCACACAATTAAGTGCATCCCCCATAACGCCCTCCCGACGCAGTAGTGCGGCGACTACATCCTGGCTCAGGGGTAGCGGGCCGATCAGGTCGGCGATATTTCTTTCCATGAGTATATCCAGCGCCGAAAACAGGCCCACGGTAAAAAAGCTATCCACCGGCCTGATACCCGCCTTATCGGCCAGCAACTCGCACATTTTAGCCCTCGTCATCGCCAGCTGGATCATTTCCGAGGGGCGGTCATCCATTTTTGACAGGGCCAGCATAGAGGCCCAGCTGCGCAACTGCTGCCTGCCAAGAATAACAATCGCCTGCCGGATAGATTCAATTTCATTGCGGAAATTAAACAATGCCGAGTTGATCAGCTTGAGTATCTTATAACTCATCGCCACATCGAAACTGATGGCCGCCTCAATCTCCTGTGTTTCTGCATCCGGATTCTGCAATACAGACAACAGGTTAAGCACGGCCATGCGACTGCTGGGCAGGCTGGCACTTTTAATAATACGGGGACGGCTCAGGAAATAGCCCTGGAAAAAATCAAAGCCAAGATCCTGGCAAAACTCAAATTCGTCTATGGTTTCTATTTTTTCAGCCAGCAGGCGTGTCTTGTATTTTTTTAAAATTTTGACGTGCTTGAGCAGCTCTTTTTCGCTCAGGGCCTTGATATCCAGCTTAATAAAATCTGCATTGGCAACCAGTGGCTTGTGCGCGGGGTTATATATGTAATCATCCAGGGCAATAGAAAATCCCTGTTTAGACAGGCGCTTTATAGCCTCGACCAATTGCGGTGTAACCGGCACATCCTCCAGCACCTCCAGCACCACCTGCTCGGGCGACATGGGCAGGCTATTTTCTTCCAGCAACAACTGTTCGCCGAGATTAATAAAGGCCTGCCCCTTACCGACCAGGCGGTCAAGACCAATTTCAAAAAAACTATTGAGGATCGTTGTCGAGCTGGCACCTTCGGCAGTTACCGAATCCATTAGTGCCGCATTTTGCACGCCTGTACGGAACAGTAATTCGTAGCCGTAGACGCCAAGACTGGTGTTATAAATGGGTTGCCGACCCACATAAATATCTGACATTCGAACAATATATTCCTTAAAATTGACCTGCCAAAGAGTTACATATTAAACAAATACTTTAACCCTGGTGAATCAGAAACCCATACCGGTTGGCATTTTACCCTTTAGGCCACGCAGCATTTTGGCCATGCCACCCTTGGCCATTTTCTTCATCATCTTGCTCATCTGCATCTGCTGCTTCATCAACCGATTCACATCCTGTACCTGCACCCCGGCGCCCATGGCAATACGACGTTTACGACTACCTTTAATAAGATCAGGAAAGGAACGCTCCTTGGGTGTCATTGACTGGATAATGGCAATCATG
>Ga0224496_10002766_pt1 | contig 10340 bp, 12 predicted proteins | sample SF_Jul11_sed_USG_2_FD_168127 | JGI IMG/M metagenome (GOLD analysis project Ga0224496, IMG submission 168127) | Sediment microbial communities from San Francisco Bay, California, United States - SF_Jul11_sed_USGS_8_1 | ecosystem: Environmental > Aquatic > Marine > Sediment | place: USA... | reverse complement strand
GAGCCATTCGCCGCAGCCGGCCGCGCCCCGCCTGGGCCCCGGTCGCTCGGCCTAGCTCTGGAACTCGGCGAGCTTGTCGCGGTAGGCGCCGCGCAGCGCGTTGGCCTCGGCGCGGGTGAAGCCGAGCTCCTCGGCGATGGCCACGATCTCCGCGCTCTCCTGCGTCGAGATCGTGCCGTCGGCGGCTGCCACGGCGTACAGACACTGCAGCAGCTCGCCGCGCTGCTCCCGTGTGGACACGCTGCGGAACTGACGCGTGACGATGTAGTTCTCGGTGCCGCCGAGCAGGCGCGCCTGGGATTGGGCGATCTGGACCACGAGCGCGGCCTCCGCCGCCGACAAATGCGCCAGCTCCTTCACGGTGCGCTCCATCTCGCTGGTTTCCGCGGGGTCGATGTGGAGATCGGCGTGGGCGAGGCGGGCGAGGACGTAGGCAAAGGCCGCCAGATATCTCGCATGCTCGGGCTCGATGGTCTCGAGCTGCCGCGCGATGCGGCGCACGGTGTCGGTATCGCGCGCGTCGCTGGCACGATCGGTTCCCAGGCCCAGGAAGCGCAGCAGTGACACGAGGCAGCTCCGCATGCTTTCCCGTTCCATTCTAGACGACCTTTCGGTAGGGTCGCCCGCGTGGATCGCGAGCGGGCGGACGGCGTCGTGCCGGAGGTCGATGAGCGAGCGCTGCTGCAGCGCCTGCGCGCGGGCGAGAACGCGGCGTTCGCCGAGCTGATCCGGCGCCACGGCGGGCGCTTGCTGAGCGTGGCGCGGCGCTTCCTGGTGAGCGAGGAAGACGCGCGGGACGCCGTCCAGGAGGCCTTCATCTCGGCCTTTCGCTCGATCGACCGCTTCGAGGCCAGCGCGATGCTCTCGACCTGGCTGCACCGCATCGTGGTGAATGCAGCACTCATGAAGCTGCGCACGCGTCGTCGCAAGCCCGAGCAGTCCATCGAGGAGCTGCTGCCCGGCTTCCTCGAGAACGGGCACATCGCCCGCCCGGCCTCGCCGTGGCGCAAGAATGCGCTGGAAGGACTCGAGCGGGAAGAGACGAGCGCGTTGGTGCGGGAGAAGATTCAGGCGCTTCCCGAGGGCTATCGTAACGTCCTGTTGCTGCGGGACATCGAAGACTTCGACACGCAGGAGACCGCGCAGCTGATGGGGATCAGCGAGGGGGCCGTCAAGACGCGCCTCCACCGCGCGCGTCTCGCACTGCGAGAGCTCCTCGAGCCCCATCTCCGTGAGGCATCCGAATGAACTGCCGAGAGTTCGTGGAGTTCCTCATGGCGTATCTCGATGGCACGCTCGACGCGCGCGAGCGGGAGATCTTCGAGGCGCACATGGTCGACTGCCCGAGCTGCGAGACCTATCTCGATACCTACCGGGACACCATTCGCCTGGGCAGGCAGTGTCTGTGCGACCCGGACGGTCCCGTGCACGACGACGTGCCCGAGGAGCTCGTGGCCGCCATCCTCGCCGCGCGCGCGCAGCCCGGATCCCCGGCGCGGCATGCGGGCTGGCTGTCCCAACTCGCGGCGCGTCTGGCGGACACGCTCCGCCGCAGATAGCCCGCTCGCGCCGCTAGCGGCGCAGTGCCATCCAGCGCTCGAGCCAGCGCTTCACGCGCGGCGTCAGCTGCTGGCGCGCGTACAGCCCCGCCGCGCGCTTGATGCCCTCCGCCTGCGTGGGATAGGGGTGGATCGTCTTCAAGACCGCGCGCAGCCCGAGCTTGTTCGCGATCGCCAGGGTGACTTCACTGATCATCTCGCCCGCGTGCGCCGCCACGATGGTGGCGCCGACGATCCGGTCTCTTCCCTTCAGCGCGTGGATCTTGACGAATCCCGCCTCCTCGCCGTCCGTGACGGCGCGGTTCACTTCGCGAAGCGGCACGTGGAAGGTGTCGAGCTCGATGCCCGCCGCCTGGGCGTCGCGCGCGAACATGCCCACGTGGGCCACTTCGGGGTCGGTGTAGGTGCACCAGGGCATCACCAGCGAAGACAGCTTCTGGGTGCGCAGGAAGAGCGCGTTGGTCACGGCGATCTTCGCGGCGGCATCCGCGGCGTGGGTGAACTTCCAGCGCATGCAGATGTCTCCCGCCGCGTAGATGCGGCGCTGGGTCGTCTGCAGGTAGTCGTTCACCCGGATGCCCCGCTTCGCGTCGTAGGCGACGCCGGCGACCTCGAGCCCGAGTCCCTCCACGTTGGGCGCGCGGCCGACGGCGAGGAGGATTTCGTCGACGAGGATCTCTTCCGCGCCGCCATCCGGGAGGATCACGCGCAGCGCCTTCTCGCTGCCGCGGGCATCGACCTTGGCGACCTTCACGGCGCCGAGGATCCGCACGCCCTCCCGCTCGAGTTGCGCGTGCAGGAGCTGTGCGGCATCGGAATCCTCGCGCGGCAGGATGTGGCTGTCGGCGTGCAGCATCACCACCTCGGAGCCGAGCCGGCGAAAGGCCTGCGCCAGCTCGCACCCGATCGGACCCGCGCCGATCACGCCCAGGCGCCGCGGGCGCTGCGTGAGGTTGAAGAGGGTCTCATTGGTGCGGAAGCCCGCAGCCTCGAGACCCTCGATGGGCAGCGCGATGGGACGTGCACCCGCGGCGATGATCGCCCTGCGGAAGCGCAGCGAGCGGCCGCCGACTTCCACGGCGTCTCGGCTCGTGAAGCGCGCGTTGCCGAGGTGAACCTCCACGCCGAGCTCGTCCCGGTAGCGCGCGGCGGCGTCTTCGGCGCTGATCTGCGCGCGGATCCGGCGCACGCGCTGCATGGCGGCGGCGAAGTCCGGCTCGGCGCCCGCCGCGACGCGCAGACCCAGAACGTCCGCCGCGCGGCGCGCTTCGGCCACCAGGCGAGAGGCGCGGATGAGGCCCTTCGACGGCACGCAGCCCACGTTCAGGCAGTCGCCGCCCAGATGGTGTCGCTCGATGAGCGCCACCTTGGCGCCGAGCCCGGCGGCGAGTGCCGCGCTGATCAGGCCCGCGCTGCCCGCTCCGATGACGACCAGGTTGTAGCGGCCCGAGGGCTCCGGGTTGACCCAGTCGGAGGGATGCACGTTCTGCACGAGCTTCTGATTGTGCTCGTCCATGGGATGCAGGGCGGGCAGTTCGGACATGGTGCTCTCCGGTGCGGGTTCACTCGGACGCAGCGCGCGGTGCGCGCGCCGCGTCGCTCAGGCGACTTCTGCTCGTGCCCCGTGCGTCGCCTCTGCGAGGGCGCGCCGGGCGATGCGGGTGACGACCAGCGTCACCGCAATCGTCGCCACCAGGCCGAAGCCCAGGAACAGGGAGTGGGCGAGGCCGCGCTCGGGCGCGGCGCCCCCGGCCAGCGCGGCCACGTCTCCCGCCAGCTTGCCGGAGTAGACGTAGAGCAGGGTTCCCGGCAGCATGCCCAGCGAGGCCACCAGGTAGTCGACGAAGCGCACGCGGGTCAGGCCCAGGGCATAGTTGAGCAGGTTGAAGGGGAAGAGGGGCGACAGGCGCAACAGGAACACGATCTTGCGCCCCTGCTCGCCGACGGCCCGATCGATCGAGGCGAACTTCTCGTTTCCGGCGAGCTTCTGCTCGATCGCGGCGCGGGCCAGATAGCGCGACACGAGAAAGGCGGCCGCCGATCCCAGCGTCGCCGCGACGAACACGTAGGCGGTCCCGGCGGAGATGCCGAAGATGGCGCCGGCTGCCAGGGTGAGCAGCGAGGCGGGGACGAACGCGACCACGGCCGCAGCGTAGGCCAGCATGAAGAGCGCCGGGCCCCAGATCCCGAACGCCTCCACGCGGGCCGTCAGGGCGGGCAGGGCGTCCCCCGCGCTGCGCCCGAGCAGCACCAGCGCCACGAGCGCCGCGAGCCCGAGCGCGACGCGGGACCAACGCAGGCCGTCGCCCGCCTCCCGAGGTGTCGCCCGCGTGCCCGGTTTCGTCATCTTCCTCTCGCGCTCTGCGATGTCCAGCTTCGGATGCCGAGGCGCGTCATGGGGTTCAGCCGCTGCGGACCGCGATCGAGGGCGGGACTTCCCGCGCGTTCCAGGCGTGTGCCGCGCAGCGGTTAGGTCAGCGCACCTCCGCAGCTCGAGCCGCTGCCGGCCGTGCAGCCGTGGCAGTGCGCGTTCGTCGCGATGCTCTCGTTCTCGAGCACCGTGAGGTCCTCGACATCCCAGAGGCTGCGCGGGCGCCGTCCGAGCGGAAGCTCCAGCATCTGGTTGAAGTCGCAGTCGTAGAGCTGTCCGTCGTAGCCGACCGACACGAGGTGGCGGCACATCAGCTCGGGCACCGTGTCCGGGTTGAAGTGATTGACGAGGAGTGCCATGTACGCCGCGTGCTGTCCGTCTCGGGCGAGCGTGTGCGCGAAGCGTTGAATCGGCATGTTGGTGATGGTTGCGAGCCGGCTGAATTCGATGCCGAAGAGCTCGCGCAGCTCCTCGCGGTAGCGCGCCTCGAGATCCGCCTGCGCCGGGGGGAGCGCCGGGCCGAGCGGATTGTAGACGAGATCGAGCGCGAGCGAAGAGTCGGGCATGCCGTAGCCGAGCTCGTTCAGCAGACGCAGGGCGCGGATGCTGCGCTCGAAGACGCGCCTACCCCGCTGCTGATCGACGTTCCCCGCGGTATAGCACGGCAGCGAGGCCACCACCTTCACGGCGTGCTCGGCCAGGAACTTCGGCGTGTCCTCCTGGCCCGACTCGAAGAGCACCGTGAGATTGCAGCGGTCGATCACCTCGCGGCCGAGCGCGTGCGCCCCGCGCACGAGCCGTCGGAACTGGTCGTGCAGCTCCGGCGCGCCGCCGGTGAGATCCAGGCTGGCGAGGTCCGGATTGCGCTCGAGCAGCCACAGCACGCGCTCCGCCGTGCGCGCATCCATCGTCTCCGTGCGCTTCGGCCCCGCCCCCACGTGGCAGTGGTGGCACGCGAGATCGCAGCGCTTGCCGACGTTCACCTGCAGCGCGCGGGCGCGCGCGCGCCGCAGCGTTCCCAGCCCGAAGCGGGCGAGTGTGTCGTCGAAATTGGGCGCGCTCATGCGGTGTCTTGGACAGGATACCCGCGCGGACTGCGCCGCAATACCCGGATCGCGCGGCGCTCTCGCGCGTGCAGCGCGCCAGCGCAGCGCGGAATCGATTCCGCTCGACGGGGCCGCTATGCTGCGCACGGATCGGGCCGGCTCCCGAGAGAAATCCGCGGCGGGAGCACCCCGGGCCCAGGAGGTTCCTGTCATGGGTGAAATCCGCTTCGACGGGCGCGTCGCGGTCGTCACGGGGGCCGGCGGCGGACTCGGCAAGACCTACGCACTCGAGCTCGCGAGGCGGGGTGCGAGTCTGGTGGTCAACGATCTGGGCGGTGCGGCCGATGGCACAGGCAGCGGCACCGGCATGGCCGACGCCACCGTGCAGGAGATCGTTGCGGCGGGCGGTCGAGCGCTGGCCAACTACGATTCCGTGGCCACGCCGGAGGGCGGCCGCGCCATCGTGCAGGCGGCACTCGACGCATTCGGCCGCGTCGACGTGCTGGTCAACAACGCCGGGATTCTGCGCGACAAGAGCTTCGCGAAGCTCGAGCCGGCCCAGCTCGAGGCGGTGCTGGACGTCCACCTCAAGGGCGGCTTCTTCGTCACGCAGCCCGCCTTCAGCTCGATGAAGGAACAGGGCTACGGTCGCATCGTGATGGTGTCTTCCGGCGCGGGCATCTTCGGGAACTTCGGCCAGAGCAATTACGGTGCGGCCAAGATGGGTCTGGTGGGGCTGATGAACGTGCTCGCCGTCGAGGGCGCCAAGTACGACATCAAGGTCAACGCCATCGCGCCCGTCGCGCGCACGCGCATGACCGAGCAGATCCTCGGCCCCCTCGCCGACGCGCTCGATCCACAGCTCGTGACGCCGCTCGTCACCTTCTTGTGTTCGGAACAGTGCGCGCTCACCCACGAGATCTTCGACGTGGGCGGCGGGCGCTACGCGCGCATCTTCGTCGGCCTGTGCAGGGGCTGGCTCGCACCCGCGGGTGGCGCGCCGCAGCCCGAGGAGATCCTGGCGAATCTCGACAGCATCCGGGATCAGAAGGGATACACCGTGCCCGACAGCATCACCGGTGAGCTGCAAGCCATCGCCGAAGCGATCCAGCAGCGCTGAGGGCGGAGCCATGCCCATCGACCTCGACAAGGCGCTCGGCGCCTCGCTGCCCGGTGTGGCGGGCGCGTACGGCCCGGACCAGATCATCCTCTATCACCTGGGTGTGGGCGCGGGGGTGCCGCCGACCGATCCCGGTGAGCTCGCATACACCTACGAGAAGAATCTGAAGGTGCTGCCCAGCTTCGCGGTGGTTCCCGCGCTGGGCTCCCTGGCGGGCCTCGCGGGCGCGCCCGGGCTCACCTTCAACTGGGCGCTGTTGCTCCACGGCGAACAGGAGGTGATCCTGCACCGGCCGCTCCCGACCGCGGCCGAGGTCGAGACGCAGGTCCACATTCCGGAGATCTACGACAAGGGCAAGGCGGCGCTCGTGGTGCTCGAGGCGGCCACGCGGGACGCCGCCGGCGTGCCCCTGTTCACCAACCGCTTCTCGCTCTTCCTGCGCGGGGAGGGCGGCTTCGGCGGCGAGTCCGGGCCCAAGGCCGGCAACAAGCCACCGGCGCGCGCGCCCGACGGAATCGTCGCGTCGCAGTCCCTGCCGCAGCAGGCGTTGCTCTACCGGCTCTCCGGTGACAAGAATCCGCTCCACGTCGATCCCGATTTCGCCAAGCTGGCCGGCTTCGACAAGCCGATCCTGCATGGTTTGTGCTCCTACGGGATCGCCTGCAAGGCGATCGTAGACCACGTGCTCGACGGAGACGTGACGCGCGTGGCGCGCTATCGGGCGCGTTTCGCGGGCGTGGCCTTTCCGGGCGAGACCTTCCGCACCGCGTATTGGAAGGAAGCGGATCGCATCCTGCTCGAGGTGAAGAGCGCGGAGCGCGACGCGCCGATCATCTCGAACGCGGTGATCGAGCTGCGCGACTAGCCGAGCGCCTCGCGGCGCCGGCGGGGCTCCCGCCGCGACGGGCTCGTCGGCGTCGTGCCGGCGCTTCTCGACCGAATCACTGCCGCTCGAGGATCCAGAGCTTGAAGTACTTGAGCCGCACGTAGTGGGCGGCGAGGGATGCCATCAGCAGGCCGCGCCAGCCGTCGAGCCAGCCGCCGCGCAGCACGTAGGAGACGAGGAAGCGCGCGGGCGGACGCAGCACGAGATCGCGCAGGCGCGCGCGACGCCCCGTGGCGTGCAGCTCGCGCGCCATGATGGTGGTGTAGCGGTCGATCGTAGCGAGATGCTCTTCGAGGCTGCGATAGGGGTGGTGCAGCAGCTCGCCGGTCAGGCGGGCCTTGCGTCCCTCGAGGCTGACGCGGTCGTGCGGATCGCGCCCGCTCCAGCGCCCGCGGCGGCGATCGAACAGGCGCAGCTTGCGATCCGGATACCAGGTGCCGTGGCGGATCCAGCGACCCAGGTAGCTCGAGACGCGCGGCACCTCCCAGCCCGCGCAGCCGGGGAAGCCCGCGTCGCGCAGCGCGGTGATCTGTCCGGCGAGCTCGGGGGAGACGCGCTCGTCGGCGTCGATGCACAACACCCAATCGTGTCGCGCCTCGCGAATCGCGAACTCCTTCTGGGCCACGTGGCCAGGCCAGTCGCGCTCGATCACGCGGGCGCCCGCCGCCGCGGCGATCTCGCGCGTGCGATCGGTCGAGTGCGAGTCCACCACGACGATTTCGTCGCACCAGGCCAGCGAGGCCAGGCAGTCGCCGAGGCGATCCTCTTCGTCGCGCGTCACGATGCACGCGCTGATGCACGGCCGCGGATCCGTCTGCGTTGCCTCCATGGCCGCGATCCCATCCTCTCGCGCGCCGCCGGGCGCGTCGCCCGCGCCGCCTAGGCCCCCGGGACGGCCAGCAGTTCGTCGAGCGTGGGCCAGTCGACCGCCTGCTGCGCCGCGAAGGCGCGCAGCAGCAGCGCGCGATCCGGATCGTCCTCCTTGGCGCAAAAGCTGGCGAAGGCCTTGCGCAGGCGCGCCTCCGGCGGCTGGGCCGGCGCTGCATCCTCGAGCACGCCGTCCTCGTGCGTCAAGCCGATCAGGTCGAGCCACTCCTCGAGCAGCGCCCTGCGGCACTCGAGGAAGTAGACCGCGAGCAGCTCGTCCGCGAGCGCGTTGGCCGCCACGCGCGAGAGCGCGCGGCGCACGGCCTCGGCGCGCTTCTCGAAGGGCTGGCGGCGCAGGTAGACCGGGCGCGTGCGCGTGGCCAGGGCGGCCGCATCCACGGTCTGTCGAAACATCACGGGCGACTGCGCGGCGAGCGTGCGCATCAGCACGACCGCGCGCTCCGGCGCCATGGCTGCGAACACCTGATAGGACCGCACGCGAGCCCCCTCAGCGGGGGTGTAGCATCGCCTGCTGCGGAGTCACCACGCCCCGCGCCAGGGTCTCCCGCGCCGCCCGTGCGAGCGTCAGGGCCAGCAGCGTGGCCAGGCCCGTGTGCAGCCCGGTGACGTCCACCGGAATGCCGAGCCGCACGTTGGCGACGCCCACCGCGAGCTGCGCGAAGCCCAGCGCGCAGGCGAGCAGCGTCCAGGGGCGCAGGGGCCGCGTCCGCCAGCTGAGCGCGGCGCTGGCCGCGAGACTGCCCAGCAGCAGATAGGCGTTCGTGCGGTGCATCAGGTGCAGCCCCACCGTGCCCTTCCAGCTGGGGAACCAGATCCCCCCGCTGCAGGTCGGCCACTCGGGGCACGCGAGGCCGGCGAAGCGCGAGGAGACCAGCCCGCCGAGCACGATCTGGCCCAGCAGCAGCAGCGCGGAGGCGGCGATCCAAAGGCTCGCGGGCGTGCCGACCGCGCGCGCGGGCGCGCCAGCGGGGGCTCGATCTCGCAGCGTGCAGGCAATCAGCACAAGCGTGACGGCGAAGGCGTTGCCCGTGACCAGATGGCCCGTCACGGTCCAGGCGGCGAGCTGCTGCCAGACGGTCAGTGCGCCGAGCACGATCTGGGCCGCGAGCAGGCCCGCCGCGAGCGCCAGCAGCCCACGCACGCCGCGGGGCGTCCCGGTGCTGTAGAGCGCGACGCCCGCCAGCCCCGCAAACACGAGCGCCACGCTCGCCGCCAGCAGGCGGTGGGACCACTCGAAGGCCACCTGGAAATTGATCCGGGGCACGATCTCCCCCAAGCACAGCGGCCAGTCGGGGCAGGCCAGCCCCGCCTCGTGCGCCCGAACCAGCGCGCCGAGCACGATCAGCACCAGCGTGCACGCGACCAGGGCAGCAAAGCCCGCCGCCAGGTGATCGGCTCGGACTCCCCGGCTGGTCTTCCAGCCCACGTCGCGCACCGCGCGACCCTCCTCTACGATCCCGCTCTCCGACATCGAGCCGAAGACCCTAGAGAATGGCATCCGCAGCGACAACGAGCGCAGCCAGCGCGGAGCCCGCCGTCGACGTGCGCGGGCTCGTCAAGCGCTATGGCGAGCGCGAGGCGCTCTGCGGGCTCGACCTGCTCGTGCCTCGCGGCAGCTTCTTTGGTCTGCTCGGGCCCAACGGGGCGGGCAAGACCACGACGATCGGCGTGCTGACGACGTTGGTGCGGCCCACGGCGGGGACGGCGCGCCTGCTCGGCTGGGACGTGCAGGCCGACCGCGGCCTCGTTCGCGCCGCAGTCGGCGTGGTCTTCCAGGAGGCCAGCCTGGATCCGGAGCTCACCGCCCGCGAGCAGCTCGATCTGTACGCGCGGCTGTACCACATCGACGCTCGGCGCTCGCGCGTCGAGGAAATCCTCGCCCTGGTCGGGCTCGGCGCCGACGCGGATCGACCCACGCGCCAGTTCTCGGGCGGCATGAAGCGGCGCCTCGAGATCGGTCGCGGCCTGCTCCACCGGCCGCGCGTGCTGTTTCTCGACGAGCCCACCCTCGGCCTCGACGTGGCGGCTCGCGCGCGCATCTGGGAGCACCTGCGCGCCCTGCACGCCGCCGGCGACACCACGATCTTTCTGACCACCCACTCCATGGAAGAGGCGGATGCGCTATGCGAGCAGCTCGCCATCGTCGACGGGGGGCGCGTCGTGGCTGCCGGCGCACCGGACGCGCTCAAGGCCGCACTCGGGGGCGACGTCGTGCGCATCGCGCTCGAGCGGCCGGATTCGGCCCGCGAGCGCCTCGCGCGCGTCGAGGGCGTGCGCGAAGTCGCGCAGGAGCCGGGCACCGCCTTTCGCGTCACCGTCCAGGACGGCCCGCGACGGCTGGCCGGGCTGATCGAGTGCGTGCGCTCCTGCGGTGTGCTCGAGGTCACGCTGCACCGGCCGAGCCTCGAACACGTCTTCCTGCACCACACCGGTGCGCGCTTCGAGGCGCGCGACACGTGAGCGCCCTGGT
>Ga0224496_10002763_pt1 | contig 10344 bp, 8 predicted proteins | sample SF_Jul11_sed_USG_2_FD_168127 | JGI IMG/M metagenome (GOLD analysis project Ga0224496, IMG submission 168127) | Sediment microbial communities from San Francisco Bay, California, United States - SF_Jul11_sed_USGS_8_1 | ecosystem: Environmental > Aquatic > Marine > Sediment | place: USA... | reverse complement strand
TCGCTGGGCAAGGAAGCGGAAAACAAGCTGGTCTATTTCATGACCATCGACAATGCCCGTTTTCGTAAACCCGTGGTGCCCGGCGATATGTTGCGTATCCATGTCACGAAAAAGCAGAACCGGGGCGCGGTCTGGAAGTTTGAGGGCAAGGCCATGGTCGGTGATACGGTGGTCGCTGAGGCCACTTTTGCCGCAATGCTGGTGGATAACTGAATGTCATCCATTCACGAAACAGCGGTCATCGATCCCGCGGCCAAGATTGGCGCAAATGTCTCCATCGGCCCCTACTGTGTGATTGGGCCAGATGTCAGCCTGGGTGATGACGTCGTTTTGAAGGCCCATGTTGTCGTGGATGGTCTGACGGAAATTGGCGACGGTACGCAAATTTTCCCCTTTGCTTCTATAGGCTCGCAGCCGCAAGATTTGAAGTTTGGTGGCGAGAAATCCCGGCTGATTATCGGCCGGAACAACGTTATTCGTGAACATGTAACCATGAATCCGGGTACCGCGGGCGGGGGAATGGAAACTCGTGTCGGCGATAACGGGCTGTTCATGATCGGGACCCATGTGGCCCATGATTGCCGGGTTGGAAATCATGTTATCATGGCAAACAACGCAACCTTGGCCGGCCATGTGACGGTAGGCGATTTCGCTGTTATTGGCGGACTTGCCGCAGTCCATCAATTCGTGCGGATCGGTGAACATGCGATGATCGGCGGCCTGTCCGGGGTAGAGCATGATGTTATTCCCTTTGGATCCGTGATGGGCGAACGGGCGAGCCTGTCTGGTCTGAATATCGTCGGTTTGAAACGGCGGGGCTTTGACCGTGAAACGATTCACGGTATCCGCGCGGCCTATCGCGAATTGTTCGGAGGCGATGGCACCATGGAAGAACGGCTGGGCACGGTGGTTGCCGATTTCGCCGCTAACGCGGTCGTCCAGCAGGTGGTGGCGTTCATTCGGGCTGAATCCAGGCGTGGACTGGTAATCCCGAAGTCCGGGAACGATGGGTAAGCTTTGCATTGTCGCAGGCGGAGGCCGTCTGCCAAAATTGCTGATCGATGCTTGTCGCGCCGACGGCCGTGATTTCTTTGTGCTGGCCCTGAAGGGGCAGGCAGACCCCGAAATTGTTGAACAGGTACCCCACGAATGGATACGCATGGGTGCCGCCGGGCACGGCTTCACGATCCTCAAGGAACAGGGCGTGACGGAACTCGTGATGGCCGGACAGGTTCGTCGTCCCTCGCTTCTCGACCTTCGTCCGGACCTTCGTGTCATGAAGTTCTTTGCCCGGCTCGGACGTAAGGGAGTCGGCGACGACGGTTTGCTGCGCGCCGTTATAGACGAGCTTGAGGGCGAGGGATACCGGGTCATCGGCGCGCATGAGGTGCTGCCGAAACTGACCGCCGACGAAGGCCCGTTAGGGGCAGTGGTTCCTGACGATCAGGCCATGCACGACATAGACCGGGGCATGGCCGTACTGTCGGCCTTAAGCAATGTGGATATCGGCCAGGCGGTTGTCGTGCAGCAGGGGATCGTGCTGGGCGTTGAGGCCGTTGAGGGCACGGACGCGTTGATCGAACGCTGCAAGGCGTTGAAACGCGACGGGCTTGGCGGCGTTCTGGTCAAATTCTCCAAACGCGGACAGGAAACTCGTGTCGATATGCCGACCATAGGACCGGAAACTATCCGCAAGGTCGCGGAAGCTGGTCTGCGCGGCATTGCCGTGGGCGCCGGCACAACCATTATCCTGGATGTCGAGGAACTGGTGCGGACCGCCGACAAGGCCGGTATTTTCGTGGTTGGCGTGGCGAGCGGCAAGTGAGCCGGCCAATTTCAATCTTCATAGTTGCCGGCGAACCTTCGGGGGATGTGCTTGGCGCACGCATGATTGCGGCCTTGCGTGATCTTGCCGGCGGAAAGATCGAGTTTCACGGTGTCGGCGGCGAAATGATGCGGGCGCAGGGGCTGAAAAGCCTTTTTCCCATGGAAGAGCTGTCGGTCATGGGAATCGCCGAGATTTTACCGCATTTACCCCGCCTGTTGCGCCGAATCAGGGAAACCGCGGCCGCGGTGGATAAGGTGGCGCCCGATGCGCTGGTAACCATTGATTCCCCTGATTTTACCCGGCGCGTCGCACGGCGCGTTGCAGACCGAAACATCCCGAGAGTTCACTATGTCGCGCCTACGGTTTGGGCCTGGCGGCCTTGGCGTGCAAAAGGCTTTGCGCGGGATTTCACGCATCTTCTGGCGTTGTTGCCGTTTGAACCACCCTGGTTCGAAAGGGTCGGTCTGTCGTGCGAATTCACCGGTCATCCGATTATCGAATCCGGCGCGGACCAAGGGGACGGAGCGGCGTTCAGATTGCGCCACGGGATACCACCCGACGCGCCGGTGATTTGCGTTTTGCCGGGTAGTCGCCGTGGGGAAGTATCACGGTTGGCCGGTGATTTTGGCGCTGCGCTGACGCTGCTGATCGCGCGGTATCCTGATTTGCGTCCCGTTGTGCCGACTGTCGAAGCACTGGCGCCGATCGTTCGGGAATTGACGGAGGGGTGGCCTGGTTCGCCGATTATACTACAGGGGGCGTCGGAAAAATACGATGCCATGGCTGCCTCGAATGCGGCTTTGGCTGCCTCGGGTACCGTTGCGCTGGAACTGGCGTTGGCGCGGGTGCCGACCGTTATCGCCTATCGTGTGGCCCCAATCACCCATTTCATGGTGCGCCGCCTGTTGAGCATCGATTACGGAAATCTGGTGAACATTATAGAGAACCGTGAAATCGTGCCGGAACTGATTCAGGGCGACTGCCGTCCCGACCGTTTGGCGGATACGCTGGAGCGGATGCTGGGCCCGGACGGCGCGGCGCAGGTTGAAGCGGTTCAACCGGCTCTGTCGCAGTTGGGACTGGATGGGGAAGCCCCCAGTCGCCGCGCCGCGCAGGCGGTGCTTGACATCATAGCCGCCAGCAGGACATGAACAGCATATTCACAATTCGGCCAGGCATTATTGAAGGAGAGGGAAGATGAGCGACGCTACCGATACCAGCAAATTCCGGTTTCTGCACACCATGATCCGGGTGATGGATCTGGACAAATCCATTGATTTCTATACCCGTTTGCTTGGCATGAAATTGACTCGCAGAGACGACTATCCGTCCGGCGAATTCACCTTGGCATTCATTGGCTATGGCGACGAGTCCGATAGCACGGTGATCGAACTGACTCATAACTGGGGGCAGAAAGAACCGTATGATCTGGGTAATGCCTTTGGTCATTTGGCTATCGGCGTGCCCGACATATACGGCACCTGCAAGCAGATGGAAAAGGAAGGCGTCAAGATTCCGCGCCCGCCCGGCCCGATGAAGCATGGCGGATCGGTCATCGCCTTTATCGAGGACCCCGACGGTTACAAGATCGAACTGATCGAGCGCGCTTGAGAATGCTTGGCGCGTGCCATAAATAACAAAAAGGCGGCCATCCAATCGGATAGCCGCCTTTTTTGTAGTCGTGCCTGCGCCGTCAGCGTTGATCGACGGGAATGTATGGGCGTTGCGGGTGGCCGGTATAAAGTTGACGAGGCCGCCCGATCTTCTGCTGCGGATCTTCAATCATTTCCTTCCACTGGGCGATCCAGCCGACAGTACGGGCCACCGCGAATAACACCGTGAACATCGAGGTGGGGAAGCCCATGGCGCGCAGGATAATGCCCGAATAGAAATCCACATTCGGGAACAGCTTGCGTTTGACGAAATACTCGTCTTCCAGCGCGATCCGTTCCAGTTCCATGGCCAGATCAAGCAGTGGCTCATGCTGCACGCCCAGTTCTTCCAGGACTTCATGACAGGACTGGCGCAACACCGCAGCGCGCGGGTCGTAATTCTTGTAGACCCGGTGACCGAAACCCATCAGGCGGAAGGGGTCGTCCTTGTCCTTGGCGCGCTTCACGAACTCCGGCACCCGGTCCTTGGTGCCGATCTCGCCCAGCATGGTCAACACGGCCTCGTTGGCGCCGCCATGCGCGGGGCCCCACAGCGAGGCGATGCCGGCCGCGATGCAGGCGAAGGGATTGGCGCCCGACGAACCGGCCAGGCGCACGGTCGATGTCGACGCGTTTTGCTCGTGGTCGGCATGCAGGATGAATATCCGGTCCATGGCGCGGGCCACTGACCGCTGGATCTTGTATTCTTCGCAAGGTGTCGAGAAGGTCATATGCAGGAAGTTCGCGGCATAGGACAAATCATTACGCGGATAAACGAAGGGCTGCCCAGTTGAATATTTATAGGCCCAGGCAGCGATCGTCGGCATCTTTGCGACCAGCCGGTGCGAGGCGACGATCCGCTGTTTCTCGTCATAGATATCGGTTGAGTCGTGATAGAACGCGGACAGGGCGCCCGCGACCCCGACCATCACGGCCATGGGATGTGCATCGCGCCGAAAACCGCGATAAAAATACTGCAATTGTTCATGCAGCATCGTGTGATAGGTGATGTGTTTCTCGAAGGCCGCCTTGTGCTCCGGCGACGGAAGCTCGCCTTCGAGCAAGAGCTGGCAGACTTCCAGGAAGCTGCTGTTTTCCGCCAGTTCCTCGATCCTGTAGCCGCGATAGAGCAGCACGCCTTCGTCACCGTCGATATAGGTGATCTTCGATTCACATGAACCCGTGGATGTGTAGCCCGGATCATATGTGAAATAGCCGGTATCGCCATAGAACTTGCGAACGTCTACCACTGATGGGCCGATGGATCCATCCATGACCGGAAAATCGAAGCTTTTGCCGCTACGGTGATCCTTCAGGGTTACGACATCGCCGGTAACCGCGGGTTTCAAGGCAGATGGGTCATCGGTCATATTTGGCCTCACATTCTGTTATTTGTGGGCGGATTATCAGCGTAGTTTTCGCTAGATGCGCTGCAGTGCAGCATAGTCTTCCGCGCTGCACTAATTATAGACTGCCGCCGCTGTTGGAGCAAATCCGGACTATAAAGATTCAATCGGATTGGACTGCATTCAGGCGGGCTAAACTCTCGTCTCGGCCGAGCACTTCCATGATTTCGAATATGCCGGGTGAGATGTTGGAACCGGTCAGGGCGGCGCGAAGGGGCTGGGCGACCTTGCCAAGCCCCAATTCCCTGGATTCCGCATAGGTGCGGACTGATTCTTCCAGGGCACCGGCTTCCCATTGGTCGAGTTCGCTGAATTTGGCAGCGACATCGAGAACAATTGTCGCACCATCGCCAGCAAGCAGTTTTGCGGCTTTTTCGATCGTCAGGGGATAAGTTGGCGGATGCAAATAGAATAGTGCGCTATCGGCCAGTTCCAGCAATGTCTTGGCACGTTGCTTCAGTCCATTCATGCCGGCAATCAAGATGTCGCGGCAATCTTCATCGACCTCAAGCCCTAGTGTTTCCGAGACGCGCGGCAATATCAGATCAACAAGGCGCGTATCGTCGGCCTCGCGGATGTAGGTACCGTTAAGGTTTTCCAGTTTCGCGAAATCGAAGCGCGCGGGAGACCGGCCAATCGCTTCCAGATTGAACCATTCAATGGCCTGTTCGGTGCTGATGATCTCTTCGTCGCCATGGGACCAGCCTAGGCGTAGCAGATAATTGCGCATGGCTTCGGGCAGGTAGCCCATGTCGCGATAGGCCTCGACACCCAATGCGCCATGACGTTTGGACAGTTTCGCGCCATCCGGGCCGTGAATCAGCGGGACATGGGCGAATTCCGGAATTTCCCATCCCATGGCCTGGTACAGCACGGTCTGGCGGGCTGCGTTGGTCAGATGATCGACGCCGCGCACGATATGGGTGATGCCCATGTCATGGTCGTCGACCACAACGGAATGCATGTAGGTCGGCGTACCGTCGCCGCGCATCAGCACCATGTCGTCCAGTTGATCGTTGCCGATACGCACCTCGCCCTGAACCAGATCGCGAATTACAGTCTCGCCCTCCTGGGGTGCTTTCAGGCGGATGGCGGGCTTTACACCCGCCGGCGCTTCTGACGGGTCGCGATCACGCCAGCGCCCGTCGTAGCGCGGCGGACGGCCCTCGGCGCGTGCTTTCTCGCGCATCTCGGTCAATTCTTCCGGCGTCGTGTAACACCGGTAGGCGAGACCTTTTTCCAGCAACTCGGCGACCACGGCCGCATGGCGTCCCTGATTGGCCGACTGATAGATTTCCGGACCATCCCAATCCAGTTCGAGCCAGCGAAGCCCGTCGAGGATCGCCTGGATCGCTTCCGGGGTGGAACGCTCGCGGTCGGTATCTTCGATGCGCAGCAGATAGCGGCCGCCGTGATGGCGGGCAAACAGCCAGTTGAACAGCGCAGTGCGGGCGCCGCCTATATGCAGGTACCCTGTGGGTGACGGCGCAAACCGGGTTACAACGGACATTTCTTCTCCTGGATGGGTATGGCGGGTGGCGCATTCTCGAGGCGGGATGTAGCACAATGACGGGCATTGCTGCAAAATCGTTTTATCGCGGCATAAGGGAGCGCAAGCGGCACGAGCATGACCGGCTGGGCCAAAACAACGAAAGGGATCGCTGATATTGTAGCTGGCGAGCGCGAACGCTGGCTGCTATGGGCGCCTGTCGCCTTCGGTGCGGGGGTCGGTCTCTATTTTGGGCTGCCTTGGGAACCGCCCGGATTGGCCGGGACCTTTATTCTTGTGCTGGCGTCGCTTGTTGCCTGGCGTTTACGGACCAACCTGATCGTGGCGCTCATTTTCCTGGGCGTGGCGTTTGGGGCGGGGGGATTTGCCGCGGCGCAGTTGCGGACCCATCTGGTCGCCGCGCCGGTACTCGTCAAACCCTATGGGCCAGCGGGCGTGACCGGGCGGGTGGTGCGTGTGGAGATGCGCCCGGGCGGACCGCGTGTGACGCTGGAAAATGTTTCCCTGAACCGGATGGATCCGGCAGCGACGCCGGCGCTGGTGCGTATCAAGCTTCGCCGTGGCGACATCGTCGATATTGGAGATCGAATCGATGTATTTGCCAAACTCATGCCTCCGTCCGCACCGTCCGCGCCGGGCGCCTATGATTTCCAGCGCCGCTCATGGTTTCAGGGGCTTGGCGCGGTGGGCTTCGCCATGGGCAGTGCGCGACCCGCGGACCGGGGGGGGCAGGCGGCGGAATGGTCGCCGGCCTTGTTCATGGCGGCGCTGCGGTTGCATATGACGGGCCGAATTCGAGCAACCTTGCCAGGCGAATCAGGGGCCGTCGCGGCTGCCCTGATGACCGGCGATCGCAGTGCCATATCGCAAGAATCGCTCGACTTCATGCGTGACTCTGGCCTGGCGCATCTGTTGGCGATTTCGGGGCTCCATCTGGGCCTGGTGGCGGCGACGTTGTTTTTCGGGCTGCGCGCGCTGCTGGCGTTGTCGGAGCGGCTGACCCTGCGTTATCCCATCAAGAAATGGTCCGCGGGCGTGGCGATCGCCGGCGGTTTCGCCTATTTGCTGTTGGCGGGCGCGACGGTGCCGACCCAGCGCGCCTTTGCGATGACCGGCCTAGTGTTGCTGGCCGTGTTGCTGGATCGGCAGGCGATTTCAATGCGGCTTGTTGCCTGGGCGGCGATCATTATCCTGGCAATAGCGCCGGAAAGCATCCTTGGCGCCAGTTTTCAGATGTCTTTCGCGGCCGTTGTCGCCCTGATCGCCTTCTATGAAGCCTCGCGGGACCGTTTTCGCGAGGTGCGCACGGCGGTCGGACATGGGGTTGCGGCGCGTGTAACGCTTTACGCCGGCGGGGTTGCGGCGACAACGATCATCGCCAGTTTCGCCACCGGCCTGATTGCGCTTCATCATTTCGGGCGCATCGCGGTCTATGGGTTGCCGGCGAATATGCTGGCGGTACCGCTGACGGCATTGTGGATCATGCCCTGGGCGGTGATCGCGGCCGTGCTGATGCCGTTGGGACTGGACGGTGTCCCGCTGACCCTGATGGGGTGGGGCATCGATGGGTTGTTATGGATTGCCGGGGGGATTTCCGCATGGCCCGGGGCGGTGCGCCCGGTCGCGGCATTGCCCGTCGGCGGTTTGATTCTGGTGGCGTTGGGCGGATTGTGGCTTTGCCTGTGGCGGCGGCGCTGGCGTTATGCCGGATTGCTGGGGCTGCTGGCCGGTCTGGCGAGCCTGGGGCTGCAACAGGGGCCTGACATTCTGGTTTCAGACAATGGCGGGTTGATGGCCGTGCGCATGGCCGATGGCCGACTAAGTGTCTCGCAAAGAAGGCGGGATAGCCGCATCGCCGATGACTGGCTGGAACAGGAAGGGCAGGGTGAGAGCCTGTACTGGCCTGAAGGGCAAGCAAGTATGGACGGTCGCCTGCGTTGCGACGGGCTTGGCTGTATCTATAAGGCTGGCGGCCGGGCGGTAGCGTTGCTGCGGGATGGCCTGGCTCATGATGAAGATTGCCGGATCGCCGATATCCTGATCAGCGCGCGTCCGGTGCGCGGTAACTGCTCCGCACCATTGCTGGTGATCGACCGCTTTGATCTCTGGCGCCATGGCGCCACCGCCATTTGGCTTGATGGTGATGATATAAGGGTTCGAACGGTCGCCGATTACCAGGGCGCAAGGCCCTGGTCGTCACGGCGGAACAGAGGGAAGTAGCGGCTATTCTTCAATAGTTGCGCATCAGTCCCACAAGCCGGCCTTGCACCTTCACCCGGTCGGGGCCGAAGATGCGGGTTTCGAAGGCGGGGTTGGCTGCTTCCAGGGCGATCGAAGCGCCCTTGCGGCGAATCCGCTTCAGCGTGACCTCGGCATCATCCACCAGGGCGACAACAATCGTGCCGTTTTCCGCCGTGTCGCAGCGCTGGATCAGTACCGTATCGCCATCGAAGATACCGGCGTCAATCATCGATTCGCCTTCGACCTTCAGCGCGTAATGCTCGCCACCGCCAATCATCGAGGCTGGAACCTCGACGTTATTGGAATGGTCGCTCAATGCCTCGATCGGGGTGCCGGCGGCGATCTTGCCCAATACCGGCAGGGTGATGTTGTCGCTCTCCAGCGGAATCGCCGTGGGTGCGACCCTGAAGTCCGGCCGCACCACGTTGCCCTTGCCACTGCCGCCCATATTGTCCGGCAGCTTCACCACTTCCAGCGCGCGTGCGCGATGTGGCAGGCGACGAATGAAGCCGCGCTCTTCAAGTCCCGTAATCAGGCGATGAATACCAGATTTCGATTTCAGATTGAGAGCATCTTTCATTTCGTCGAATGAAGGCGATACGCCGGATTCATCAAGGCGTTTGTTAATGAAATTCAGAAGCTCGTATTGCTTGCGTGTCAGCATCGCAGTTCAGTCCCCCGGATCGTGCCGTCCATTGATTTGGATGGCAATTAGCTGATCTATGGCCCTCTTGGCGGGGCCGGATAGGCTATCAGGCCATGCCTGATATAGGTGTCGGAGGTTTTGTTCTAGTAGTTGCGGTGCTCTCTAACACCATATATGGAACAAAACCAAAACATATGCACATGTTCTAGTTTGGTTCTATTTTGCGGTCAAGGGAGAAATGCAGCCTTGGGCGGATTTTTTGTCACGCCCTGTAAAGCGCGCCGGGCAGGGGAATGACGGGCACGCGTTCGCCCGCCGTCAGCGCCGGCGCATGGGGCGGCCGCATAACCAGGCAATCGGCCTGGGCCAGCATGTTCAGCATCGAGCTGTCCTGTCGGGTAAAGGGCGTTACCAATAGCTCGCCATTTTCGTTGTTTGTCAGCGCGCCGCGCAGGTAATCCTGACGCTCGTCGTTCTTTTCCAGAGGCTCGGTGAGCCGGGCGGTTGTGGTATGTCCATCATCCCTGGCCGTCATGCCCAGCATTCGCGTCAGCGCGGGACGAAGGAAGAGGATGGCGCAAACCAGCGCCGACACCGGGTTGCCCGGCAGGCCGAGCACCGGTGTGTCGCCGACATGGCCAAAAATGAGCGGTTTTCCCGGGCGCATGGCGATCTTCCAGAACCCCAGTTCGAAACCGATCTCGCCCAGCACGCTCTGTACCAGATCATGGTCGCCGACCGATGCGCCACCGCTGGTCAGCAGCAGGTCCGCGCCCTTGGCCCCGGCGGCCATGGCGGCAAGCGCTTCGCGGTCATCGGGCGCGATACCCAGCATACAGGGCTCGCCCCCGAAGACCTTGACCATCGCGGCCATGCCGAGGCTGTTGGAGCTGATAATCTGGTTCGGCGTCATGGGGTCGCCGGGCATGACGACCTCGTCGCCGGTTGCCAGGATGGCGACGCGCGGGCGGCGGTGGACCATGATCCAGGGCGTATTCATCGCGGCCGCGAGGGCCACGTCACGCGCGGTCAGCAAGCGTCCGGCGGGTAGCAGAACGTCG
>Ga0224496_10002762_pt1 | contig 10346 bp, 11 predicted proteins | sample SF_Jul11_sed_USG_2_FD_168127 | JGI IMG/M metagenome (GOLD analysis project Ga0224496, IMG submission 168127) | Sediment microbial communities from San Francisco Bay, California, United States - SF_Jul11_sed_USGS_8_1 | ecosystem: Environmental > Aquatic > Marine > Sediment | place: USA... | reverse complement strand
GGCAAACGTAGTCTCGATGACGCCTGCTCGTGCGCCGCCGATACCCGCGGAGTAGGCGAGTGCTTTCTGCAGGGCCTTGCCGGTCGCATCCTGGTGGATAGCCACCAGGCAGGGTACGCCATGACCTTCTTCGTACTGGCGGCGGACGAGTCCACCGGGGCCCTTGGGTGCGATCAGGCCGACATCCAGGTCGGCGCGCGGCTCAACCTGGCCGTAGTGCACGGCGAACCCGTGCGCAAACAGGAGCAGGGCGCCTTGTTCGATGTCGTTGGCCACGCCCTGGTACAGAGCCTTTTGAACCATATCGGGTGTCAGGAACATGACGACAGCGGCGCCCTTGACGGCCTCGCCGGGCGCCTGGACGGTCAGGCCATCGGCTTCTGCCTTGGGCCAGCTCGCGCCACCCTGGCGCAGACCGACGACGACATTAAAACCTGAATCCTTGAGGTTGAGCGCGTGCGCGCGACCCTGGCTGCCATAGCCGAGAATGGCGACCTTCTGGTCCGCGAGTGCGGTGATATCTACGTCGGCTTCCGAATACATTTGCATGGTGTGTCCTGTGCCCTGATCAATGTCATAAAAAAAGCCCCACTATCCTTCGGAATGCGGGGCTTACGATGTCCGTGTAATGGATACGCGCTACCCGCTTTGCCTCCCGAGGAGAAGCAGTGAGAGCGAAACAAGCACGAGTACGAAGTTGTCCATAGCCGCGAATGATGTTGTAAGGCCGGAATGATGTCAACAGCTTCTTAGACGGTTACGAGTGACACTAAATAAGCCGTGTTAAGAACATTGGCTAACACATTAATTCAAAAGCGGTATTTAGCTGCAGTACGCTGAACCCCGATGTACCTTTTGGAGGGCCTGTAAATGCGTTCGTGATCGGGTGGCGAAAACTATTGCCGCGTATCGGCAAATGCCACGTGATGGGGGTGATTAAAGTTCGCGTAAAATCAGATTCCTGTGCATGCACGTTATGTTCTTTCAGGGACTGGCACTGTCTGAAGCATGTGTTATTCTTGCGACCGTACCTACCGGGGACCTTGGTATAGAAAAGGAATAAATGGCGGGGAAGCCTGGGGCAACTCAGGATAGCCAAAGACTAGAGAGAGAAGATAGGGGTTCCGACAAAATTCAACGCCGCGCGGCGTAAGTGGAGAGGGCCGCGTGCGCATTTGGTGACACCACCGTGCCGCCGGTTTTCATTTGTGCATGTATTCAACGGATACGTTGCATCCCTCTCCATAACTTTTCGCAACACAACGACCTTTAAGGAGCGTTCATGAAACGGTGCATAAGCAGCAGTCGGCGTCTTGCCGCCGCATTTATTGCGGTTTCGGCCTTGACGATTTCCGGCGGCGTTTTCGCCCAGACCGTCGATCAGATCTTGCAGGCTGATCAGCGTCGGTTGAACCTGGCTCAACAATCGCAGGAGCGAATCAACAATATTGTTGAAAGCACTCGTTCCCTCGAAGACCAGTACCGGGCTATTAATAAGGAAATCGACGGACTGAAGGTCTACAACCGCCTGATGAGGGCCCAGGTTGAAGGTCAAACAGCAACCCTGGAAGACATCGCGCTGTCGATGGACAGGGTCGATGTGATCAACCGCCAGATCTTCCCCCTGATGACACGCATGATTGACGGCCTCGACCAGTCGGTACAGCTGGACGTTCCATTCCTGATGGCCGAACGGACGAAGCGTATCGCGGACCTCAAGGCGATCATGGAGCGCTCCGACGTCACCGTTGCCGAGAAATTCCGCAAGGTGATGGAGGCCTACCAGATCGAGAACGACTACGGCACGTCTTCGGAATATTATGAAGAGTCGCTCACCATCGATGGCGCCACGCGTTCATTCAACATGCTGCGTATCGGTCGTATCGGCCTCTACTTCCAGTCGGACGACACCAAAATTACTGGTCGTTGGAACAACGAGACGCGTAGCTGGGAAGTCGATAATTCTGCCCGTAACGAAGTTCGCAAGGGTCTGCGCATGGCTCGCCAGCTGATTGCCCCTGAACTTATCGTTATCCCCGTTCCTTCAGCGGAGGCTTCATAAATGAAACGCATTTCACTCATTATTGCGGCCGGACTGCTGAGTCTCGGATTTGCCACGGCAAACGCACAGCAGGATGAAGCGGCTGCGGCCTCCATGTCCGAACTGATGCGACTGATCGAGCAGGGACAGGCACGCGATTCGCGCGAAGCGCGTCAGCGTGAAGCTGCTTTTGCCCAGGCCAAGAACCAGCAACAGTCCTTGCTCAACCAGGCCCGCGCCGAACGCACGCGTCAGGAAAACACCTCTTCGCAGCTCGAGAATGAGTTCGGAGCCAACCAGCAGAGCATCATCACGGCGCGCCAGGCGCTCGACGAGCGCATGGGCGCCTTGAAAGAGCTGCTCGGCGTACTGCAGACGGTTGCCGGCGACGCGCAGGGTCGATTCGCATCGTCGCTGACAAACGTCGAATACCCGAATCGTGACAAGTTCCTCGTCGAACTCGGCAGCAAGCTGGCCGGCGCCAGCAATATTCCGGAAATCGAGGAAATCGAACGACTCTGGGCACTGCTGCAGCAGGAAGTTGTCGAGTCCGGCAAGGTCACTCGCTTCAATCATCTCGTCACGCGTGCCGATGGCACCGAAGAAGAGATGGAAGTGGTCCGCGTTGGTTCGTTTAACCTCGCATCGGACAATGGTTACCTGGAATTCAATGACGACGGCACGATCTCGGAGCTCCTTCGCCAGCCTGACGGCAAGTACCTCGGCACGACCGACGACCTCATGGACGCAGGACCGGGTGAGGTTGTTCCGTTCGGCGTCGACGTGACGCGTGGCGGCATCCTTTCGCTGCTGGTCGAGTCCCCCACGATCAAGGATCGGATCGAACAGGGCGGTATCGTCGGCTACTGCATTATCGCGCTCGGCCTGATCGGCCTGCTGATCGCCGTTATGCGCTGGCTGGCACTGTCGACCGCTGATCGTAAGGTCAAGGCTCAGCTCAAGCGTGATACAGCCAGCACGGACAACCCGCTTGGCCGGGTTCTCGCTGCCTACGAAAGTAATCGTGGCGCGGACACCGAGACCATCGAGCTGAAACTGAGCGAAGCCGCACTCAAGGAGATGCCTGGGCTCACCAAGGGTCTGTTGTTCATCAAGGTCGTCTCGGCCGTGGCGCCGCTCATGGGTCTGCTCGGTACGGTTACCGGTATGATCAAGACCTTCCAGGTCATCACGCTGTACGGCGCCGGCGACCCGAAGATGATGGCAGGTGGTATCTCGCAGGCACTCATGACCACGGTACTCGGTCTCGTAGTTGCCATCCCGATGGTACTGTTGCACACGGTGGTGAGCGGCAAGAGCCGCAAGATCGTGAACATTCTTCAGTCCCAGAGTGCTGGCCTCGTTGCGCAGCATTCGGAGCGGTCGAAATAACAACGAGGAGTCGCCATGCTTTGGCTTGCTGATGCAATAGAAGCCATTCGTGACTTCATGAACCTCGGTGGCCCGGTTCTCCGGGCCATCGCGGTGACTATCTTCCTCATGTGGGTGTTGATCGTCGAGCGGATTCTTTTCTTCCGTTCGACGATGAAGAAGATGTCACGTGATATTCACGATCAATGGGAGTCGCGCCCTGAGCGCCAGTCCTGGAATGCGAAACAGATCCGCGAACTCATGATTTCGCGTTTCAATGAAGCGTCCACCAAAGGTATCAACGTAATCCAGACCCTGGTTGCGCTGTGCCCGCTGCTCGGCCTGCTGGGGACGGTAACGGGCATGATCAGCGTGTTCCAGGTCATGGCGGTGTCCGGCTCGGGCAACGTGCGTGCTATGGCAGCCGGCGTGTCCCAGGCCACGGTACCGACAATGGCGGGAATGGTCGGAGCGCTTTCGGGCGTTCTGCTAATCACTTTGCTGAGCCGTCGCGCAGCCCACGAGGTCGAGTTCCTCGAGGACTCGCTCACGATGGATCACTAGGGGACTTTCGCCATGAGAAAACATCTGGATGACATCCATTTCGACGAGGAAGAAAACGAGATCAACCTGACGCCGATGCTCGACGTCGTGTTCATCATGCTGATCTTCTTCATCGTAACCGCCTCGTTCATCAAGGAAGCCGGCATTGACGTAAACCGTCCCGACGCCCCGATGACGGAGAGCAAACCGGAAGATGCCAATATCCTTGTGATGATCAATGCCAACGACGAGATCTGGATTGACCGTCGCCTGATTGACCCCCGTGCCGTACGCGCCAATATTGAGCGCCTGCATGCGGAAAACCCTGACGGGTCGGTGGTTATCCAGGCGAACGCCAAGTCGTCAAACAAGATGCTCGTTGAAGTTATGGATTCGGCACGCCTCGCTGGCGTCTACAGTATCTCTATCGCAGACTCGCGATAGGGATCCACGAGACAGGCGGGATATGAAAGGACCAAGAAATGGCTAGAAGACACGGCTCTTTACAAGTCGAAGAGGAAGAAAATGAGATTAACCTGACGCCGATGCTCGACGTCGTGTTTATCAAGCTCATCTTCTTCATTGTGACTGCGACCTTCATCAAGGAAGCGGGTATCCAGGTCGAGCGGCCCGACACCAGGACGGCCGACAAGCAGGAAGACGCGGCCATCCTGATCGCGATCAGCCCGAACAACGAGATCTGGATCGACCGCCAGGAAAGAGACCCACGTGCCGTTCGCGGCATCATCGAGCGCCTGCACGCCGAAAACCCGAAGGGTTCGATCGTAATCCAGGCCGATGAGGGCTCGACCCATGAGACATTGGTGATCGTCATGGAAGCTGCCAAGGCGGCGGGCGTGACCAATGTCGCAATTGCCTCGGATAACGAATAGGAACCCGGGGCGCATATGTCTGTCGTAATTAACACGAGGCGGGTGGCAAGCGAAGCGGCGATTCTGCTGAGGAGAACAGGACCATGCTAGGTCGTTATGTAATTTCAATCGTAGTCGGCTCAATCGTTACGGTCAGCCTGCTGTTTGTCATGCAGCTCTTGATCGTAACCGGCAAGCAGGCTCTTACGGATCCGCGCGAACGCCACAAACTCGAGTTTGTGCGCGTCAAGCGTAACGAGAACCTCAATGTCGAGGACATCGTTCCGGAGAAGCCACCCAAGCCGCCGGAAACCCCACCGGAAACACCGCCCCAGGATATGGATAACGTCAATCCCGATGCACCGACCATCAACGTGGCACCGCCGACCGTATCGGCAAACACGGATATTGGCGGCCCGGGCGGTATGAACATTGCGGAAGGTGACTACCTGCCCATCGTGCGAGTTGCACCGGTTTATCCGGCGCGCGCCTTGTCTCGCGGCCTGGAGGGCTTCGTGGACCTGTCTTTCACGGTGACCACGACTGGCTCTGTCGAGAATCCGATTGTCATTCAATCAACCAGCAGTCTGTTTGAACGCGCTGCAATTCGTGCAGTTCTCAAGTTCAAATACAAACCGCGCGTTGTGGATGGTGTTCCGGTCAGCGTACCGGGTGTGAAGACACGTATCTCATTCCAGCTCGAAGAATAGAGCTCTGCATGCAAAGGCGGGATGCCGTTCGCGAGGAATCATTGAAATGAAATCTTATTGTGGAATTACTCAGAAACTGTGCCTGACCCTCCTGGCCGGTATGCTGGCTTTCGGTAATGCTGCTGCGCAGTCCGGGTCGGCCGACGCCGATACGGACAACACCAAAACCAAGCAGGCGCAGGCTGTCAGCAAAGAGGTCTATGAGCGCATCCAGAGCGCCCAGGAGATGGTTGACAACAAGGAATACCAGCAGGCGCTGCGTACTCTCAACAGCCTCTACAACCCGGACAAGCTGACCGAGTACGAGCAGGCCAACGTCCTTAACTATATCGGCTTCGTTTATTACAACATCGACGATATTTCGAACGCGATTCGTACCTACGAAAGAATGCTCGCACTGCCGACGCTTGAGCCACAGATGGCCAAGCAGACGACGTATACGATGGCGCAGCTTCTGACCATGCAGGAGAACTACCCAAAGGCGCTAACGACGCTGGACAAGTGGTTCGTGCTGGAACCCAATCCTGCGCCCGAGCCGTTCATCCTCAAGGCCCAGCTGTTCTACAACCTCAATCGCTTCAAGGAGATGATCCCGGCGATCGAGAACGCCATGCGGGTCGCGAACGAGCGCGGCAAGCCCGTCAAGGAAGACTGGTGGAACCTCCTCAATTTCGCGTATTTCCAGCAGGAGGACTATCGCAAGGTCCGCGATATCCAGAAAACGCTGTTGCAGAACTGGCCGAAAGCCCGTTACTGGAAGTCGCTGGCCGGTGCGTACACGGAGCTCGGCGAGGATGAAAAGCTGATTTACGCTTACGACGCAGCGCACACGCAGGGCATGCTCGTCAAGGACACCGAGTTCGTGACAATGGCGCAGCTCTATCTGCAGGCAGAAGTGCCGTACAAGGCCGCCACGCTCCTTCAGGAGAAGATGGATGCCGGTGTGGTCCCCAAGAACGAGAAGAACTACCGCCTGCTGTCCCAGGCCTGGATGCTGTCGATGGAGGACCAGAAAGCGATCCCGGCACTACAGGCGGCGGCCAAGCTCTCGAGTGACGGGGAACTTGACTTGCGCCTCGCAAATGCGTTTCTCAACGTCGGGCAGTATGGCGATTGTGTAACATCCGCCAACACCGCCATACGCAAGGGCGGCCTGAAGAATCCGGACAATATCCAGATTTCTCTCGGTATGTGCCTGTACAACTTGCGCCGCTACGCCGACGCGAAGGCCGCCTTCAACACGGCCGCGAAGGCCCCAAGGTCACAGCGTACCGCGAACCAGTGGATCCAGGTGATCGATGCTGAAGTAGAGCGCAATCGCCAGATTCGTCTCGCTGAAGAGGCTGCACGCAAGAAACGCCAGGAACTCGAAGCCAAGCGCGCAGCAGCACGCGTCTAGGGCCCGGCAAACTATAAAGGGGCGTTGACCGGCACCGGTCAACGCCCTTATTATTTCGCGCCTTTGCAAATACCGGAACCAGTAATGCCCAAGATCACCTATGTCTCCCCTGACGGCACCCGCAACGAGGTAGTTGTCGACAACGGCTACTCTGTCATGGAAGGAGCCATCAACAACAACATCGATGGCATCGTGGCTGAATGCGGGGGCGCCTGTGCTTGCGCGACCTGCCACAGCTATATCGATGAAGCGTGGCTCGACAAGATGCCAGCCATGGACGACATGGAGGACAGCATGCTGGACGCGGCATTTGAACGAAAAAGCAACAGCCGGCTCACCTGCCAGATCGAGGTCTCCGACGATCTCGACGGGCTCGTCGTGCACGTTGCCGAAAACGACTACTGACAAAAGGAAACGACCAACATGACGATTGCTGTCGGCGAATCGATGCCAAATGGCAGCTTCGGTGTAATGACCGGAGAAGGGCCAGGCTCCATCACCTCGGACGAACTGTTTGCCGGCAAGAAGGTTGTGCTGGTATCCGTGCCCGGTGCGTTCACGCCAACCTGCTCGATGAACCACCTCCCGGGTTTCCTGGCCCACGCGGATGAGATATTGGCGAAGGGCGTTGACACGATTGCCTGCATGGCCGTCAACGATGTCTTCGTCATGTCCGCATGGGGCAGGGACCGCGGCGTTGACAACAAGATACAGATGCTGGCGGATGGCAACGGCGACTACACACGAGCGCTGGGCCTCGAACTTGACGCCCGCACGTTCGGCATGGGTATGCGCGGCCAACGATTTGCCATTATCGTCGATGACGGCATCGCAACGCACGTCGCCGTCGAGGCCCCGGCGACGTTCGAGGTCTCTAAAGCCGAAGCAATCCTGGCTGCGCTCTAGCTGAGCGCTTCGGTCAGTTCCGGCAAGACCTGGAACAGATCGCCGACCAGCCCGATGTCGGCAACTTCAAATATAGGCGCTTCCGCGTCCTTGTTGATCGCGACGATCGTACCCGCGTCCTTGATGCCGGTCAGGTGCTGAATGGCACCCGATATCCCAATGGCGATATAAAGATCCGGAGCGATGATCTTGCCGGTCTGGCCGACCTGCATGTCGTTGGGGCAATACCCGGCATCGACCGCAGCCCGGGACGCGCCGACGCCCGCGCCAAGTGCATCTGCCAGCTTGTAGATCAGCCCGAACTGCTCCTCGCTGCCAAGTGCACGCCCGCCGGCAACGACGCGAGCCGCCGTTTGCAGGTCAGGTCGGTCCGATACTGCCGATTCGAGCCCGACGTATCGCGTATGCGAAGGCAGCTCCGTCGCCGTCGTAACCGACTCAACGGGCGCGGCGTTGCCCGTAGCAGCAGCCTGCCAGGACGCGATGCGCACGGTTCCTACGACAATGCTGCCCTCAGGCGCTTCGACGGTTACGATTGCGTTCCCGGCGTACACGGGCCGCTTGAATGTGTGGTTGCCTTCAACCGTCATGATGTCACTTACCTGGTTGACACCCAGCAGGGCGGCGACGTGAGGCATCAGGTCCTTGCCGAATGTGCTCGACGCACCCAGAACGTGACTGTAGTCGCCGGCTATCGAGGCGATCTGTGGAGCCAGCACCGCGGCCAGTGGCTTGTCGTTCTCTTCCCGCTCAATGGTCAATACGCGATTGACTGACGCCAGTTCCGCGGCTTGAGCGGCAATAACGGAGGCGTCCGCTGCGAGCACAACGATATCGATCTCCGATCCGTCAATGGCTGCGGCACAGGTCACGCACTTGGCCGTGCTGGAGTTGAGGTCCGAACCATCGTGTTCGGCAACGATAAGTATCCTGGCCATTACACAAGCCCCTTGTCTTTGAGTGCTGCTACAAGTCCCGCGACATCGTCGACGGTAACGCCACGTTGCCGTCCGGCCGGCGCCGCACAGGAGAGTTCCCTGATAGGGGGGCCGGCCTCCACGCCGAGGTCGGCGAGCGGAACTTCGTCCAGCGGCTTCTTCTTCGCTTTCATGATGTCAGGGAGTTTCACGTACCGCGGTTCGTTGAGGCGCAGATCAACCGAGAGAACGGCCGGGAGGTCGACCTCCACCGTCTCGAGACCTGCGTCAACCTCGCGCACGACACGTGCGGTGTCACCGTTGATCGTCACGCCTGAAGCGAAGGTTGCCTGGGGACGTCCCCACAACGCCGCGAGCATCTGGGGTACCTGGCTGTTGTCGCCATCAATCGCCTGTTTCCCGAGGATCACGAGCCCGGCGTTTTCCTTTTCTGCGAGCGCTTTAAAGACACCCGCAATGCTCAGGGGGTCAATCTCCCCGTCGACCGCGACCAATATGGCACGATCCGCACCCATGGCGAGGCCCGTGCGAAGTTGCTGCTGAGCCTCGGACTTGCCGATGGAGACTGCGATAACCTCGGATGCTCCGCCGCTTTCCCTGATGCGTAGCGCCTCTTCAAGAGCAATTTCGTCAAACGGATTGATGCTCATCTTGACGCCGTCCGTCTCGACGCCGCTGCCGTCGCTCTTGACCTGAATCCTGACGTTGTAGTCAACGACACGCTTTAGGCCGACGATGATCTTGTCCACTGTGTGACTCCCTGATGTCGGAGGAATGGGCAGGTGAATCCCGCCGGACCGGTATTGTCCAAGACTAGGCGACCGTGTACAAGTACGTGAAATCCGGTAGAGCAGGGACGGTTATGGAATGACACAGCAACGCATACTGATCGAGGCCTCCAAACTCCATCGGCGTATTACCGAGAATGACTGGATTGCCGTCGACTGTCGTTTCGACCTTGCAGACGTCACTGCCGGGCGGCGCAGTTACGAACAGGCACATATACCGGGTGCGGTGTTCCTTGACCTCGATGAAGACCTGGCGGGCCCGGTACGCGCTGACACAGGGCGCCATCCACTGCCCGATATCAAGAAGCTCGTTGCAACGCTGGGGCAGAAAGGTATCGGCAACACCGACACTGTCGTCGTCTACGACAGTTCGCATGGCGCCGTGGCAGCACGTGCATGGTGGATTTTTCGCTGGCTCGGGCTTCGTGCCGTGCGCTTGCTCGATGGCGGGTTCGCACACTGGGTGAAGCAGGGGCTGCCGGTCGAACACGTCGTGGTGCATCGTGAGCCGAAACACTTCGCCGCGGCAGCCAGCGATACACTGGTATTGACGACCGGGGAGCTTGCCGCGGACTTGGGCCGTATTTGCGAGCGCAAGCTGCTGGATGCGCGGGACAGGGCAAGGTTCCTGGGCGAGCATGAGCCGATAGACCCGGTCGCCGGGCACGTGCCTGGTGCGGTCAACGCTCCCTTCGCCGATTTCGTTGACAAGGAGGGCCGGTGGAGATCACTGGCCGAGAGAGCGGCGTTGCTGGGCAAAGCGCTTGGTGGCGATCCA
>Ga0224496_10002761_pt1 | contig 10347 bp, 13 predicted proteins | sample SF_Jul11_sed_USG_2_FD_168127 | JGI IMG/M metagenome (GOLD analysis project Ga0224496, IMG submission 168127) | Sediment microbial communities from San Francisco Bay, California, United States - SF_Jul11_sed_USGS_8_1 | ecosystem: Environmental > Aquatic > Marine > Sediment | place: USA... | reverse complement strand
CTGTTACTGCTGCCAATGTCGTCTGTGTTAATCTGGCCACAAAAATTGTGTTTATGGTAAAAGGCATTAGCCCGAGAACCTGGTGGCAAAAAGAAAAAGCCAGGCGTGCCATGAAAATTTACATACTGGTATGGCTTACCGTGCTTGTCATTCTATCAATCATTATATATCTGCGTGGCAATATGCAGCTCTAACAGCAGATGCCGACTAAACAAAAGCAAATAATCATGTTACAAAGCGCCATCATTTTATTGTTAATAATATTTTCGTTTAATAGCCATGCAGCAACCGACTGTACAGCCATCGATGATGAAATGGCCCGTTCAAACTGCTTTGATAACCAGACAGGTCAGTCAAATAAACAACTGAATACAAAATTCAGATCCATTACTAAAATTGAAGCACCGGAAGATCGTCTTACATACCTGACCAGGGTTAAGCCATTTAAATTTATACCCTACGAACCGGTTTATTTTATGCCAGTCGCATTTACCAATCATCCGAATAGCGAACCATTCACAACCATTGGTGAAGTGGGTAATGAAAAATTTGAAGTTAAATTCCAGATTAGCACTCGGGCCAAAATTACGGATGATATTTTAAACAAAAATATCGATCTCTGGTTTGGCTACACACAGAAATCATTCTGGCAATTGTATAACAATGCATCGTCACCCTTTCGCGAAACCAATTACAAACCGGAATTATGGTTCTCATTAAAAACCAGTCAAAATATATTCGGCTTTACCAATCGCTACATGGACCTTGGCATTACCCACGAATCCAATGGACGCGGCCTAACCCTGTCACGCAGCTGGAACCGCGCCTTTGTTCGCTTTGGTCTGGAATATGAGGATCTGTCTGTCACAATCATGCCATGGAGTCGTATCGACACTGATAAAATCGATAACAATCCTGATATCGAAAAATATGTTGGCCGGGCAGAAATCAGAATGATTTATAAAAATGAAGATCGTATTCTGGCTGCCGTTATTCGCAACAACTTCAACATTGACCAAAACCGCGGCAGCTATGAACTCAACTGGGTAGTACCTATGTCAGGCAATTTGAAAGGTGTTGTACAATATTTCAATGGCTATGGCGAAAGCCTGATGGACTACGACACACGTATGGGGCGATTAAGCATTGGCCTGGTTATCATCGACTGGTTATAAGTTATAATATTCTTTACTATCAATAACATAGCAACAATCACCTCAATCATCACAGAAAAACTAAACTCAGGTCAATTTTACAGGCAACGAATCAGGTTAGTATTCTACGAATTGAACTAACTATGAGGATAATAATATGGGTTGTTGTGGCGGCTGTAATGGACAAAATACTGATCAAACCAGTGATCAGGACAAAACTGAAGACAATCAACAGGAAACAAATCAGGCATCTGAGCAGGAAACTGAAGAGCAACAGGCATAGACATTAATTATTTCTGAATAGATACAACCCGGATTCATGCCCGGGTTGTATCTACCTTAAAATACAATCATTAATTTATAAAGAGCTGTAAGGGAAGGAAAAAGACAGCTGAACATCGGGTGAATCCTCTGTCAATCCAATCCCTATCTGGACATCCATCGACAGACTGGATGATAATATACGTGAAACACCCACAGTAAATAACGATGTGATTAAATTGCTACCGGGTATTTTATGATTATCAATCCGGGTTTGATTAATCGCACTTAGCTGAAACCCAAAACTGAGCGATGTATTTAAATTAAGCGCAAACACCATACCCATTGACAGTCCGGCATTATCACCCATATCGACATGACCAATTTGTTTTCTTTCACTCATGTTTTTTGTCCAGGACAATCCCGAAAAGAACACCACCGGATCAGATACACTCACTGTCGTAAAAGAAATACCCCAGGATTGAAAACCGCTACCCAGCGCTAGCTCTTCGTCACCTGAAAGACTGTAAGGATCCTCACCTGTGGTACTTTTCCAGCTAATATTAATCAGGGTATCAGGCCAGCTAACATGGGATTTTATAAGCTGGTAACTTAATGACAACGAGATATCACCCAGACCACTGGTGTGTTCTTTTGTTTGATCACCACTACTACTATAGGTTTGGAGTCGCTCAGCACCGATGGGTATTTGTAAATCAATCTGCAAATCATTTTCCAGGCCCAGACGAAAAGTATTGCTAAGTACTTCAATATCTCGCTTCACCTGACGCGAGACAATATCCCCGACAACCAGTATTTCTTCGATAGTAAAGCCATCGATCACAATCCTATCGCTGGATGAATGGGTATAGGAAATAGACGGCACATAATTAAATTGCCCGGGCTTTAGCAACAGGCCGCCCTCATCAACAAGAGTACGTTTAAAAGCGGATTCTATAAGACTGACATTTTCTTCACGTTCGCGTTCAATCTTTCTGGCCGCGTCAATTCTTTCCTGCTTTTGTTCGTTATCCAGAACATCAGGTTCAACGACTGTTGTGGTCTCCGTATTTTTCTGTACCATGGATTCAAGCAGTTCAACACGTTTAAGCAAATCAAGAATCAGTCTGTTTTTATCCTCTAACTCATTTATGTCTAATGAGTCACTGACAGCAATATCAGCAGCATCACTCAGATTAACCGCTTCGTCTGTTTTCACTTCATCTTCTGCATAACAGACAGGCGCAACACCAAACATTAACACTGCATATATCAGCACGCCAACTAGACTGGTTATTTTCATTGCATTGCTTTCATGGTTTTGCGTAGAACAGGATTAAAAGGAACAGTTTTGATGATGCGTTGCGTATAAGATAAATCAGGAATAGCAAGCTCCATCATTTTGGGTGTTAACTGACTAACGTTATTTTTGTACTCACCCGCTTCCAGCTGTTTAGCCGTATTCTGCTTAACAACAAAAAAGGCGACTTTACTGCGCCACATGGCATTAAATTCATCAATAGTCAGGGTGATATTGCCGAATGCCGGATCACCCAATAATACTCGATTACCCAGACGCCACCGATAAACAACAAAATGATCAAACTCTCTTATTCTTACAGGAAGAATTGCGGGCACCGCAAAGGATTCAATATCATCCAGACTCATACCACCATAACCACGGCCTTCATATCCGATAGCATTCACATAACGCTTAAGATCAAGCAGCGAGAAACCGCCTCGTTTGCGTACCAGTTTAGAATCCGTGTTTTTTAATAGCGTAAGTGTAATTGAAGTTTCAGTGACAGGATGATTATGAAAATAGGTCATCAAAGTTGAAAGCGCAGCAGCGCCACAACTAATATCCCAGCCCTGACGTACCAGTGAATGTTTACGAATCTCCGACCAGGGTATAACCGAGGCAGTTAACCGCGTTTGCGCTGTATTAACGCCGAGCGTCTGCGCATCAGCCTGAGACAAAAACACGGCAAACTGAGAAAACCCAATGATCAGTAAAAATAACCGACGATTCATAACCGTTAAACCTTATACAACAGCTATGTCTACAGCCTGCCCTGCAAATTAAATTGTTCTAAAACGCCTACTTGCGAATTGATATTAATATTTAAATTCAAAAGAACATTCACAGGCGAATTCACCGCATTGATATTAATCAGTGACTGAAGATTGCTTTGTGCGCCATCCTGTATAATCAAAGAACCGGTGGTCTGACTGGATAGGCGTTGTAAAATAATCTCACCCTCAATCGAATTCCCATTGGCTTTTGACATCATAATAGGAAAACGCGCAATATCAGCAGGCGTATCGCCTACCAGTGCACCCGCCACTATATTATCCAGCTGCACATCATCAAGCCGATCATAAGCATAAGCCGATGACTGCACCATGAACATACAGAACAAAATAAATATTAAACTGCTTATGTTGTTCATTTTTATTACACCTTTCCCTAGCGAGATTATAATCTCTGATTAAAATAGTTTCTCTGATTCAACAAAACACCTGAAGACACTGACGGATTTAGCTGCACACGCCTGGCCACATCCATATTCAAACTATTAGCCGAAATGGCCGCAGCACTGTTAACCACATTGACTGCCTTTAATTTCTGTTGCGCACCATCTTTAATATTGACATCACTATCTGAATCCAGCTGTAGATCACTATCTGTCATAATAATTAACTCGGCTTCTGCGCCGGTTAAGACACCGCCATGAACTTCTGTATAATTATTAGATTCACTTATGCTAGTTGATGAAAAATAGTCTTTAGTTTGTTCAATGCTAGTACTATTATCTGTATAAAATGTTTCTTCATATTCAGACTCAAGAAAACCGCAGCTTTTATCATCGCCAAACAGCTTTAGACATATTGATCCATTAAATTCCACACTGAATCCATCGACCTTAAAATCATCATTATCACTTACCCCGCTACCCTTAAAATCCAGAACAGTAAATGGAATGACCACATCATAATCAAACTCCCTGTGCACACTCAAAGTATCCGCACCAAAAAACTCATCGATCCACCAGTTATCAGGAAGATTAATATTAAAATCTAAATTCCCACTCAAGTTAGTCGTCAATTCACCCTTTATACCAATACCAGCATCACTTGCCGAGAATCTACCCTGACCAGCATAAGCAATTCCATAATTAATGCTCATATCGAGATCTGTTAAAGGATTCATCCCTTCGAGCGTTAGCCCATCAATAATATTTAACTTGTCTATCGAACCCAGATCAACGCTAAAACTGGTATAAACCGGATCAGTCTCGGTACATATAATAAGGCAACCCTTTGCTGACACAGTACCCATATCTATCTCAGGCAGACCAAGTTTAACATCGAGAAATAAATCATTGCCTCTTTGTTCCAGACCATTAACTTCAAAATTAGGCCTAACATTTAATCCTGAATATTCAGCAGATAAATCCCAGAGTCTTGGTAATTCGAGTGGCTCAAAAGAAAAAAAACGAAGTTCCCGTTCAGGAATAATATTTATTTGATTTACTTGTGATTTTTCAATATCTCCAATAATAAACTCTAATGTTGGTAAATATTTATCTACCGTAACATCAACAACACTAGATCTGGAAATATTCCGATTCGCAAGATCATTATGTATTTCATCAGTTTCCAGAGTGATAAAACTCAAATTTATTTCATTACGTAAAAACTCATGATTAATCAGAACTAAATCGCTGTTTATTTCGTAACTCGCCTGTTGAAATTCATTTTGTACAATCTGGTTATTTTGATACGTCAGCAAACTGGCAGAATCTGTATTTATATTTAATCCATTAGCCACATTACTAAGACTCGTGTTACTGAGGTTAATAACTTCCAGGCCTGCCTGAGAGAAATGAGATAAACGCACCTGAATAGTACGCTCAATAATGGCATCACTGCCTGCTTCAACAATCAGATTTTCATGAATAGCCGCGGTGATATTATCACCAACGTCATCATCAACAGATAGAAGCGTACCTGATAGTCCCAACGCAGGTTCACCAACGATGCTTAAGTCATCAGTCACACCGGGGCGATCACCTGTCGGATCAGGTACCGGACCAGGCGCACCCGCACTAACGTCAGCCAGCTCATTGTCTGTGAGTAATGCTCCCGCAAATATCCCGTAAGAATACGAACTAATTGCGAAAGAAAAACCACAAAGCAATAAACACCTGAATCTGATACGCAGCAGACTACGAATGTATTCACACATGAGTAAACAGTCCCTATTAATCACCGTTTCATTTCTGAAACGGTGATTAACCGGGATTCTTAACGACTATGTGAAATTACATTGTTCTGAGTCAGAGTAATTATGTTGCCACCCTGAGCCGCCAGATCACCTGCATTGGTGCGTGAAATATTCACACCATTAGCAACTGCACTGCCTGCCGAGTTAACAACATTGATCGCCTGAGCACTGGACTGAGCACTACCTGATAACACCAGGCTAAACTCACTGCTAACATCAATTGATGAGTCATCAACCACAATGTATTCAGCCTGTGCATTATGCAGACTGAAAGGTGAACGGTATTCTGTAACACTCGATTCTGTGTATTCACTTTCACCCTGTTCAGTCGACAGCAGCTGTGAATCAGTCGAATTATCAGTCACATCAACTGTGTTTTTAGTTGTGCTGCCACTTGAAGTACATGAACCCTGCATGACACCGCAACCGGCCCCCGTCACCTCAACATGAAAGCTGGGTAATTCAATACGGCCATACAGCGCCACTTCAGTCGAAACACTACCATCAGCAGCAGCGGTACCCACATCTATTTCTCCTGTGTCTGCTCTGACCGCAATACCTGAACCAATAGACATGCCAAGCTCAACCTCACCTGCGTCAAAATCAGCTAATACATCACCGGCAACTGAAACACCCTTACCACCATGAACTGCGGCTTCTGTATCAGCACCTGCCTTTAAAACAATAAGCGTATCAACGCTACCACTACTCGTCGTCGTCTGATTGTAATCACTGGTCACTAAATCAGTCACTGTATCAGTTTGATCAATAGTGACCTGTGTTGATGCAGAACCTGTGTTATCAATCTGCTCATAAGTATTCGCTTCAGGACGTGAATACTCAGGCACAGCCGCTGATCGACGTTGTTCCTGATTAACCTCGTTACTCTGGTTAACGACAAAATTACCCGCATCACTTGCAGACGATAACTCTGCAACACCGGCAATCTGTCCATCCCAGATGTTTAAACCGTTAGCAACGGTACTTTCACTGGAATTCACAAGATTAAGTGACTGAGCACTGGCCTGAGCCTCGCCTTCGATGGTAACCGAGCCGACCGAGTGAATACTGGCCGTTGAGCTGTTACCCACAACGGCACCGCCACTGCCTTCGAGAACATTATTTTCAGCACCTGCGGTAACCTGATGCAGTGTCATATCATCAAGTGAAACAGGTTGTGAATAGGCGATATTAGAACCGGAGAGGAGAAATACACATCCAACAGTAAGTTGAACGAAATGATAATGTGTTGTCATTTTGAAAATCCTTTACTTCATGTCCAAAAAAACAACTTACTACAGCCCTGCAAGGAAATCACTATTTATTTGATATAAGTCACGTCTTTATTTAAAACTTTACAGTTTTTATTCCTTATTGAAGCAATATAAGTTTATCGCCATATACTGGCTAAATAATTACCCATCAATTAGCATATAAAAAGAAAGATTATCTCAATCATCGTAAAAACAAACATAACTACATTACTTCTTATCATGTAATATGATCAGCATGTTTTTCCGATGAATAATAAAAACTCAAATTGTGTACATTATGCTGCACAAGAGATATAAAGCAAAAATCAGTTTGTAGCGAAAATGAATTAGCACACTGCAATAATATTCATACAAAATCACACCCATACTATTCATTATTGATAAGACCATGACTTCAACAACATTTTCATCACTTCCCTTGTCTTTAGAATTTTTAGCCAATCTTGAATCACTGGAATACACCAGCATGACCCCGATTCAGGCGCAAAGTCTGCCGGTCATATTAAAAGGTATAGACATACAGGCACAGGCGAAGACCGGCAGTGGCAAAACAGCAGCCTTTGGTATTGGCCTGTTACACATGCTGGATGCACAGACTTATTTAACCCAGGCACTGGTCCTATGTCCAACCCGTGAACTGGCAGATCAGGTTAGCAAGGAAATCCGTCGTCTGGCTCGCCCTATTGCCAATACAAAAATTCTTACTCTCTGCGGAGGCACACCCATCGGACCACAACTGGCGTCGTTAGAGCATCAACCCCATATCGTTGTCGGCACACCAGGCCGAATTCTAAAACATTTACAAAAAGGCTCATTAAAACTCGATCATCTGAAAATGCTGGTACTGGATGAAGCTGACCGCATGTTAGATATGGGTTTTTATGATGACATCATGTTAATTTCTGAAATGCTGCCGATAAAAAAACAGACACTATTATTTTCAGCAACCTATTCTGAACAGATAAAAAATATCAGTAATGCCTTTCTTAAAGACCCGGTAGATATACAGGTCGAAAGCCTGCATGACGACACAAAAATAAAACAGGTTTTTTATGAAATACAAAAAAATGACAGAACGAAAACACTAATTTCACTACTGGAAAAATATCAGCCTGAATCCAGTGTCGTATTTTGCAATCGAAAACAACAATGCCAGGAACTGGCAGACGATTTATGGCAAAGAGGTTTTCATGCTCTTGCCCTGCACGGTGATCTTGAACAGAGAGAACGTGATCAGGTGTTGACACAGTTCTCTAATAAAAGCAGTTCCATATTAATAGCCACCGATGTTGCCGCCCGTGGACTGGATATAAAAGATTTAAACGCCGTGATCAATTTTGAACTATCACCTGACCCGGAAATTCATATACATCGTATCGGTCGCACAGGTCGGGCCGGTAATGCAGGTATGGCACTGAGTTTATTCATGGCATCAGAAGCTGCGAAGGTAAATGCAATTGCAGAATATCAAGGCATCCCTGTTAACATTGAATCCGCATCATCACTTAAATCTCATGAAAATTTCAAACTTATTCCCCCAATGGTAACGCTGTGTATTAATGGCGGACGCAAAGACAAAATTCGTCCCGGTGATATCCTGGGTGCTTTAACATCCAATACCGGTCTTCCTGGCAACCGAATTGGAAAAATTGATCTATTTAATACGCAAGCCTATGTTGCCGTTGAGTATCCCATTGCCAAACAGGCATTAAAGATTCTCACTGAAGGAAAAATTAAAGGCCGTAAATTTCGAATCCGAAAACTTTAAAAATTAATATTGGCAAAAGTCATTACATTAATTTTACTGTGCCAAAAAAACAAACAGAATAATCGTCAACCAGACTCGTGTAACCCCCGTTAGTCTTAATTAATGAATGATGCAAAATACATCATTACTCATATCTTCATGCGCAATAAAACCACAACCTTTTGTCCTGCAAGGCGTATAATGACACCATTTGAAGATAATACGGTGCACCCATGAAATTACTGATACGTAACCTTGCCCGCAGCACCACAGAAGCAGAACTACTGACCCTGTTTAAAGCCTATGGCTCAGTACAATCATGTAACCTGGTATTAGACAAGGCAGACGGCAAATCAAAGGGCTTTGGTTTTGTCGAAATGCCCAATCAGGGTGACGCCAAGGCCGCCATGAAAAACCTCAACTATAGAGAAGTCGATGGCAACAGGATCCGCGTAAAAAAAGCCGAGAACAAATAAACCTGGAATATTGGAGCCAGGCGTTTACGCCCTTTTACTTTAAACTGGACAGCATAAACCATGATTAACGAAAAGATTAAAGTACGTGCTACAGAGAATGATCAAATCATAGAAGTACTGGTTTACAGTAAAAAAGCTGACCATATTGAAGTCATGGTCGGCGAAGGCGCTCACAGCATAAAATGCCAGTTAACACCCACCCATAACGGCATGGCCTATGTTGGCAATGTCATGGGTCGGGAAATTGTCTATGAACGCAGTCGTCAGCAGGTCCAGACGGATCTGGATAATGCCAAACCCTCAACACGACGGCGATAAACACCCTCTCCCAGCCTTCCCGCTTACTGCTTTAAATCTTAATGTGATTAACATCTCAGATAGATAAGATAATACTCACTGTCAATTTTTAATCGGCATATCATTATCCCGTTTTCAAAACACTCTACTTAAAAGGACAAAATGATGAAACTGAAAATGACAATACTGTTGTGTGGATTACTGGTAACTGGACTGGCCAATGCGGAATGCCCTGCCAGTTTAAATCAGGATGAACTAATAAAATGCCAGGGCATTGAAAAAACCGGCGCTAATTATCAGCAATGGCTGGAAGAAAGCGCCATGACGGATGAAGAGACTACTAGTCCTGTTACTGGCCAGGATATCAAGACGATAGCGCCAGCTGCAGGCCAAGCCGAAAGCGAATCTGACGCCAAATAAGTCAGTTAAACAAAATCTCAAAAAAAGCCCGGTTATAAGCCGGGCTTTTTTTATAGTAAAATTTACGAAATACCCCGATCACCTTCGGATCCGAATCGTAATAATCACAGCCCTGTTCAAATTTGTTCCTCACAAATTTGTCGAACCTTCGGCTTCTCATCAAACCATCCAGTCCACAAAATAAACAAAAAAGGCCACCTGAAAAACAGGTGGCCTTTTTTATTTATCTGGCGGACCGGACGGGAATACTCCGGGCATCCCTGCCCTCCGCCCTTCGGACCAGGGTCATAAACACCATGACCCTGTTCAAATTTGTTCCTCACAAATTTGTCGAACCTTCGGCTTCTCATCAAACCATCCAGTCCACAAAATAAACAAAAAAGGCCACCTGAAAAACAGGTGGCCTTTTTTATTTATCTGGCGGACC
>Ga0224496_10002760_pt1 | contig 10352 bp, 8 predicted proteins | sample SF_Jul11_sed_USG_2_FD_168127 | JGI IMG/M metagenome (GOLD analysis project Ga0224496, IMG submission 168127) | Sediment microbial communities from San Francisco Bay, California, United States - SF_Jul11_sed_USGS_8_1 | ecosystem: Environmental > Aquatic > Marine > Sediment | place: USA... | reverse complement strand
GTTGGCGCATGAAAAGAAACGTGGCTCGTTTACTGTAGCCGCGATTGAAGAAAAATATGTCATCAACATTGGTGGGCTGCAATTAAATACACGATTAGATCGCGTGGATCAATTAGGTGATGGTTCAATGATTATCATTGATTACAAAACCCAGAAACAATCCATTGCCAGCCTGCTTGGGCATCGTTTAGACGAGCCGCAATTGCCGTTATATTTAGTCACAGCAAAGTCGGATGCAATTGCTGTGGTGTTTGCTCAAGTTAAAATGGGTTCAATTGGTTTTGTGGGTGTAATGCGTGATGAAGAATTATTGCCTGGCATGAAAGCCTATACCGAATTGAGTCGGTATGATATGGCGGATTCATGGGAGGAATTGGTCGAGGTTTGGCGACAAGACCTGACTAAGCTTGCAACGGGTTTTCTTAATGGTGATGCCAAGGCCGATCCAAAAAGTCCGCTTACTTGTCGGTATTGTGATCTGCAATCATTTTGTCGAATATATGAACGTCGTAGTGACAGTGAGAAGTCAAGTGTTGGGAGGATGATGAGTGAGTGATCGAACTCAAATTCCTGACGCACAAGCGCGTGAACGTGCGCTTGATCCTAGGCAGTCATTTATTGTGCAAGCACCTGCAGGGTCAGGCAAAACAGGATTGTTGATTCAGCGTTATCTTAAGTTGCTTGCTTGTGTGGATGCGCCAGAAGAAGTCATTGCGATTACATTTACTCGTAAAGCAGCTGCTGAGATGCGTGAGCGTGTTTTGCTGGCGCTTGAGACGGCGAGGAATTCAGCAGTTCCCGATAAAGCCTATGAAAAGCGGACATATGAATTGGCAAAAGCAGTGTTGCAGCGTGATGAGCATTTTGCATGGTATGTCACGGATAATCCGCAACGCCTAAGAATTCAAACTATTGATTCACTATGCGCTTCAATTGCGCGGCAAATGCCGATATTGTCAAAATTTGGCGCGCAACTGGAAAGCACTGAGGACGCGTCAGAACTTTATTTGGAGGCTGCACGACAAACCATCGAGATGATCGAGAGTGAAGATGCTATCGCTGATGATTTGACGGAGTTACTGGAGCATTTGGATAATGATGTGGCAAGAATAGAATTGCTACTTGCTGAGATGCTTGCTGGTCGTGATCATTGGTTGCGTCATATTCATGGAAGGACGCGCGATGAATTAGAGATGGCACTACAAAATGCACAACGCGAGGCGCTTGATCATGTTTCGGGCTTGTTTTCTCGTTCATTACAAGCTGAGTTACAAGCTTTGTTGCATTATGCCGGCGCTAATCTGGGCGCTGATAGTACAGCTTCTCCAATTGTTGAATGTGTCGATGTTGAATCAATACTCGATAGTCGGGAGGTGGTTCATTGGTGTGGAATATCAGAATTACTTCAGACTGAAAAAGCATGGCGCAAACAGCTAACGGTTAAGAATGGTTTTCCACCGGGTAGAACGACATCTGAAAAAGAACTTTGTAAATCATGGAAAGATAGAGGCATTGCTTTAATTGAGCTTTTAAAGCCAAACCATAGCTTGTGTCAGGCGTTGATTGATGTGCGTGGTTTGCCGCCTTCTACTTATACCGATCAGCAGTGGCAAATATTGGGCGTAATTACACGGTTATTACCTTATGCTGCTGGGCAATTGAAGCTTGTGTTTCAGATGAAAGGTAAGGTCGATTTCACAGAGGTCGCGCAGGGTGCGCTGCTCGCCTTGGGCGACCCAGAAATGCCGACAGACCTGGCGTTGGCATTAGACTATCGAATTCAGCATTTATTAATTGATGAATTTCAAGATACATCCATTAGTCAATATCAATTGATTGAAAAGATGATTGCGGGGTGGGTGCCTGGAGATGGCCGGAGTTTATTTGCTGTAGGTGACCCGATGCAGTCTATCTATCGTTTCCGTGAAGCTGAGGTTGGGTTATTCCTGCGTGCGCGTGCTGAGGGAATTGGTGATGTAACTTTGCAGCCATTGATGTTAACAGCGAATTTTCGGTCTCAAAGTGGCATTGTAGAATGGGTGAACAAAGCATTTGCGCAAATAATGCCACGTGTTGAAGATGTAGCAACGGGTGCCGTGTCATATGCGCCTTCAGTTGCGACGAAAGGCGTGGGTGATACGGGCGCGGTCAAAATTTACCCGTTCTTTAATAAAGACTATGCAGCCGAAGCCAAACAGGTTGGGGAGATTATTTTGCAGTCTCAACAACGGAATATCTCTGAGACGGTTGCAATTTTAGTGCGTAATCGTGGCCATTTAGAAAAAATTGTAAGGCATCTGAAGGAACTTGGGCTTAGATTCCGTGCGATAGAAATTGAAGGGTTGCGCTTTAAGCCGGTAGTGCAAGATTTGTTGATGTTAACGCGCGCGTTAATGCATCAAGCTGATCGACTCGCATGGTTTTCAGTGTTACGTGCACCGTGGTGCGGCATGACTCTTGATGATATGCATGTGTTGATTGATCAGAATTTGCCATCAAATTCAGGTGATGTTGGCAAAAATAATAAACATGATGGCACGGTATGGTCTTTGATCAATAATGATATATGTTTAGGCTTACTTTCAACTGATGGTAGGAACCGAATTATTAAGCTTAGAGATGTGTTGGAGCATTGCATTAACAATCGTCATAGAGGCGCGTTACATTCTGTGGTTGAGACTGCTTGGTTGGCGCTGGGAGGTTCTGCGTGTTGGTATGAAAATCAGGCAGGTAAGACATCGACAGATATTGAAGATGCCCGGGTGTATTTGGACTATCTTGCAAATCATGAAGTGGCTGGCGATATTCCAGCGTTTGAGGTATTTGAGAAGGGATTGGCTAAACTTTATGCGTTGCCTGACCAGATGGCGGATGATCGGCTGCAAATTATGACGATTCACAAAGCCAAGGGTTTGGAGTTTGATGTTGTGATTGTGCCAGGGCTGGGTCGGTTGTCGCGTGGTAATGATAAAAAGTTGCTTAAATGGATGGAGCGTGCACGATCTCAGTGTCAGGCAAATAAAGAAGAAAGCGGTTTGGACTTATTGCTTGCGCCTATTCAGGAAACGGGATCAGATGAAGATGCCATTTATACCTGGTTGCAGAAATTCGATGACAATAAAGCAAACTTAGAGGATCAGCGTTTGTTATATGTTGCGTCAACTCGCGCTAAAAGTAATTTACATTTGCTGGGTTGTGTCGATTCGGCTGTCAACAAAGATGGTGTTTATGAGTATAAAAATCCAAGGGTAAAAACTTTATTAAATAAATTGTGGCCAATTGTTCAAATAGATTTCTTAAAGGCTGCGGAGGGAATGTTGGCGACGGGTGATGAGGGTCTTCAGAATGCCGAAGAGGGGGCGGTGAGTGGTATCGTTCTGGGTCAATCAATTTGCCGATTGAAATCAGGGTGGAGTTTGCCGGTAGCGCCGCCATCCGTGCAATGGTGTCCGCCGCAAGATATGGCACCTAGTAAACATGAGAATATAGAGTTCTCGTGGGCGAGCGAAACTGCACGCCATGTGGGTAGCGTGGTGCATCGCTGGTTGCAGCGGGTGGCTGAAGATGAATTAAAAGGGTGGAACGAAAAAAGCATAAAGCAGTTGCGGGGCAAATTTAAGCAGGGATTGGTTCTTAGTGGCATGAGTGTCCACGATAAAGCGATTGACCATGCGATAGAGCGAGTCACAAGTGCGCTAATTCTCACCATAAATGATCCGCGTGGGCGTTGGTTATTAGGGTCGCAAATAAATGCTCATAATGAGCTGCGTATGTCTGCTAAAATTAAAGAAAAGATTGTAAATGTTGGTATTGACCGAACGTTTCTTGCTGCTGAGGGTGGCCGCTGGATTGTGGACTATAAAACGAGTCATCATGTGGGTGGTGGTGTGGAAGATTTTCTTGATCGTGAGCAGAGTCGCTACCGTAAGCAGCTCGATCAATATGCGGTGATTATGCAATTAAAAGACAGGCGGCCTGTGAGGTTGGGACTTTATTTTCCTTTGCTAGGAGGTTGGCGAGAATGGGGGCTAAAAAAAGATGAGGCTAATGCAGTGAGTGAGTAGAGGGTGGTGTTGAAACTCATCGACAAAATTAGCATAGAGAAGTTCAATTTTAAGTGAAAAGTTAATTTTTTTAAAAAGACATTGTTGTTTATAAGGTATTGTGTTTTTTAGAATTTTTTGTTTGTATAGGATTTCGCCTTACAAGGCATAGGGAAATTTTATGACAAACTACTTGACTTACCTCCCCTAGGTCGACTAGCCTGTCATATGTAGCTAACTCACAAGAAGCAGGATAGTTTGTTGAGTGAAGTTATTATAAGTAGTAGAAAAAGAAGTATAAATAAGGTTTTACAGTGGTAAGTTTGATTAACAGAAAGACAGGAGGAACACACATGGCAACAACAATGGGAGCAAGCAGCGCTGCAGGCGCTAGAGACTATGACATGTCTCTGTGGTATGACTCAAAGTTTTACAAGCTAGGCATGGGTACCATGTTAGCGGTCGCAATATTCTGGATTTGGTTCCAGCGTACATTTGCATATTCACACGGCATGGACTCAATGGAGCCGGAATTTGAGCGTGTATGGATGGGCTTGTGGCGCGTACACATGACCCTAATGCCTTTATTTGCACTGATCACCTGGGGCTGGATACTTAAGACCCGTGATACAGTAGCTCAACTTGATAATCTAGATACAAAATTAGAGATCAAGCGTTATTTCTACTGGATGATGTGGTTAGGTGTATATTTGTTTGGTGTTTACTGGGGCGGAAGCTTCTTCACCGAGCAAGATGCATCATGGCACCAAGTTATTATTCGTGACACCAGTTTCACCCCTAGTCACGTAGTTGTATTCTACGGTTCATTCCCGATGTACATTGTATGTGGTGTTGCTGCTTACTTGTACGCGATGACCCGTCTGCCTTTGTATAGCCGTGGTACATCATTCCCACTGGTTATGGCGATTGCAGGTCCATTAATGATTCTACCAAACGTTGGGTTGAACGAGTGGGGTCACGCATTCTGGTTCATGGAAGAGCTGTTTAGTGCACCGTTGCACTGGGGCTTTGTGATATTGGGTTGGGCTGGTTTATTCTCTGGCGGTATTGCTGCACAGATTGTAACCCGCTACTCAAACTTAACAGACGTAACCTGGAATAACCAAAGTAGAGAAATTCTTAACAACCGTATTGTTCCTTAAATTACGCCTTTAGTTCCTCTGATCCCTGCATCGTAAGATGCAGGGATTTTAGAGAAAAGAAGGTGATTAAAGACACACAAGGAATCGTCATGTTGTTTACACAATTAATATCACACGAAACAAACGAAGGGAGGGTCTAGTGAGCAGAACAGACGAAATTATAGCAGCAGCGAAAATGCCACCGGAAGCGGTTCATATGTCACGTATGATCGACGCCGTGTATTTTCCAATTTTATGTATCCTACTAGTAGGTACATTCCACATGCACTTTATGTTACTTGCGGGTGACTGGGATTTCTGGCTTGACTGGAAAGATCGCCAGTGGTGGCCTGTAGTAACACCGATTGTTGGTATTATGTATTGTTCAGCCCTGATGTATTATTTATGGGTTAACTACCGTTTACCATTTGGCGCGACACTCTGTGTTATTTGCCTATTAATTGGTGAATGGTTAACACGCTACTGGGGTTTCTACTGGTGGTCACATTACCCAATCAACTTTGTATTGCCATCAACCATGATCCCTGGCGCATTGATGCTAGACACGATCTTGTTACTTACCCGTAACTGGTTAATCACCGCGTTATTAGGTGGTGGATTCTGGGGCTTGTTCTTCTACCCAGGTAACTGGCCAATCTTTGGACCAACCCACTTGCCACTCGTTGTTGAAGGCGTTTTACTTTCAGTAGCTGATTACACAGGCTTCTTGTATGTACGTACAGGTACACCTGAGTATGTTCGCTTAATTGAGCAAGGTTCACTGCGTACCTTTGGTGGTCACACCACAGTTATTGCGGCATTCTTCTCAGCCTTTGTCTCCATGCTAATGTTCTGCGTATGGTGGTACTTAGGTCGTATTTACTGCACCGCGTTCTTCTATGTTAAAGGTAAGAGAGGTCGCATTTCAATGAAGAATGACGTAACAGCATACGGCGAAGAAGGATTCGCACAGGGGATTAAATAATGAAAATTAAAAACATCTTTAAGCTGGGCGTTTTAGGCCTCTACGGAGCAGCCTATGGCGTAGCAACACTAGCATTGACAGTAGCGTTAGACGTATCACCGGTAGCAGCACACGGTGAGCGTTCACAAGAGCCATTCCTGCGTATGCGTACCATTCAGTGGTATGACATGAAGTGGGGTCCGGCAACCACCAAGGTCAACGACATCGCGACCATGACAGGTAAGTTTCACCTGGCAGAAGATTGGCCGCGTGCGGTTGGTAAGCCTGAGCGTGCCTTCTTTAACGTCGGTAGCCCAAGTCCAGTGTTTGTACGTTTGAGCACCACACTGAACGGCGAGCCAACATTCATTTCAGGGCCGTTAGTAATTGGTCGTGACTATGAATTCGAAGTTAGACTAAAAGCTAGAATCCCTGGTCGTCACCACATGCATGCTATGGTGAACGTCAAGGACGCAGGTCCGATTGCTGGTCCTGCAGCTTGGATGAACATTACGGGTAGTTGGGACGATTTCACCAACCCAATCAAGACATTGACTGGTGAAACCATCGATACAGAAACCTTTAACTTCGCTAACGGAATCTTCTGGCACTTATTATGGGGTGCGTTAGGTTGTTTCTGGATTGGTTACTTTGTAGCCCGCCCAATGTTCTTACCACGTAGCCGTGTATTATTGGCACATGGTGACGAACTGTTGTTGGATCCAATGGACAGAAAAGTTGGTTTTGCAGTAGCGATTCTGACCTGTGCATTAGTTTGGGGTGGATATCGTTACACCGAGAGCACACATCCTTACACCATTCCAATTCAGGCTGGTGAATCTAAGGTAGCGCCAATGCCAATCGCACCAAACCCACTTGCAATTAAAGTGACCTGGGCGAACTATGACGTACCTGGACGTGCATTACGTGTAACCATGGACATCACCAACAATGGTGATTCAGCGATCAGCATTGGTGAATTCACCACAGCTGGTGTTCGTTTTGTAAACCCACTAGGTCAGCAGCATCTTGATCCTAACTATCCAAGAGAACTAGTTGCTACTGGTTTGACCTTGGATGATGAGTCATCAATTGAGCCTGGTGAGACCCGTGAAGTTAACTTAGAAGCTAAAGACGCATTATGGGAAGTTCAGCGTCTAATGGCTCTCTTAGGTGATCCTGAGAGTCGTTTTGGTGGATTGTTAATGACTTGGGATGAAGACGGCAACCGCTACGTCAACAGTATTGCTGGCGCAGTTATTCCTGTCTTTACCAAGCTTTAAGCTAAGCTTAGACAGTACACCGGCACACCGCTGTCACAAGACAGACCGGTGTGCCGGTTTTTTGTGCGTAAAAGGAAATTAAAAGCATTCCCTAGTTAGCTAACATTGGAGTAATTCTCACCTTAGTAAGTTATGAGTATTCGTCTAGTTCTTTTCTCACGCTTTATGTAAACCCACAGCAAACGTAATGAATATTGTTTTACCTTCAATACAAATCGAAACCAAAGATCACCCTACGCACTCAATAATTTGGATGCATGGTTTAGGTGCGGACGGTAATGATTTTGTGCCAATTATTAATGAGCTTAAGTTGCTACCAGATACTGCAGCCAGATTTATTTTTCCACATGCACCTGAGCTTGCGGTGAGTATTAATAATGGGTATGTTATGCGTGCTTGGTATGACATTCTTGATCCCAGTATGGGAAATGTTGAAGACGAAGCAGGAATACGGCATTCACAAGCGGCAATTTGTGCTTTGATTGAACAAGAAACTCAGCGCGGCATCTTGCCTAAAAACATTATATTGGCTGGGTTCTCGCAAGGTGGCGTAATGGCATTGCAGGTAGGACTGCGCTATAAAAAAGAAATTGGCGGTATTATCGCTTTATCGTGCTATTTGCCACTACCGTATACACTAGAAGCTGAAATTAGTCATGCAAACCGGAATATCCCTATCTTTATGGTGCATGGGAAACAGGATGCAGTTATTCCAATTTCAAGGGCAGAGGAATCAAGGGAAAAGTTGCGTCAATCAGGTTATACAATTGAGTGGCATGAGTATGATATGGAGCATTCTGTCTGTGTTAAGGAAATATTAGATATTAGTGAATGGCTAAATCTACGATTTAAACAGTAAAAATAATCTCAAATTACGAATATTCGATAGCTTGTTATACGCTAACAAAAAGAATTAATGGTGTTTCTTTAAGCTACGAAGTTTACGGTAAAGGCTCGGAGACCATTTTTTTGCGCATGGTTTGTTATGGAATCGCCATATTTTTTTACAATCAAATAGATGACTCAAGGATAAATATCGTTGAATAGGGTTTGATTTTCGTGGGCAAGGGCAAAGTGCCGTCACTGATACCGGTTACGATATGGAGACATTAGCAAAAGATGTATTTAGCTAATACGTTCATTTAAGTATACCTCGTGTCATTTTTTTGGGTTGTCCATGGGGGGAATAGTGGGTGTGAGATTGGCTATTAAGCATCCTGATCTTTTTAAGCCCCAAGTATTAGCTCATAAGTCAGAGCGTATGAAAGAAAGCATAAAAAAATTCACAATTGATTATTGTTGAGGGTGCTGGTCATACGGTATCCGTTGAAGAACCGCAGGCAAAAATTGCGGCATTACAAAATTTTTATAATGAACTGTCATGAAACTTGCAACATGGAATGTAAATTCTTTAAAAGTTCGGTTGCCACAAGTTCTTGATTGGCTTGAGGCCAATAATCCAGACGTGCTGTGTCTGCAAGAAACTAAAGTGCAAGATCAGAATTTCCCTTTAGACGAGATAACAAAAATTGGTTATCAGTCTGTTTTTGTGGGACAGAAAACCTTTAATGGTGTTGCTTTATTAAGTAAGACAGTTGGTGATGACGTTGTGACTGAGATTCCAAGTTTTGATGATGTTCAGAAGCGAGTTATAGCGGCAACTTATGATGATGTTCGGGTGATTTGTGTTTACATTCCAAATGGCGAGAGTGTTGAGTCAGACAAATATCAATATAAATTAAGCTGGCTGAAAGCGCTTCATGCATGGCTGCAAGAAGAAATGGTCAAGTACCCAAAGCTATCCTTGTTGGGTGATTACAATATTGCGCCAGCAGATCAAGATACCTATGACGCGGCTGCATGGAAAGACAAAGTGTTGTGTAGTCAATTAGAAAGGGATTCTTATCAAGCTTTGCTTGATCTTGGTCTTGCTGATAGTTTTCGTCTATTTGACCAGCCAGAAAAGTCATATACCTGGTGGGATTACCGAATGATGGCTTTTCGTCGTAATCGCGGGATGAGAATAGACCATATTCTGTTGAGTGAGAGCCTTTCTCGTCAATGCACTTCATGTGTTATTGATAAAGCAGTTAGAAAGCTCGAGCGACCCTCTGATCATGCGCCGGTTATGGTTGAGCTCGCTAAGATAAGTTAATGAACCTTGGTAATTAATTGTTAGGGCTTGGTAAGTCTTGCAATGTTCTTTGAAGATTGCTGAGATTGTTTTCTCTGGCGGCTATTTCCCCTTTAAGGCGCTCAACTCGGTCTAAGTACCGTTGATAATTTCGTTCGCTTCCTAAACGGTCTGGTGTGCCATCTTTATATTCATCTTTTAGTGCCGAAAGATGGTTCTCTTCATCAGCAATCTGACCTTCGATTTCACTGCGTTGTTTTTTATTACTTGAGGCTTCTTTTCTTCTCTTTATAATTGAGTTGACTGCTTCCGTCTGAATGGCTGGAACGACAGTGATTGAAGGAAGATCAACAGGTTTGGCATTGTTGCCTGAACGCACATTTGAGTAGGTGACATTGCCTTCGTTGTCTACATGCTTAAATACACCTGCTTGAACAAAGTTTGAAGTAATAAGTAAGATTAAAAATAATATGCCATTGATTTTCATGAGCCACCATTCATCTATAAAGCGATAATTATCAATTTGCTAATTCTTTTCTTAGCGCGGTGATATTTCTTTGATGCAATAATTTCCGATTCTTAATTTCTTCACTAGCCTGCGTTAGGCTTTGTGTAGTGTCATTATTGTTGACTTTTAAAACTTTAGCATTATTCTGAGCATTGATTAAGCTTTGTTTTGCATTCACAAACAGTTTTTTCTCGGTCGCGAGTTCATTTTCAAGAATTTGGCGACGTTTTAGGTCGCGCTTAGCTTGAGCTTCGTTACTGACCTTAGGATAATAACTA
>Ga0224496_10002759_pt1 | contig 10355 bp, 9 predicted proteins | sample SF_Jul11_sed_USG_2_FD_168127 | JGI IMG/M metagenome (GOLD analysis project Ga0224496, IMG submission 168127) | Sediment microbial communities from San Francisco Bay, California, United States - SF_Jul11_sed_USGS_8_1 | ecosystem: Environmental > Aquatic > Marine > Sediment | place: USA... | reverse complement strand
GACTACTACCGCAACGGCGGGATTTTGCAGTACGTGCTGAGGAATTTGACGAAGGCGGGGTGAGGGGGCGTCAGTCTATTTGAAGAACATGGACTGACAAGTGGTCTGATCGGTCGTCGCCCCCGCCTTGCGCAGGACCGCGGCGGCCTCCTCGCGGTTGTTCAGGATCGCATAATCCAGTGCGGAACAATCGAAATTGTTCCGCAATGAGATGTCTGCGCCGTGTTCCAGAAGGATCGAGACGGCTTCAGGGTTGCCGTCTCTCGCTGCCCGCATCAGCGGCGACAATCCTACCATGCCGTCGCTCGCCATTACGCCACTCTTGGACCGCCGTACCTTGTTGCCGGCGGCGATAAGTCGGCGCATCAGCGGGACGTTCCCATGACCCGCTGCGATATCCAGGTAAGACCTACAAGGCGCTTCCCCCGGACATATGAGCTTGTCCGTGTCCGCGCCTTTCTCGATCAATTCCAGCGCCAGACCAGTAAGCCCTGCTCCGATAGCATCGCTAAGAGTCGTGTAGTTTCCTTCCGCCTCACTGATCCATTCCGCGTGAATATCGACCCCCGCTTCTTCCAGCAGCCGGAATATTTCGACATGGCCGTTTTGAAGGGCGGTATGCATCGGCTGCGGCCCCTCACCATAATAGGGCACGGTTGGATCCGCGCCAGCCTCCAGGAAGGCGCGGACGATACCAACATTCCCCGATTTCGTAGCCTCGTACATTGTTACGCCATTCATTTCGGCGCCTCTGGCGAGCAGCAGCCGGACGATATCAACATTACCGGCTGCGATAGCGAATATGATCGGCGTGCGGTGATACCGATCTTTCGAATCTATCTTGGCACCGTGCGCAAGAAGCGCATCGACCACCGCCGCGTGACCGGCCGTTGCGGCCACGGCGAGCGGCACCCGCGAGGCCGTGCTGCCCTCGTTCGGGTCTGCGCCGGTACCGAGAAGCTGCTTCACCTGCTTTGCGTCACCGCTCTCAATCGCGGCTATGAATACTCCGGTTTGTTGCTCGTGCTCGAGTTGGCGGACCATCGCCGATAGATCGTTCGCCCGGGCAAGGTCGGTGGCGGTCATGCCGCTATTGTCGCGCAGGTCCAGCTCTGCCCCACTCCGAAGAAGGCTTCCAACTATTGCGGCACGGTTCTCGACAGCGGCAGCATGAAGTGGGGGGAGCAGCGGCTTGCCGCCGATATCGGGGTCATCCGGCCGAATTCCCTCCAGCCTCAGGAGGTCTTGGTACGCTTCTTCCTCGGCTGGCTGAATATGCAGAATATTCTGCGGCCACACGCGCCCGCTGACCGCCGCGACGGTCAGGACGTTGCCGCATATTTCCGGCGTGCAGACCAGGCGTCGCATCTTCCGCATGAAACCGTCGCCAAGGCTTTTCCTGCCGTGATCTACCAACATGGCGAACATCAGGTTATCCACATAGAGCATTGCATAGCTGTAGGCGGAATGGATTTCACCCCGGTCGTTCCGGTAGATGAACTCAGCATTCGCCCCTGCTTCCAGCAACGTACCGGCAATTCCCCGATTGCCCATCTTTATGGCTTCGAAAAGCGGCGGCAGCCCCTCATCCGATAAAGGCTCATTCGGGTCCGCGCCCGCGCTCAAAAGTGCCTCGACCCGGTCGGCATCACCGACCCGGATCGCGCCGACCAAATCCTCCGGCCCCGCCGCTGCCGCGCCGCCAAGGGTGGCCAAGAACGCACATATCGCTATCGCAATCCGCATGGCTTTCCTCATTTCAGGTACCGGTACATGTAGCAACCCTTCTCGTCCGCCACGCTGCCGGCCTTGCGCAGCAGTTCGGCCGCCTTCGGGCGCTTGTTGATAATGGCTAGGTCGATCGCAGTGCACCCCATTCTGGTTTTCAACGAAACGTCCGCACCCATTTCCAGCAGGACCGCAAGAATGTCCGGCCTGCCCATCATGGCAGCCGTCATCAGCGGCGACGTGTCGTCTTCCCGTTCGTCTCGTCTCATACCATCGATCTGTTGGCCGGGCACGAACAGGTCAACGGATGCTCCGGCCTCTACGAACCTGCGAACAAGAGCGGAATCACCGTATTGCACGGCAAGGATGAACACCGGCGTACATGGCCAGTCTGGTGGACACTCGTATCCGTCGATATCGGCGTCCCTGTCAATTAGCCCGATGGCGATACCAGAATGGCGCCTATGAATGGCGTCGCTCAGAATCGGAAAGCTCCCGCCATTATCGGAGTGGTAAGTCGCGTTTACATCCTCGCCGGCGTTCAGAAGCATCCACACGATTTCGGCATGACCCTTTCTGACGGCCTCGAACAGGGGTGGAAGACCCGAGTCAGATAATGGCTCGCTCGGGTCCGCCCCGGCTTGTAACAGCGACTCGACCCGACCGGCATCGCCGGCCCGGATCGCCTCGATCAGCCCCTCCGGCTCCGCCGCAGCGGCGTTGCCGAGGGTGGCCAGAAAAATAAACATCGCTATCGCTATCCGCATGGAGGTCCTTTAGTTTTTGCGCGACGTCCGATTGTGCAGGAGACCCTATAAACAACTCATTAATGTTGCGGAGCCGGCGAACCGCGCCGCCGCAAACGCAAAAAACCCCGGGCCGCGTGATGGGCCCGGGGTTTTTCTTTCGTCTTGTCGTCCATTCACTGCCGGAAATACGTCATCGGCGGATTTGGGCGACCGACGTAGCAGATGCGGCTGAAGCCGTATTTGTTGATGATCGCGTGGGCCTGTTGCGCCTGGGCCTTGTTACCCTCGAAATCCAGCAACCAGCTGTTGCCGTCGGCGATCTTCCAACGGCCTTGCGCCTGTTTCACCTGAATGTTGCGCGGGTTGAAGGCGATGCAGTCCTCGCCCGCCATGCCGCCGGCGGGCGCGTTATTGCCGGAAAGGTAATATTGCATCGGCGGATTGGGGCGGCCGATGAAACATTGCTTGTTCAGCCGGTATTGCCGGATGGTGCGCAACGCCTGTTCCGCCTTGGGCTTGTTGGTGCCGAAATCCATCAGCCACATATTGCCCGCAGCCACCTTCCAATGACCCTGCGCCTGTTTGACCGCGACCTGATTGGTATTGAAGGCGATGCAATCCTCGCGCGCCATGGTTGGTTGCGGCGGCGGCGGCGGCGGCGGGGTCGGTGTGGGCGTGGGCTGGACGGCCACCCGCGCACGCACCATGGTGTAGGCCGCCATGTAATTATTGCGCCCGCCGCTTTTGAAACGGCTATAGGACTCGACCTTGATCTTGTCCGGCCCGGCCTGGGTAATGATCAGGATCGTCTGGCCCTGGGCTGGGTTGAAAGTCGCGGTAATCGCCTTGGTGCGGCGAGTCATGCTCTCGTTAACGGACGACGAATAGGGTGCGCCCTGAACGGCGCCCCAGTCGCAATCCCGCGGAGAGCAAGCTCCCCAGGCCTGAACCATGACATTGGCGCCCCGCACGCCGATCTGCAGTTTTTTGATGCCATTTGTGTTGCGGTCGGCATTCTGCCAATCCCCTTCGAAATCGCTCAGCGAGGCCATCGCCGGCGCGACAAGGACGAAGGCCGCCAGGGCCGCCGTCATGATTATTCCGATTGTTTTCATCTCATGTCTCCCGTTTGCACGCCAAACATACCTGTTCGGCCCCCTGTCTACAACGTAGCGTAGTTGCACGGCGCGCCTGAACCGCCGATGAATGGCGGCAAAAAGACTATGCGGATCTCTCCGCCCTTGTGCGGCGGCGGCGGCGGAAGGATACTGCCGCCGGTAATCGGTGCGGGCGGGATAAGCGGGGCGAGGAATGGACAAGACAAGGCGGCAAGTGGATTTCATGTTCCTCAATCTGGGGCATTTCTTCGACCATTTCCTGATTCTGATTTACGCGACGGTGGCCATGGCCATCGCCAGCGACCGCCAGGTCGATATTCCCGGTTTCACGTCTGACTGGGACATGACCTATGCCGACCTGGTATTGTTTTCGTCTGCGGGATTCGTCGCCTTCGGGCTGTTTTCGCTACCCGCCGGCTGGCTGGCCGACCGCTGGAGCCGCACCGGCATGATCGCGGTGTTCTTCCTCGGCATGGGCGGGGCGGCGATACTGACCTCCTTCGCCCAGACGCCCTGGCAACTGGCGGGCGGCATCATGGTGACCGGCATGCTGGGGGCAATCTATCACCCGGTCGGCTTGGCCATGGTGGTGCAGGGGCGCAAGCGCACCGGCGTGCCGCTGGCGGTCAATGGCGTTTTCGGCAATCTGGGGGTGGCGGCGGCGCCGCTCTGCACCCTGTTGGTGATCGGTGATTACGGGTGGCGGGCGGCCTTTATCATCCCCGGCGTCGCCTGCATGGCCACCGGCGTGGCCTATGTGATCTGGCAGCGGATCGGCCATGCCCATGACCGGCGTGAGGCGGCGGCCGGCCGCGCGCCCCGCGCCGAGGCCGGGCATGTCCCGGCGCTGGCGCTCGACCGTTCGATGCTGATCCGCGTCTTCGCCATCATCTTCTTCACCGCAGCCATCGGCAGTTTCATTTTTCAAAGCACCACCTTCGCCCTGCCCAAGATTTTCGACGAGCGTTTGGCGGGGCTGGCGACCAGCGGCAAGGCGGTGGGTTGGTGGACCTTCGCCGTACTGGCCGGCGCCTCGGTTGCGCAGATCGTGGTGGGGTATCTGGTGGATAATCACTCGGTACGGGTCGTCTTTGCCGCCGTGGCGGGGATGCAGGCGGCGCTGTTCCTGGCCATGCTGAACCTGACCGGGGGGGCGGCGCTGCTGGTCGCCGTCGCCTTCATGCTGGTGGTATTCGGGCAGGTGCCGATCAATGACGTGCTGATCGGCCGCATCGCCAAAAGCGAATGGCGCAGCCGCGCCTACGCCATTCGTTATGTGCTGTCCTTCGCCGTCATGGCGATAACTATCCCCACCATCGCCGCCGTCCACGGCAACTGGGGCTTCCACGGCCTGTTCGCGATCATGGCCGCGGGCGCCGGCCTGATCTTCCTGGCCGTCATACAGCTACCCGGAACGCGATTGAGAGTGGCCCCGGCGGCGGCGGAGTAGGCTTCCCTACCCCAACCCCGCCGCCATTACCTTGCTCAAGCGGCGGGCGAATTCGACCGGGTCGGTGACGGGTTCGCCCTCCAGGATCCGGGCCTGGTCCAGCAGCAGCCAGGCGGCGTCTTCCAGGACCGGGGCGCTGGCGTCGGCCTTGGCCCTTTCGGCCAGCCCCTTGATCAGCGCGTGCTTCGGGTTGATCTCAAGGATGCGGGCCGAGGCCTCGTTCAGTTGCTTGTGGGCGCGCAGGATGCGTTCCATGTGGATGTCCATGTCCTGCTCGCCGGCGACCAGGCAGACCGCGCTGTCGGTCAGCCTGTGAGATGCCTGCACGTCCTTCACCTTTTCGCCCAGGGCCAGCTTCACCGCGGCAATCAGCGGGCCCAGTTCGGACTCGTCCGCCTTATCTTCCGGTGCGTCCTTTTCCTTGCCCTTGACCTTCGACAGGTCGGCGCCGCCACGCGTTACCGATTTGAAGGCTTTTTCCTCGTAGACGCCGACCATCGGAACCCAGAAATCATCCACCGGGTCGGTCATCAGCAGCACCTCGATGCCCTTGGCGCGGAAGCCCTCCAACTGCGGGCTCTTGGCAAGCGTCTCGGCATTGTCGCCGCTGATGTAGTAGATCTCGTCTTGCCCTTCCCTCATGCGGCCGACATAGTCCGCCAGCGAAACCAGGCCATCGGACGCGGTGGAGCGGAAGCGGCATAGCTTGACCAGCCGGTCGCGCTCGCCCGCGCCCTCATAGATGCCTTCCTTCAGCACCGCGCCGAAATTCTTCCAGAAGCCGTCGAAAGCCGCGCTGTCGTCCTTCGCCTTTTTCTCCAGATCGTCCAGCGTGCGTTTGACGATACCGCCACGAATTTTCGCGGTTACCGGATTGTCCTGCAACATTTCGCGGCTGACATTCAGCGGCAAATCCTCGGAATCCACGATGCCGCGCAGGAAGCGCAGCCAGGGCGGCACCAGCCCGGTTTCGTGGTCGGTGATGAAGACGCGCTTCACATACAGCTTCACGCGGCTTTCGCGGTCCTGCTGGAACAGGTCAAAGGGCTGCATCGAGGGCACGAACAACAGCGCCCGGTAATCGATCACGCCCTCGGCGTGGAAATGCAACACCGACCAGGGGTCGTCGGCCATATGGGCGACGTGGTGATAGAATTCCTTGTACTGGTCCGCCGTCACCTCCGATTTCGGGCGGGTCCACAGGGCCGCGCCGGTGTTGGCCTGTTCGGGCTCGCCGCCGGCCTCGGCCAGGGTGATCGGGAAGGGGATATGGTCGGAATAGCGTTTGACGATGCCCGACAGGCGGTCCTTGTTCAGATACCCCTTGTCGTCGTCGCGCATATGGACGGTGATTGTAGTGCCGCGGCCCTCGCGCTCGGCGGGCTCGATGGTAAAGCTGCCCTTGCCGTCGGACGACCAGCGCCAGGACTCGCCCTCGCCGGCGCGGCGCGTGACCACTTCAACGCTGTCGGCCACCATGAAGGCGGAATAGAAGCCGACCCCGAACTGGCCGATCAGCGAGGTATCCTTGCGCGCGTCCCCGGTCAGGCTCTCGACGAAGGCCGAGGTGCCGGACCGCGCGATGGTGCCCAGATTATCCACCAGATCGTCGCGGTTCATGCCGATGCCGTTGTCGGCGACCGTCAGCGTCTTTGCCGCCTCGTCCACGGTAATGGCGATGCGGTAGTCGCCGTCGCCGGCCGCCAGTTCGGGCGCTGTCAGCGCGTCGTGGCGCAGCCGATCGCAGGCGTCGGACGCGTTGGAGATCAATTCGCGCAGGAAGACTTCCTTGTCGCTGTATAGCGAATGCGCGACGATATCCAGCAGACGGCTCATTTCCGCCTGGAAACTCAGTGTCTCCGCCTTTGCAGTGCTTTTCGCCGGTTTCTTTTTCGGTTTTGCCTTCGCGTCGGCCATGATTATCGCTCTCTGATCATATGTCTGGTTGGGGTAGCGGTTATATGTGACAGCCCGCACGGCCATGCAACCCCGTTCAGGCTCGCCATTCCGGGGAATCTTGGTATAAACTTCCGCAAACGGTATTATAGTTTGATTCGCGTGGCGGATTAAGCGCAGTCGCTGAAAGGAGCGGGCATGCCGAGAGTTATCAAGATGCTGGCAATGGCGGCGGTCGCGGCCGGATGGGCCTCCATGCCGGCGGCCGGACAGGACGCTATCGGAAAGGCGTTCTCGGATGCCTTGTTCAAGGAAGAGCAGATCACTCGAAGCGTGCGGGAACATCCCGATGTATCCGGCCTGCAGAAAGAGGAAATGAACGCCATCCTGCAGGCAAGGGATTCGTTGACCGGATTTTTCGCCGCCCTGAAGTCCGGCGATAAGGTAAAGGAATATCTCAATCCGGTGCTGGCTTCGCGCTATAGCGACGCCATCGCGTTGCGCCGGGAACGTTTCGGCGCCGAGACCTATCTCAGCTATGAGATTTTCGATTTCCGGATCAACGAAACCATGACCCAGGTCAAATTGCGCTATTTCCTGGCCCAGAACGACCGCGGAGATGCCTTGATCCGGCAGCGTGCCATTACTTTCGAGCGGGCTGGCGGGGGCTGGAAGATCAGCGAATTCGACAATTTCGATTTCGACTGAATTGGCATTGCACATGCCGGGGTAACCAACCAATACGCCGCCGCGCGCGAACGTCTGCTGTTGGAAATCGACACCGACATACGCGACACGGCGCGCTGGCTGGGCGTAGGCCGGCTGGACCCGGCTGTGCGCGACGCGATGAATAGCGTGCCGCGTCATGAGTTCGTGCCCCGTTGGGAACAGCCCCATTCATACGAAAACCGGCCGCTCTCCATCGGCCAGGGGCAGACTATCTCGCAGCCCTATATCGTTGCCGCCATGACCCAGATGCTGCGGCCCCGCCCGGATATGCGGGTGTTGGAGATCGGCACCGGCTGCGGCTATCAGGCCGCGGTTCTGGCCCAATGCGTGGCCGAGGTATGGAGCATCGAGCGCATCCCCGAATTGGCCGAGGCAGCCGCCGCGCGGCTCAAGCGTCTTGGTTACGATAATATCCATGTGAAAATCGCGGATGGTGCGCTCGGTTGGCCCGAACATGCGCCTTATGACGGTATTCTCGTTACCGCGGCGGCCGCGAAAATTCCCGGAATCCTGGTCGACCAACTCGCGCCAGGCGGGCGCATGGTCATCCCCGTCGGGGTCGGGCGTTACGAACAGGTGCTGACGTTGGTGACCAAAAATGCGGAAGGTATAGCCACGGAAGATCGCGGCCTCCCTGTAGCATTCGTGCCGCTGATCACCGATATTGCCTGATTAAAGAAAGTTTCAGATAACGCTTCATAGCAAGATAATGACTGATCTTATGTGAAACTTACTTAAGGCGAGTTCAATTTTTACGCTTTTTAGTTATTAAGTTGCGTGCTAACGTTCTGGCAATCCAAACCTGACCTAAATGTAATAACACCTACAAACATGAACGGTGGAGGATTGCCTAATGGTTTACACCAAGAAACATCCGGCATTACTGATCATGGGCGTGTTACTGGTGGCGCTGGCCGCCGCCACGGATGCGGGCCTGCTGGACGGAATAGTTGAATATCTGAAAATTGGCAAGAAGACGGGTGAGATGACTGGCATGTCGTATTTCTTCGGCATTGTCGGTGTTCTCGTCGGCGCTTGGCATTTGTGGGGCAAGCACGAAGAGGGAAATCTCGACTATTATCTGTCGAGCGTGGCAGGAGCGATTTTCATATTGTTCATCGCCATGATCGTCACCTGGTTTGCCGCCCCATGGATCGCCGTCATCAGCAAGTCGATGGGCCCGGTGATGGCTGACAAATATCTGCATGATGTGCTGGGGCTGAACTATGTCGTGATCGGTATTCTTGCCGGTATCATTACCGTGAACGTGTTCAAGATTCCCGGCTGGGCGGAGAACGGGGTCCGACTGTCCCGCCTCGGGCTCAAAACCGGGGTCATCCTGTTGGGCACGTTATACAGCCTGGCGGAACTGGTTTACCTCGGCAAACTCTCGGTCGTGATGATCGGGTTCTTCGTGCTCGGCTCGGTCGGCCTTGTGCTGTATCTTGGCGGGCGCCGAAAGATTCCGAACTCCATGGGCGGCGTGCTGTCCGCGGGGATGGGCGTGTGCGGGGTTTCCGCCACGGTGGCGGCGGCTCCGGTCGTTCAGGCCAAGCCAACGGAAATTGCCTATACCATCGGCACGATCCTGATCTGGGGGGTCGGCTGTATGTTTCTGTTCCCGGTCATCGGGCATGTCCTCAATCTTGGCCATATCCAGTTTGGCGCCTGGGCGGGAACCGGCATTCTCAATTCGGCGCAGGTAGCAGGTGCCGCCCTGGCTTATCAGCCGGACGGAATCGAAACCCTGAAGGTAGCCGAAATCTTCAACATCACCCGCGTATTATTCCTGCCGATAATCGTCCTGTGGCTGGCAATCTGGTATGTGCGGCGGGAAGAATCCGCCGCCGGCACGCAGGTAAATGTCGGCAGGGTGGTGATCGAGAAATTCCCGCTCTTCGTGCTGGGCTTCATCCTGATGTTCGCCCTGTCCTCAACGGGCATTTTCGCCCCTGCGCAACATTACCAGGGTAAATATTTCGACAACAAATTAGCGGAGTCGAAGTTGCTTACGGCGGAAGAGACGGCGCTGCTTTCCGCCGAAATCAGCAAAATCCAGAGCCCGAGCCGCGCCGAAGCCTTGGCCCGCTTGATCGAGGGCCGGAAGATCGCCAATATCGACGACGACGCCGAGATACGTGGCCTGACCAACTCCAGGGTACTTTCCAAGGAGGCCAATGACATCCTGAAAAAGGCCCACGGCGCGGTGTACCACACGGCCAAGAAGGTCGCGAAATTCCGGCAGTGGATCACATGGCTGTTTGCCTTCGGCCTGACCGGTCTGGGGATGCAGATCACGGGTGCGGCAATGCGTCAGGCGGGCGGTCAGCCGCTGGTCATTGGCGGTATTGTCGGCACGTTAAAGGCTGTCCTGTCCTTGATCGTGATCCTGTTGTTCGTCAAGGAAACCATTTAACCGGAGGGAATGACCATGTCTGAAAATAACAGCCAGAACATCGATCTTCAAAAAGAAGGCAAGGCTACGTTCCATCGCGGTTCCGCCTTGTCGATCTTCAAAAGCGACCGTGCGGAGGATCTCGTCGCGCTGGTTTGCGCCTTGCTGATCGCACTGGGCGTATACGTCCTGGTCGGGTAAACCGGGAATAAGAATGAACGGCCCGGCGCGCGCCCTGATTGGTCGCGCCGGGTCATTTTTTTGCATCGTACCAAAGGGAACAGCAATGA
>Ga0224496_10002758_pt1 | contig 10362 bp, 11 predicted proteins | sample SF_Jul11_sed_USG_2_FD_168127 | JGI IMG/M metagenome (GOLD analysis project Ga0224496, IMG submission 168127) | Sediment microbial communities from San Francisco Bay, California, United States - SF_Jul11_sed_USGS_8_1 | ecosystem: Environmental > Aquatic > Marine > Sediment | place: USA... | reverse complement strand
CTGGTCCCTGTCTATGATCAGTTCAAGGTACTCCTCGTAAAAGACATAGATCCTGAAAATAAAGGTCAGAACGGCAAAAACAAGCACTGTTGCGATGTAATGCGGGAGACCTATTTCCAAGTCTTTAATAACTGCGATGATGGCTGCTGCGACTATAACGGCGCCGGCAGCAAGACTTGCGATAAGCTCCCGGTTATATATGCCGCTGTGAAGCGCGCTCCCTGTCTCGGCCCTGAACGAGCCGGTCCTGAGTGTCAGCACTCCGCCCCTTGTCTTTATCTGGTATTCCCTGTCCTCCTGCACCTGAGGGCTATCCCTTCTCCATGAGGTCGACGAAGCGGGTAAAGATATGAGTAGCGTCATTTGGGCCGGGGCCGGCCTCGGGATGGTGCTGGACAGAGATGATGGGAAGGTCAACATGCGCCATGCCCTCCTCTGTCCCGTCATAGAGGTTCCGGTGGGTCAGCCTGACCTTGTCACCGAGGCCCTTAACATCCACGCAATAGTTATGGTTCTGGGAGGTTATTTCCACTTTACCGGTATCCAGGTCCATGACAGGGTGGTTGCCCCCATGGTGGCCGAACTTGAGCTTGTAGGTACTTCCTCCAAGGGCCAGCCCGAGTATCTGATGCCCCAGACATATCCCGAAGATCGGTTTCTTGCCAATGAGTTTCTTTACGTTATCTATCCCAACGGTAACAGCCTCCGGGTCTCCGGGGCCGTTACTCAGAAAAACGCCATCCGGGTTCATATCGAGTACTGCCTCGGCAGGCGTACCTGCAGGGACGATGTCCAGTTCAAAACCCACAGCACTCATATGCCGAAGGATGTTCTGCTTTACACCGAAATCGTAGACTACGACCCTCTTGCCTTCTCCTGGCCTGTCCGTGCCTGTCTGCTCCCATAGGCCAGCCGTCCACTTATATGCGTCTCTGGTCGTCACCTTGCTTGCCAGGTCTATGCCGCCCAGTCCAGGGTTCCTGCGCACCTTCTCATGCAGCTTGACCGGGTCCGTCTCTCTGGTGGATATTATTCCCATCTGGGCCCCATGGTCTCTCAGGTGGCGCGTAAGTGCCCTGGTGTCCAGTCCCTCAATTGCTACTACCCTGTTGTCGCTCAGGTACTTGCCAAGGCTTCCCTCGGAACGCCAGTTGCTTGGAAAGTCAAGATATTCCTTAACAACAAAGGCCTCTGCCTGAGGGCCGCCAGCTGATTCAACGTCATCGGGATTTACCCCGTAATTGCCCATTTGTGTGTATGTCATGGTAACTATCTGGCCCTTGTACGAGGGGTCTGTGAGGATTTCCTGATACCCTGTCATGGAAGTGTTGAAGACAACCTCTCCAATGGCCTCTCCGTCGTAACCAAAACCCCTGCCTTCAAACACCGTCCCGTCACTCAATACAAGAAACGCTTTTTTCATCACCACTTATATAACCTTCCTCCGGCAATTGTGGTTACCGGTATTCCCTTAAGCGTGTAGCCGGAAAAGGGCGTATTCTTTCCCTTTGAAGCAAACTTGTCCGGATCCACTACGAACTCCTTATCCAGGTCGACCAGAACAAGGTCAGCGGCCCATCCCTCCCTGATCGAACCCTTTTCTATCCCGACTATGCCTGCAGGTACGGAGGTCATCATGGATACAAGCCTCCCCAGACCTATCACTCCGTCCCTGACCAGTCCAAGGGACAGGCCAAGGGCAGTCTCAAGACCGGATATGCCGGGAGGCGCCAGATCGAATTCCCGCATTTTCTCATTGCGATGGTGGGGGGCATGGTCGGTGGCTATTATATCTATGGTCCCGTCACTTAAGCCCTCCCTTATGGCCGCAACATCAGCGGCGGTCCTTAGAGGTGGATTCACCTTGGCAGCCGTATTAAAACCTTTTGTGGCATCCTCGGTAAGGGTAAAGTAATGGGGGCATGTCTCTGCGGTCACCTTTACTCCGCGCTCCTTGGCATGTCTGATTATGCGAACAGAACCCTTAGTGGATATATGGGCCAGATGCAGCCGTCCGCCGGTAAGCTCTGCCAGACTTATGTCCCTGTGCACCATTACTTCCTCCGAGGCGCTGGGAATGCCCTTGAGCCCCATGGAGAATGAGACCAGCCCCTCGTTCATTACGCCGCCATCGGCAAGGTCAAGGTCCTCGCAGTGAGATATCAGAGGGAAACCGAAGGATTTTGAGTACTCAAGCGCCCGTCTCATTATAAGAGGGTTCATGACAGGCCTTCCGTCATCGGAAAAGGCAACGCAGCCCTCCTCGCTCATCAGCCCCAGAGGGGCCAGTTCCTCGCCCTTCTGCCCCTTGGTTATTGCACCTATGGGATAGACATCGCAAAGGCCCTCGGAGGCAGCCTTTCTGAGCATGTAGTCCGTTGTCCCTGGATTGTCATTTATGGGGGAAGTATTTGGCATGGCACAGACGCTCGTGAACCCGCCCCTTACGGCAGCTTCGGTGCCGGTCCTTATAGTCTCCTTATGTGAAAATCCGGGCTCTCTCAGGTGAACGTGCAGGTCCACAAGGCCCGGCAGCACATGCAGTCCCGAGGCATCCACCACGGTCTCTGCATTTCCGCCGGCTTTTCCGGAAGGGGAAATCCTCGCTATGCTACTTCCCTCAACCAGGATATCGAATTTCCCGTCAATCCCCGTTGAAGGGTCTATCACATGCCCGTTGATTATCAGAGTGCTCATTGTCTCACTCCCGCAAGCAGGTACATTACAGCCATCCTGACGGCCAGTCCGTTTGTAACCTGCTCCAGAATAACCGAGTTACGGCCATCCGCCACAGAGGAGGATATCTCTATGCCCCTGTTCATGGGGCCGGGGTGCATAACGATCACGTCCTTTGAGGCCAGTGCGACCCGTGCCTCCGTAAGACCCCAGTTGCGATAGTATTCGGAAGTTGTGGGGAAATATGTGCCTCCCTGCCTCTCCATCTGTATCCTGAGCATCATGATCACGTCAACACCCCTGAGACCCTCTTCAATGTCACTGTATACCTCAACTCCAAGCTCAGAGATAAGTTCAGGGACAAGAGTGGCAGGGCCAACGACCCTTACCTTGGCTCCCAGCTTTATGAGGCAGTATATATTTGATTTGGCTACCCTGCTATGGAGGATATCACCCACTATTGCCACCTTCAGAGATGAGAAGTCCTCTCTCCTCTCTTTTATGGTGAAGGCGTCCAGAAGTGCCTGCGTAGGGTGCTCATTGGTGCCGTCCCCTGCATTTATAACTGAGACGTTAAGATGCCTTGCAAGGTAATGCGGCACACCGGAGGAGGAATGCCTGACTATGATCGTCTCTGCTCCAAGGGCCTGAACTGTTAAAGCGGTATCAAGCAGTGTCTCACCCTTTACCACGCTGCTTGTGGGCACGGAAAAGTTGATCACATCGTTACTCAGGCGCTTGGCTGCTAGCTCGAATGAGGTGAGGGTCCGGGTGGAAGGCTCGAAGAAGAGGTTGACCACAGTACGTCCCCTCATGGTCGGTACCTTCTTTATATCCCTCTGCAGGACATCCTTGAAACCGGCTGCGGTCTCAAGGATAAGCTCTATCTCGTCCCTTTCGAGCTCCTTAATGCCCAGAAGGTCTTTTCTGTCAAAAGCCATCCGGTTTCTCCCTCAGGATTATTATGTCCTCTGCATGTCCGTCCTCAACCAGCAGGACGTCCACCCTCTCAGAAAGAGATGTGGGAATGTTCTTGCCCACATAATCTGCCCTTATGGGAAGTTCCCTGTGCCCCCTGTCCACAAGGACCGCAAGCTGGATAGTGGAGGGGCGGCCAATATCCATCAGAGCGTCCATGGCGGACCTTATTGAACGTCCGGTAAAGAAAACATCATCAACAAGAACAACGTTCATGCCGTTCAGGTCAACGTCAATCTCTGTACGGTTGACCTCGGGCTGCCTGCGGATATTCAGGTCATCGCGATAAAATGTAATGTCCAGTGTGCCAAGAGGGGGGCGGGTGCCCTCAAATCCCAATATCCTGTCGGCTATGCGCTCGGCAATATACACGCCGCCCTTCTGGATTCCGACAAGACACAAGCCCTCACATCCTTTATTGCGCTCCACTATCTCGTGGCTTATGCGTACAATGGCCCGGTCAATGTCCTTTTTATCAAGAATCTTCTTTTCCATTATTCTTCAGGGCAAAAAAAAACCTTCCGCCCCGCTATCGGGGTGGAAGGTCTTCGTTTCGTTTTGTTACAGAACCCAATTCTATCTCCTTTGCCTTATTAGCATCACTGTGCTACATTTAAAAGCTAAGATATTAAAGCAGATAATAAGTTTTATTGTCAACCGAATATTATTTTCTTATGATTTTAAGTTAAACTGGTACATGAAGAATACTAATCTATCGCTTAGTTAAAACATTGTTTTTGCAATATTCCAATAAAACATGAAAGTCGGATCCAAAACGGCTTTTGCCCGGAGGAAAAGAAGATGATAAGAACAAAGGGGATAACAAAAACCTTCCCGACCCCGGCCGGAGAACTCAACATCCTACGGGGAATTGACATTCACATCAGGTCCGGTGAATTCGTGTCGGTCATGGGTGCCTCGGGCGCTGGCAAGAGCACCCTGCTTCACATACTTGGCACTCTGGACGTGCCCACTTCAGGAGAGATATCAATAGAAGGAAGGGACGTTCTCTCAATGCCGGAGACTGACCTTACCTCTTTTCGCAACACCACAATAGGTTTCGTCTTCCAGTTCCATCACTTGCTTCCTGAATTCACGGCCCTTGAGAACACCATGATGCCCGCACTAATACATGGCATGGGACGCACTGAGGCCACTGAGAAGGCCCGTGGCCTGCTGGATGACCTGGCTCTGTCGCAGAGGTATGACCACAGGCCCGGAGAGTTATCAGGAGGAGAACAGCAGCGCGTCGCGGTTGCCAGGGCGCTGGTTATGGGTCCCAAAATAGTCCTTGCTGACGAACCGACAGGAAACCTTGACACGGGCACGGGTAACGAGCTTTTTGGGCTGCTGAGAGAGCTTAACAGGAAACAAGGGACCACACTATTGATGGTCACCCACAACGAGGCTCTGTCATCTCAATGCGACAGGGTTATAGTCATGAAGGACGGATGCATATCAGACAGTGGAGCGCACTTCTAGGAAAGGCTCTCCATTTGCCCGTTGGTCATGCGTACGCGCCTTTCGGCATACCTTGCAAGCTCGGAGTTATGGGTCACCAGAACAACAGCAAGCCCCCTTTCCTTATGCATATTCTTTAAAAAAGACATCACATCTGCCTCTGTTTCCTCGTCCAGATCGCCGGTGGGCTCGTCGGCAAGCATCAATTTCGGTTCGTTCATAAAGGCCCTGGCTATGGCCACCCTTCTCTGCTGCCCACCGCTGAGCTGATAGGGCAAGGCACGCGACTTGTCAGCAAGCCCCATCAGGTCCAGGTATTCCATGGCCCTCTTCTCATGAGACCTACCAACGCTCTGTCCAGGGTTGAAGACCACAGGCAGGAGCAGGTTCTCAAGGGTATTGAGCACGGGCATCAGGCTTGAGAACTGGAATATGTATCCCACGTTCAGCGACCGGTATTCGGACTGTCCGTCGTCGTCAAGAGCATATATATCTGTTCCCTTGAATCTCATTGCCCCGCCGGAGGGAGCCAGTATCCCTCCCATAATGGACAAAAGCGTAGTCTTACCTGAGCCTGAGTGGCCCACAATGGATATGAAATCACCCTTTTCAATGTTCAGACTGACCCCGTCAACAGCCTTGATCACCTGCCCCTCAAGGTCGTAGTCCTTTCTTATACTCTCCAGCTCAAGAAGCACCATCTCTCTATATCTCCTTTAATGCGCTCAGGGGGTCAAGTTTCCTGATACGAATAATACTGGAATATGCTCCGGCAAGGCATATAACCAGTCCGACAATAAAACCAATTCCGCTGACCCCGAACCTCTCGGTCAGGGAAAGAGAGGTGGACAGCTCCATTAGCACAGTAAATGATTTATTGAGAGTTACAGACATGTAGTTTCCACCCAGTATCCCTAGAATGCTGCCCAAAAATGATACAACAAAGACTTCGGCCACGAACATCCTGAGAACATGCGAACACTTGGCCCCTATCGCCCTCATGATGCCTATTTCCTTCATTCTTTCGTTGGCGATGGCGGAAAAAACGCTCCATGCAAGGAAGGTTGAAATAAGAGATGTAAGAATAACAATAACAAGAAAGAGCTTGTTGATATCATCAAGAATTCCTATTATCTTGTCACCTATGTCGGCGCGGTTGATAACGTCCGCCTCAACTATCTGGTTCTCAACCTCGTCCCCAACGTCCTCCGAAGAGAATCCTGACTTAAGCTTTGCGAAGATGACAGATATCTGATTTTCACCCGCGAAAAGCTTTGCGGCCCTTGCCATATCAGGGATGTTCTCATCAGAGACGAAGATGGCGTCATCAAGGCCTGTACCGGTCTCTTCAAGGACACCCACAAAATCAAACTTGAGATTAAAGAGCACGCTGCTGTCGACCTCAAGAAGCATCAGGTTGTCCTCTGCCATGAAACCTATGATGGCCTCGCCCTTTTCCAGCCGCCGGCCAAGGTTCTTTTGCAGCCAGGGCTTGAGGATGAAGTCCGTGTCCTGGTCAAAAGCCACGATCTTGGCCTCCGGCACATCACAGCATACACCCAGAATGCTTGAGAGGTAAGTGTGGTAAGTAACGTCCGCAACTCCCTCAATATTCCTGACTCGCTCAAGGATGCTCTTGTCCATGTAAAATGTTGAGACTTTGGTCTCAAGCAGAACTTCCTGCGCAGAGTCCCTTGCTCCCACCGGCACGATTAGAAGATCTGCGCCAAGGCGATCAGCCGCCTTGTTTACCGTAGAGGTCACACTTACAATAAAAGACGCCCCGAAAACCAGTATGGACACAAGCAGACCTATGGACAATATTAATATGGCTGTCCTGAAGGGTTTTCTCTTTAGATTCCTCAGAGATACCGCAAAAAGGTTAAAGTTCAAAGCAGTTAGATTCCTCCTGAATTATTGCACCAGTCACATAAAAGGGCATCCAGCCTACTATAAAGGCCGGATGCCCTGTTTTTCAAGCAGCAGCGTCTACGTTAAAGCTTACTTCCAGTTAACATCAGCGCCACAGAGGACTGCCTTGGCCTGATCTTCACCAAGGGCCTTCTTATGGCATGCGTTGCAGACGGAAACGGGCGCGCCTACGGTCTTGCCGCTCTTGATATCATAGAGCTGCAGTGCGCCGTCAACTACTGTCTTGTCACCGTCCTTGGACTTGGTCCTGAGGGTCAGGATGGCGTGCTTGTTGTCCGGGCCGGCGACTGCATCGTGGTTCTCGCCGTCCTTCATCATGGTCTCCTTCTTGAGCTTCAGGGTCTTGGCATCAAGGACGTATGTCCTGTCAGCGCCGGACTGGATGATGGTCTTTCCGTCCGGGGTAAAGGACTGCCTGAAGGTAAAGGTCTTTTCCTTGTCGCCGGTCACAGTGCCCTTGGCCAGGATTTTCACCTTGCCATTGTCGAGTGCATCGTTATCCAGAAGAAGGTTATGGATAACGCCTGTGCGCAGGTTAAAGTCCGGCTTGGATGCGTCCGTCCACTTCTCTGAGCCGTTGAGGGTTACCATTGTGGTCTTCAGGTCAGGGCTGGCGTTGCCGTGCATGAAGATGTAGTTCTCCTTGAAGCCCATGTCCTCGGCGTAAATGCGGTGCTTGTGCTCAAGGGTGGCCTTGTCAAAAACGTCAAGGTACCCAACCTTGGTCATGGTCATGGGCATGTAGTTGGCCTTGGACTGTGAGGAACCGCAGTACAGGGCGCCGGTGAACTTCGCACCTTTGTCAAGCGGGAAGACCATGTCCTTGATGACCTTGCCGGTCTTAAGGTCGCTCATGCCCACATGGGACGCGCCGTCATTGGCCGCGTCAGGCTTATAGGTGGACCAGAAAATGGTGTTCTTGTCATTGGAGTCGATCCTGGCGTCATGGAATATATAGCCCGGGCCTGAGCCGATGCTTACCATGTCCAGATTGTCGACATTGATACCTTTGCCGTCAACGGTGATGTCAGCCTTGGCAAAGTGGCCGCCATGGCCAGCTACGTAGATTGTGCCGGAGAAAGAAGCTGCCTTTGCTACCGCATCGGGAGCAGAGACGGTTGAGTTATCAACTGTGCCCATTGAAAGATAAGCAGCGAATGCAAATACCATACAAAGTGAAACAATAAGAATTTTCTTCATTTAAGTCCTCCCCGCATCTTGATATTTTAGGTTATACGAAATAAATCCGCCTGTAACAACGAAACTGTTTTTCTCACCTCCTCTGGTAATTTCTTCGCTAGACATCTAAATACGTTCTGGCGTTATCGTTAAATCTGGCTATGCTATGAAGTATATCCAATAAAAAAAATCAAATCAACTTGAATTTTTGATTTTAGATGACCTGATATACCTTATAAAGAGGACACTTACGCTGCTTTCCAGAACAAAGGCCACAATGGACCATGTGCCCGGCATGCTGCGGCAAGAAAATCAGGACAGGACAATATCGCATTCAGCAAGAACCCTCGACACCTGACTGTCATCTATCAGCTCAAAAGGATTCTCCTTCATGTTGGTCAAAAGCCTGACCCCCATAAGCTTCATGGCCTCTATATGCTCAGCCGCTGCAGCATCCTGCTCGAGCACATGATCAACGACCACAACGACTATATCATCATGAACTGAGATCAGACCTGTTGCCATCCTCAATTGCTCATAGGCAGGATATCTTGCTATTACACCGACCTTGCGCACTCTTTCAGCCATTAATTAACTTATCATTAATTTAATGAGAAGGTCAAAATATTTATGCTATTATCAACGTACCATATCCAACGGGGAGAGCCGATGAAGATAATAGGCAGGAAGACTCTCTGGGAGGGCAGATTCCTCCGAATAGCACTCCTGGATTACGAGGACAGCCATGGCATATCAAGACAGTGGGAGGTCGCAGAGAGGACCACGTCTGAGGGGGTAGTCATCATCGCGGCAATCACTTCAGACATGAGATTGATCCTGATCCGGCAGTACCGGCCTGCCCTGGATTCTTATATCATAGAGCTCCCGGCCGGACTGATAGACAGGGGAGAGTCTCCGGCAGATGCCTGCAGAAGAGAGCTTATTGAGGAAACCGGCCATGCTGCCGACTCAGTGACAGCACTGTCTGGGGGAGTAATATCCACAGGCGTACTGACTGAGAACTGGCATGTGATGCTCGCACCCGGGGTCAGGCCTGCAACTACGGATGAACTGAGCGCCCATCCACCCGATGAGACAGAGAATATCGAGGTCATGTACCTGAACATGGAGAGCGCCCATGAAAAACTCAGGGCATTGGAGGCGGAAGGAGCAAAGGTGGACATCAGGATCTACGGTATAATTGAGCTTGCCCGCAGGGAGCTCAAGGGGCAGGAGGCCTGAACAATGGACACACTTGAATGCATCCACACCAGACGAAGCGTCCGCAAGTTCACTGGGGAGCAGGTAAGCAGGAAGCTTGTCATGGAGATAATGGATGCCGGGAGGTGGGCCCCCTCAGGCCTGAACAACCAGCCATGGCGTTTTGTGGTCATCACATCAATGGAGGCAAAACGAGGACTTGCGAGCCTGACAAAATATGGAAGGATTATCTCCAGTTCCCCTGTCTCCATAGCAGTCCTTATCGACAGGGATTCAATGTACAACGAGACAAAGGACCACCAGAGCATCGGAGCCTGCATCCAGAACATGCTGCTGGCAGCCCGCTCCCTGGGCCTTGGTGCTGTCTGGCTCGGAGAGATCCTCAACAGGGCAGACGAAGCGCTTTCGCTCCTTGATGTGGACGGGAACATGGAGCTCATGGCAGTGCTGGCCATGGGACATCCCGCATCAGAAAAACATTCCTCACAGAGAAAAGACCTCAGGGACCTGATATTAAAAGAGGTCTGAAGTTCAGGAAAACAGCTTATTTGTATTGAAATTAATCCTGATATTTATTAGTCTGTTATTAGCACCTGAGAACATAAGGCGAGGGTTATCATCAGGATATGGCAAATATAAACGAAATAAAGCTCAATGTGCTCGGAGATTTCGGCCCATTTTCCAGCGCTGGCAAAAGTATCGGCTACCAGGTCAGCATAGGCGGGGACAGTTTTCTGGTGGACTGCGGTTCCCCTCTATTCAACCAGATAGGCGGAAAAGGAATACAAGGCATAAAGGGGCTTATAGTAACGCACTGTCACGATGACCACAAGAGATGGTTCACAGACCTCGCGCTTTACTACAAGTACGCAACCAGTTCATCAAAAAAACTCTTCCTGCTTTCTTCCGAAGAAG
>Ga0224496_10002757_pt1 | contig 10363 bp, 9 predicted proteins | sample SF_Jul11_sed_USG_2_FD_168127 | JGI IMG/M metagenome (GOLD analysis project Ga0224496, IMG submission 168127) | Sediment microbial communities from San Francisco Bay, California, United States - SF_Jul11_sed_USGS_8_1 | ecosystem: Environmental > Aquatic > Marine > Sediment | place: USA... | reverse complement strand
GTGCCATCCCAATGGCATGGATTGGCGGCATGTTGAGCAGCAGGTTCAGCACCATGGTACTCAAGCGCATACTGGCCGTGATTATTCTTCTTTCGGTCCTGAAGGTGGGGACTGATATTTACGCTATCTTCCACTTGATGACGCAGTGACCACAGGTTAAATACCCTCCGACCAGAGCCCTCCGGGTGACGTATGCATATTCCTTTCGGAAATCTTCACTTTTTCTTCAAACAGGACGAATAAGATGATATAAACAGAGATTGAAGGAATGGAGTATTCGAAAATAGAATGTGTTGGAGGTAAAAGTCATGAAAACAGTTCTGACGATACTTATGGTTGCGCTGATAACTGTGCTGTTCAGCGTTATATACATGGCAAGAGCAGATAAGTCGGATAAGGAGGAGGTTATGCCATCCAGCGCGGTAAGCGGCGGCCTGGAGAAGGCCACGCTGGCGGGCGGGTGCTTCTGGTGCATGGAGCCGCCCTTTGAGAAACTAGATGGGGTAAAAGACGTTGTTTCGGGTTATACGGGCGGTAAGGAGGCCAATCCAACGTACAACCAGGTCGGCTCCGGCAAGACGGGCCATTCGGAGTCCGTGGAGATAACCTTCGACCCTGAAGTGATCACGTACGACGAGATACTGGAGATCTTCTGGCGTAACATCAACCCCACCGACAAGGGCGGACAGTTCGTGGACAGGGGCTCCCAGTACAGAAGCGCCATCTTCTATCACAGCGAGGAGCAGAAGAAGGCAGCCGAGAGCGCAAGGGCAGCCCTTGAGAGGTCCGGGACGTTCAAGGACCCCATAGTCACGGAGATAACCAAGGCAGGTCCTTTCTACATTGCGGAGGATTATCACCAGGACTACTACAAGAAGAACCCCATCAGGTACAAGTACTACAGGAACGGCTCAGGGAGGGACGATTTCCTGGACAAGGCCTGGGGCAAGGAGGCCAGGGGGGAGGGCGTTCTCCTCAGGCTCAGGAGCGCTGACTCTCCTTACAAGCGCCCCTCTGACGAAGAGATAAAGAAGATGCTTACGCCTCTGCAGTACGAGGTGACCCAGGAGGAGGGGACCGAGCCTCAGTTCAGCAATGACTACTGGAAGGAGCATCGCGACGGTATATACGTGGACATCGTATCAGGAGAACCCCTTTTCAGCTCGAAGGACAAGTACGATTCGGGCACAGGCTGGCCGAGCTTCACAAAACCTCTTGAACCCGGCAATTTAGTCACGCGCGAGGACAACAAGCTGTTCGTCAAGCGCACCGAAGTCAGGAGCAAGTGGGGAGGCTCGCACCTTGGGCATGTGTTCGAGGACGGTCCGCCGCCCGACAACCTCCGTTACTGCATGAACTCTGCGGCCTTGAGGTTCATCCCAAAGGAGGATATGGAGAAGGAGGGATACGCAAAGTATCTCAAGCTTTTCATGTAAGGTCCCCAGGTTTTAAATCAATGAAAGGGCGTCTCCGCATAAGCTGGCGGCGCCCTTTCTGGGATTCCTGCGCAGGAAATCGCCCTGTCTGCTCTTGAAGGATGGCCCCCTATAGGCGGCCGGAACGGAAGATCGAGACAATGAGGGCTATTCCGAGAACGGCGGCGAAGCCGAATACCATGAACCCCATCACAGACATGCCGTATACAGTGGGCCCCACGCCGGTTGCGTGCATGATAGCGGAGCTTATTAGCACGGCGCTTATGATCATGGCCACGGATATACGGTTGCTTGAGCGGTCTATGTCCCTGGTGAGGGTGTCCAGGCCCTTTAGCGAGAGCCTTATGACTATCTCGTCGCGTATCACCTTCCAGAGTATCTTCTTCAACTGCCGGGGGAAATACTTCAGGAACATCCCCGACTCCTTGATCCCCTTGATTGCCTCGTCCATTGCTTTGCCTGGGCTCATCTTATCAAAGGCCACATGAGAAAGGTATGGCTTCATGGCTTCTATGATGTTGATATCGGGGTCAAGCCTCAGTACTATGCCCTCCAGCATCATTACGACCTTGTCCAGCAGCATAAGGTCGGAGGGTACAAGTGTCTTGTGCTTGATTATGATGTCCAGGGTCTCGTCAAGGTAACGGGCGAAATCAATCTCGCTTACGCTTGTATCGTAGAGGGGCTCGATAAGGTCCCTGAGGTCTGATCTCAGCAGGCGCCTGAACTCGTCTATGTCGGTGTTCTCGGGCACCAGCCCGAGCATTATGAGCACGTCCACCAGGTTGTCGAAATCCTTTTTGACCAGAGCCATGAAGACGTTTGAGAGCAGGATCTTTGTCTCTTCGTTTATCTGTCCGGTGATACCGAAGTCCATGAACCCTATGGCCCCGTCCTTCATGACTATCAGGTTGCCCGGATGCGGGTCGCCATGGAATATACCGTCAACAAGCACCATCTTGAAATAGGCGTCCAGGGTCCTTCTCGCCACGGCGGCAGGTTCTAGCCCCATCTTTCTGATACCATCAAGGTCGTCTATCCTGACGCCGTCTATGCTCTCCAGCACCAGCACAGTGCCGGTAATGAGGTTTCGGAATGGTTTCGGTATTCGCACCCCGTCGAAATCCTGGAAGTTATGCCAGAGGCGCTGGCAGTTCCTGCCCTCTACAATGAAGTCCAGCTCCTTCATGACGGTCTTCTCGAACTCCCTGACTATGCCGGTGGGGTTCAGGTACCTGCTGTCGGGGACGTATGTCTCGAGGAGTTTAGCCACGTAGTAGAGGATATCGATGTCAGACTCCAGGTTCTCCCTGATATCCGGCCTCTGTACCTTTACTATCACCTTTGTCCCGTCCATGAGCACTGCCCGGTGTACCTGTGCGATGGATGCGGCTCCCACGGGTACGCGTTCGAACTGCCTGAATATGCTCTCGAACGGCTCGGTGATCTCGCTCTCGATTATGGTCCTCGCTTCCTCGTAAGGGAAGGGCGGCACGCGGTCCTGAAGGCGCTCGAACTCCTGTGTGTAGCGGTTTGGTATGAGGTCCGGGCGGGTGGAGAGCATCTGGGCGAGCTTTATGAAGCTGGGTCCCAGTTCTTCGAATGCCAGCCTTATCCTCTCGTGGACCTTCGGGCCCTTGAGAAGGGAGGGCAGGTGGCCATAGGCCTTGATCCTCTTTGTAAGGGAAACGTATTTGCCAAGGTGCATCTGGTCCACCAGGTTCCCGAATCCCTGGCGGATGAATACGTTCACTATTTCCTTAAGACGTTTTGCTGTCCTGTATTTTCTGGAAAAGCCGAAAATGTTCAAACTTGACCGGTCTCGGCTATTTGCCAAGCTCCTTTACTTTCTTCTGAAGGGCCTTGACCTCTTTTCTCAGTGCCTCCACCTCGTCCTTTGATGGTATGTTCATTCTCTCAAGTGCCTTTCCAACGGCGTCACTGATGGCCTTGCCCATATCCTCTGTGCCCTTCTCGGCCTTGTCCGTCCATTCCTTGAACAGTTTTGCTCCCTGGGATTCGCTAAGTTCTCCCCTTTTGACCAGGTCGTCCACGATCTCCTTTAGCTTTTCGGGCACGCCTATGCCTGCCAGCATCAGGCGCTTGACGGATTCCAGTATTTCCATAAGAGCACCTCCTAGGGCTTTTGGTAGACTTACATCCCTCTTACTATATCGTATACCGATTCCAGTGCAGAGTCCAGTTTTGATATGTCCTTGGTGCCGCCCTGTGCCATCTCTGGTTTTCCGCCGCCCCGGCCCCCGGCCGCCTCGGCAACGGCACTCAGTATCTTGCCTGCAGGGTACTTTTTGGATAAGTCCCTGGTCGTGTTTGCCAGAATAACTGCATTGCCCTCAAGGGCGGAGCCCAGTACCACTATGCCCGAGCCCAGCTTGTCCCTCACCTTGTCGGCCAGGTCCCTGAGGTCCTTCTGCTCTATCCCGTCCACCCGGGCCGAGAGGACCTTCACTCCGTCGATCTCTTTCGCCTTCTCCATGAGTGAGCCTGACATGTCCTTCATCGCGGCACCCTGCAGTTTAAGCTTTTCCTTCTCAAGGGTCTTGAGCTCTTCCATCAGCTGGCCCAGGCGCTCAGATGGTTTTTTATCAGATACCTTGAGCATGGAGCTTATTGTCTTCAGCTCTTCCTCGTCCATCCGGATCTTATCAAGCGCTCCTCGGCCTGTCATAGCCTCTATCCTTCTGATTCCCGAGGCCACGCTACCCTCCGAGTCGATAACGAAGGAGCCTATCTGGCCTGTGGCCGTGCAGTGTGTCCCGCCGCAGAGCTCCTTGCTGAACCCGGGGACGCTTATCACCCTTACGGTGTCTCCGTACTTTTCGCCGAAAAGGGCTGTTGCGCCGCCCTCGATCGCCTCCTTCGCGCTGAGCTCCTCAGCGCCGACCTGGGCATTGTCAAGCACCCTTGCGTTCACCTGGTCCTCTATTTCCCTGAGTTCCTCCTCTGTAACCGAAGAGAAATGCGTGAAATCGAACCTGAGCCTGCCCGGCGCCACAAGTGATCCCGCCTGCTTGACGTGGTCCCCTAACACTCCCCTCAGGGCGGCCTGAAGCAGGTGAGTGGCGGTGTGGTTGCGCATTATGTCCCTGCGCCGCTCTTCGTCCACCCTGGCATTGACCTTGGCCCATACGCTCAGGGGGCCCTTTTCCACCTTTACCTTATGTACGATAAGTCCCTCCAGGGGCCTCTTTGTGTCAATGACCCTGAGCACCAGTCCGCCCTCACCGGTCATGACCCCTGTATCGCCAACCTGGCCTCCTGATTCTCCGTAAAAGGGCGTGCGGTCGAGCACTACCTCAGCCTCCTGGCCTTCGGACGCCTCCTCGGTGACAACACCCTCCTTTATGAGCGCCTTCACCACCGCATCCGCCTCAGTGGCCCGATAGCCAAGGAACTCGCTCTCCCCGGCCTCGATGAGCACCTCCCTGTAGACGGCGGCTATGGCCTCGTCCTGTCCGACCCATGATGCCCTGGCCCTCTCCCTCTGTTCTTTCATCGCCCCGCTGAAGCCCTCCTCGTCCACGCTGAGGCCCGAGTCAAGAGCGATGTCGCGAACAAGGTCCACGGGGAACCCGAAGGTGTCGTAGAGCTTGAAGATCTCGTCACCCGGGATTACCTTCTCACCTGCCTGGCGCATTCTTGCCAGCACGTCGTCCAGTATACGCATGCCCTGCTCAAGGGTGCGGTCAAAGCGCTCCTCCTCGAGCCTGAGAACCCTGGAAGCCCTTTCATGCTCTGTCACGAGCTCAGGGTATACATCTCCCATGGATGAGACAACTGATCCAATTATCTTGTAAAGGACCGGCTTGTCCATGCCCAGCAGTCTGGCGTGGCGGGATGCCCTGCGTATGACTCGCCTCAGTACATAGCCCCGCCCATCGTTTGCGGGCAGGAGTCCGTCGCTCAGGAGGAATGCAGCTGCCCTGGCGTGGTCAGCGATGACCCTTATGGATACGTTTGTATCCTTGTCCTTGCCGTATGTCGCTCCCGTATGCGAGCAGATGGATTCTATTATCCCGGAAAACAGGTCGCTGTCGAAATTGTTCTGCTTGTCCTGGAGCACCGCGGATATCCTCTCAAGGCCCATGCCTGTATCTATGCTGGGACTTGGCAGCGGTGTGAGGGTCCCGTGGGAGTCGCGGTTGAACTGCATGAAGACCAGGTTCCAGAGCTCAAGGAAACGGTCGCATTCGCAACCCAGCCTGCACTCGGGCCTTCCGCATCCGGCATCGGCGCCCTGGTCAATGTGTATCTCGGAGCAGGGCCCACAGGGGCCTGTGTCCGCCATCTGCCAGAAATTGTCCTTGGCTCCCATTCTTACTATCCTGTCAGGGGCTACACCGGCCACCTCCTGCCAGAGTTTTTCCGCTTCGTCATCCTCCTCGTATATGGTCACCCAGAGTTTGTCCACAGGCAGCCCGAACCTTTTTGTAAGCAGCTCCCAGCCGAAGTCTATTGCTTCGCGTTTGAAGTAATCGCCGAAGGAGAAATTCCCCAGCATCTCGAAGAAAGTGTGGTGTCTTTTTGTATGCCCTACGTTCTCAAGGTCGTTGTGCTTGCCTCCGGCCCTCATGCACTTCTGGCTGGTTGCCGCCCGTCTGTAATCAAGCTTTTCCTCTCCGAGGAATACGGACTTGAACTGAACCATCCCGGCGTTGGTGAAAAGAAGCGTGGGGTCGTTGCGGGGTATGAGGGAGGAGCTTCTTACTACATTGTGTCCCTTCTCCGCAAAATAATCCAGAAAGGCTTTTCTTATATCAGAGCTTTTCATTTCCTGCGTTATTCCTGTACCTTTATTGTATTTCCGTCCGTGGCGCCATGGGACTTCGGTAACTCCTTATCTGGAAGGGATGAGCCCTTTTCCTTGTCCAGGATGGTCAGCGGGTTATTGAAGGATATACTGGAGGAGGAGCCGGTGAGTATGCCCCCGGTGAACGTCAGCTTGGTGACGTACACCCTGACGCTGCTGTATACCCATATCTCCTTGTTCTCCTCCGGGACCACCTTAACTGCTACGGGGGCGCCCCATGAGTACCTTACAGCAGCTTGCGACATCCCGAGCGATACTTCCTTTTTCTTTATATGCTCCCTCACGTCGGGGGGGAATGCCTCGATCTCGCCGGGTGTGTACCTGACGGTCTGGGAGCAGCCAGCAGCCATTAACAGCATGATGGCCGCAAGAATAATCCTTTTCATTGCTTCGCCTCCTTTATGAACGCATCAATTGTTTTTCTAACAGTCTCATAAGAGAAACCGCGGCGTCTGAGGTAGCCGCTCAGTTTCTTTCTGGCAATATCGGGCGGAGAGCCTTCAAGCAGGCCCATTTTCTTCTCTGCAAGCCTTGCGGCGCTGGCTGGTTCATCGTATCCATTCAGGGCCTCTTCCGTGTCGCACCGGGAGATTCCCATGCGCCTGAGGTACTGCCTTGCGCCTCCCATGCCAAGACATTTTCCTTCCTCTGCCCTGCGCCTGAGCGCTCCGGCCATGAGCAGGTCGTCCATATATCCGGAGTCTCTGAGCCTTTGGGTTATCTCTTCTGCAACGGTCTTTGAGAACCCTTTCATTACCAGCCTGCGGGTGAGTTCCTGTTCGCTCCGCTGCCTGTAGCCAAGAAGCTTGAACGCGTATGAAAGGGCCTGCTGTTTCTCATCCCCCGCCGGCATTTTCCCGCCGGCAACTCTGTCCCCCTGTCTGTTCCTGCGGCCACCGGGCATCAGAACCGGTCTATCTGCATCTCGTCGTCCCCATCGTTCTGCGGGTTGGTCATGTCTGCCGTGGAGCCTATTCCCTTGACCTTCAGTTTGAAGTCCTCAGGGTTCGTGGCATTCCTGAGGGCGTCATCGTATGATATGGAACCGGCATTGTAATGGTCGAACAGGGACTGGTCAAAGGTCTGCATGCCGTAGTGAAGCTTGCCCTGGGCAATATATTCCGGGATGCTCTTTGTCTTGATGGGGTCCAGTATGCACTCTTTTATGATCGAGGTGCCGAGCATTACCTCCACCGCCGGTACCCTGCCCTTGCCGTCGGACTTGGGGACCAGCCTCTGGGATATGATGCCCTTTATGATGGAGGAGAGCTGGTTTCTTACCTGTGAGTGCTGGTGCGGAGGGAATACCGAGATGATCCTGTTTACGGTTTCCGTGGCGTCTGTCGTATGAAGCGTGCTGAGGACAAGGTGGCCGGTCTCGGCCGCGCCCATGGCGGTCTCGATGGTCTCCACGTCACGCATTTCGCCGACCAGGATGATGTCAGGGTCCTGTCTGAGGGCAGCTCTCATGGCGTACGTGAACGAGGAGGTGTCAGCTCCAACCTCCCTCTGATTCACTATGCAGCGCTGGTCTCTGTGCAGATACTCTATGGGGTCCTCGATTGTCACTATGTTGGCGCTTCGCCGGGCATTGATGAAGTTTATCATCGAGGCCAGGGTCGTTGATTTACCCGAGCCGGTGATCCCGGTAACGAGCACCATGCCCCTCTCTTCCATTGCCACTTTGGCTATGACGTTAGGAAGGTTCAGGTCCTCAAAAGAGGGGATATTAAATGGGATGAGCCTGAAGACGAACCCTATGGCCCCGCGCTGGACAAAGGCGTTACAGCGGAACCTTCCCAGACCGGGAACGCTGTAGGCGAAGTCAAGGTCGTTCTTCTTTCTGAAGGCCTCTATCTGGGCGGGGCTCATGACTGTCTTGGCCACGGTCATGACGTCCTCCACGCTGGTCTTGTCGACGGAATCGAAGGGCACCAGTTTCCCGTGGATTCGGAAGACAGGGGGCGAGCCCACTTTCATGTGAAGGTCCGAGGCCCCTTTTGCAGCCGACGCCTTTAGCAGCTGATTAATGTCCTTTGCCATTTCCTAGCTCCTTGAGAGGGCTTCTTCCCTGATTTTCTTCTCCAGGTCAGCCATTATCTCCGGGTTGTCCTCGAGGAACTTCTTGGCATTCTCGCGTCCCTGGCCTATGCGCTTGCCGTCATAGCTGTACCATGCCCCCGACTTGTCTATGAGGCCGCTGGCTGAGCCGAGGTCCACTATCTCTCCAGTCCTTGAGATGCCCTTGTTGAAATAGATATCGAACTCGGCCTGCCTGAAAGGCGGGGCCATCTTGTTCTTTACCACCTTGACCCTTGCGCGGCCGCCTATCATCTCCTGATTGTCCTTGATGGAATCTATGCGGCGGATGTCCAGGCGCATGGACGAGTAGAATTTCAGGGCATTGCCTCCGGTCGTGGTCTCGGGGTTGCCGAACATAACCCCGATCTTCATCCTTATCTGGTTGATGAAGATTATCGTGGTCATTGATTTTGATATGGCCCCGGTGAGCTTCCTCATGGCCTGGCTCATGAGCCTGGCCTGCAGGCCGGGGAGCGAGTCTCCCATGTCACCCTCTATCTCGGCCCTCGGCACAAGCGCGGCAACAGAGTCTATTACGAGTATGTCAACGGCGCCGCTTCGCACCAGGCTCTCGGCCACCTCAAGGGCCTGTTCACCCGTGTCCGGCTGGGAGATGAGCAGGTCATCGAGCTTGACCCCGATCCTCTCGGCATAAGAGGGATCCAGTGCGTGCTCCGCGTCAACAAAGGCCGCTATCCCGCCGGCGGCCTGTGCCTGCGCTATGGCGTTGAGGGCCAGCGTCGTCTTTCCTGATGACTCCGGGCCGTATATCTCTATCACCCTGCCCCTGGGGTAGCCGCCGATGCCTGTGGCTATATCAAGTGTAAGTGAGCCTGTGGGAATGGCCGGTGCGTCCATATGAAATGCACCGCCCTCTCCGAGCTTCATAATGGAACCCTTGCCGAAGTTCTTCTCTATCTGTGCTATGGCGGCGTCCAGCGCTTTGAGCTTGTCCTTGTCCATTTTTCCTCCTGAAGAATATAGGATACTATTTTAACTTATATTTACTATATGGGCAACAGGCAAGCCGGACGCGATTTCCAGTTAAGCAGGGCTGTCCTCATCCTGATGAGTGACAGTAAATGGCTGTCTCAGAGTCTTGCTGAAAAAAGCCTCGTATAGACAGGGCCGCCAGGCATGAGGTCGCTTTTCATGAGTATTATCTCCCGGATGTCCATGCTACCAAGAGTTACGGCCTCCAGCCTCTCAAGCTCGGCGGCAAGACGTTTCCCCGGCACCCTTGCGCCGCGCCTCAGCCGGCCAACTGTCAGGTGAGGGCTGAAGGGCCTCTCATCCGACTCGAACCCAAGTGGCGCCAGTTCCTGTTCTATCCTTGAGCTCAGTTCAGTCAGGGTAGGGGGGGCAAGAAGCCCCACCCAGAGAACGCTTGGCCTTCTGGTGTCGGGAAAGACTCCCGTCCCTTTCACTTCCGCCTTTATGGGAGCAAAACAACCGGCAGCGCGTGAAACAGCGGCTTCTATCTCCCTTATCTTCTCCTCCGGCGTCTCCCCGAGGAACTTCAGGGTAAGGTGAATATTGCCCTCCCTGACCCATTTGACAGAATCCGCAAGAAGGTCCCTGAGCGGGGCAATGGCGCTGGTTATTGAGGACTGGATGTTCCCGGGGACTTCTATTGCGATGAAGGTCCTCAGGCCCATGTGGTCACAGCCTCGTAAAGAAGCTCAAGTGCTGCCGCCGCCGCCTGCTCCTTTATTGAATGCCTCTCCCCGCTGAAATGGAATTCCCTGTTCAGGGATTTCCCCCGCAAGTAAACCGCCGCATGGACAAGGCCGATCTGTTTGCCCTCCATGGGCTCGGGACCCAGGTTGCCGGTTACGGACAAGGCGGTCTCCGTCCCGCAGGCCCGCGCTGCGCCTCTGGCCATCTCCGCGGCGCACTCGGGGCTTATTGTGCCGTACTTTTCGATGAGTCCGCTGTCAATGCCAAGAAGCCCTATCTTGGCATGTTCGGAATAGGCTACGATGGAGCAGCCTAGATACTTTGACGCGCCGGG
>Ga0224496_10002756_pt1 | contig 10365 bp, 10 predicted proteins | sample SF_Jul11_sed_USG_2_FD_168127 | JGI IMG/M metagenome (GOLD analysis project Ga0224496, IMG submission 168127) | Sediment microbial communities from San Francisco Bay, California, United States - SF_Jul11_sed_USGS_8_1 | ecosystem: Environmental > Aquatic > Marine > Sediment | place: USA... | reverse complement strand
AACAACGCTGCGCTTGCATCAGGTACTCAATTGAGCAACGTATATATTACTAATCCAGCCATGTTTTTACCAGATTCAATTGATCATATTGCGTTAGATCTATCTGTAGTGGCGTAATTGATACACGATTATGTTGAACAGAGAAAAAATCTGTCCCTTCACCCGCATCCTGCGCGGGACCTGCAGCACCAACCCAATATACGACATTTCCACGAGGACTTTGTGACTTAATCACACCTTCTGCCTTGTGACGGCGGCCAAGCCGGGTCACATCAATCCCCTGCAATTGATCGTACTTAACATCTGGCACGTTAATATTGAGCAATATTGGCGCTTTAATTTTGTTTTGAACAAAACGTTTAACCATATCCGCTGTCACACGCGACGCTGTCAGAAAATTTCCATCCGACACGTCTACTAGTGACACTGCTAAAGAAGGAATCCCCAGTAAAAAACCTTCAGTCGCCGCAGCTACTGTTCCAGAGTATATCGTATCATCACCCATATTAGCGCCATCATTAACACCGGATATCACCATATCAGGGAGCACACCAAGCATGCCAGTAACTGCCAAATGCACACAATCCGTTGGCGTGCCATTGACATAAAAAAAACCATTGTGGGATTTGTGTAAACTAAGCGGTCGATCTAACGTTAATGAATTACTGGAACCACTGCGGTCACGTTCAGGCGCAACTACAACAATATCTGCAACATCAGAAAGTGTTTCGGCAAGACAAATTAGGCCTGGCGCAAAATATCCATCATCATTACTGAGCAATATGCGCATCTCAAAAACTTTATAATAATTTACGCGATTCGGGATTGAAGAAACTGCGAACGCAATGTAACCAACATTCTCGCCAACTTATGCCGCATTAACTCAGTGGATTTTGTTGGTCGGGGCGAGAGGATTTGAACCTCCGACCACTTGCACCCCATGCAAGTACGCTACCAGGCTGCGCTACGCCCCGAACTTACGGATTATAGCAAACAAGCTTTAACATTAAAAACTCAGCAATAATAGCTCGAATTCAATCAAGAACGTAACAATGAAATAACACTTCTAATCTCACCTTTTAATTGTGCCAGGTCAACTGGAGCAAGCGCATTAGTCGTTGGGGTAGCATTTTTGACCGATTGTATTTCAAATTTTTTGCGGCCTAATTGGTTACGTGCACCATTAATGGTAAAACCCTGCTCATAGAGTAACTCACGAATTCGACGAATAAGTAATACCTCTTGATGCTGATAGTAGCGCCTATTTCCCCGGCGCTTGACTGGTTTTAACTGCACAAACTCCTGCTCCCAATACCGCAACACATGTGGCTTGACGCCACACAGTTCACCAACCTCTCCAATCGTAAAGTAACGTTTTGCAGGGATAGGAGGAAATGTATTACTTTGTATGTTGTTTACCATGATAGTTTTTTTCTACCATCTCTTTAAGTTTTTGGCTGGCATGAAATGTAACGACACGGCGCGCCGTAATCGGAATTTCCTCGCCAGTCTTTGGATTGCGACCAGGACGCTGAGGCTTGGCACGTAATTGAAAATTACCAAAACCCGAAAGTTTGACGCCCTCACCATTTTGAAGCGCTGCTCGCACTTCTTCATAAAAGGACTCAACCATGTCTTTAGCTTCACGCTTATTAAGTCCCACATTTTCAAACAATAAGTCTGCTAGTTCAGCTTTTGTTAATGCCATGTATTCCCCACTTGATTATCAATTTTTGTTGCTAGCCAGTTTTATATGTTCATAAGGCAAACACATACTTTGCTGGCACTACTTTAATATTTCATTTAATGGGTAAATAGTCACTTGCATAACAGAAACAATTCTACTTAATCCAAGCAACTTATAAACGCCGAAATACAAATGAAATTATTGTTAATTCCGCAATTTTGCTCCAAATTTACGCTCGAGAATATTAATCAAGCTTGTAACTACAAAATCTGCATCTTGATCGGTCAACGTTTTCTCAGTATCTTGCAATAAGATACGGAATGCAAGACTTTTTTTATCCTCTCCTACACCTTTTCCACGATAAATATCAAACAAAGAAATTTCCGAAACAATCGAAATCTCTTCTGCGTACATGCACGCCAAAATAGATTGCGTATTGATATGATTCGACACAATAACGGCGAGGTCACGTCGTATCGGGGGATATTTTGAAATATCTTTTGCCGCAGGCAACGATCTTGCAACCAAGGCATCCAGGTGCAACTCAAACAAGACAGCCGTCTTTAATAAACCATATTTCCTTTGCCAACGAGGATGCAACTCTCCAATCCAGCCAGCTGTTCTGTTGTTAATAATAACTCTGGCTGTTTTACCGGGATGAAACGCTGGATGCAAAGCCGCCTCAAAATGAATGTTACTTGGCCAACATAAAGCTTCAATATCAGCCTTGACATCGTAAAAATCTATGGTTCGGGAAGACATGCCCCATTGCTCGGGAACAACATCACCATAACAGAGGCCAGCTAGATTTTCTGTCTGCTTGTTACTGTTATTATCATCTCGCAGAAAACAACAACCGATCTCAAATAAACGTATTCTGAGCTGCTTACGGTTTAGATTGAATTGTAGATTAGCGATTAATCCGCCAATTAAACTACTGCGCATGACACTCATGTGACTCGCAATGGGATTCTTTAAAGCAATAGGGGCTTTGTTGCTAGAGAAATCAGATTCCCAGGCAGCATCTACAAAGGCATAATTGATAACTTCCTGATAATCTCGCGCAGTTAGAATTTGTTGAAACTGTGATTTATTCTGAACTGTTTCAGTGCTGGGCAGCATGGTAAAACTGCTATTTGGCGCACTGGCGGAAATATGATCATATCCAAAAATACGCGCCACCTCTTCAATAAAATCTTCTTCAATTGCGAGATCAAATCGATAAGAAGGCGGAGTCACATAGAATGTATCCCCATCACTAGTGAATTCAAATCTGAGACGTCGAAAAAATTCGGCTATCTGTTTTTTATCAACATTAATGCCTAAAACACGCTTTACACGGCCTACACGCACGTTAACAGATGGTCGTTGCGGTAATTCACCTTTAACTTCAGTAATCGGGCCTGATTTTCCACCACAAATTTCAATAATCAAACTTGTAGCACGCTCCAACACATCCCGAGTTGCTGCGAAATCAACGCCACGCTCAAAACGGTGCGATGAATCAGATCCAAACCCCAGATAAAATGATTTGCCACTGATTACTGCCGGATCAAAGAAAGCACTTTCTAAAAAAATATCTGTAGTTTCTTCTACCACGCCACTATTCATACCACCCATAATTCCTGCTAAGGCTAGTGGCCCTTTCTGGTCAGCGATCAAAAGCATATCAGGCTGCAAATTTAATTGTTGGCCGTTTAGAAGTTGCATCTGCTCACCCAATCTTGCATTGCGCACTTGAATCGATCCTGTCACTTTTGCAAGATCAAAAGCATGCATCGGTTGCCCGCTCTCTAGCATGACATAGTTTGTTACATCCACGACGGGGTTAATGGGACGAATTCCACTCCGCTCAAGACGGCGCATTATCCATGAGGGTGTCAGCACATCAAGACGAATGCCTTGAACGACCCTGCCGCAATAAAGTGGACAAGCAACAGGTTCATCAACATGCACCGTCAAGCAATCATCAATCTCATTAAAAGCGGGCTCATTCTTAGATGGCGAGAATGCTGAATCAGTAATTGCAGCCACCTCTCGCGCCACACCAACCAATCCAAGACAATCAGCACGATTGGGGGTCAAAGAAAGCGAAAATATTTTGTCTTCAAGAGCATAATATTTCCGGAAATCTTCACCTATTGGCGCATCACTAGGAAGTAACAATAAACCACCAGCCACATCACTTAAACCCAGCTCCTTTGTGGAACACAACATCCCGTATGAGTCTACACCTCGTAATTTTGCTTGTTTAATAACAATTTCAGGTAACCGCGCACCAATCAGCGCACAGGGAACTTTTACACCGGCTTGAACATTTGGTGCACCACAAACGATTTGCAATGGCTTATCATTTTTATCTATGCCAGCATCAACAGAACAAATATTTAGACGGTCTGCAGTGGGGTGTTTTTCAACTGACAGCACTTCCGCTACAACGACCTTATCAAAATCTGGCGCGACAGGTTCAAGGCTTTCTACTTCCAAACCCGCCATTGTTAACAAATACGCCAATTCATCACCCAAGCATGACGGGTCAACCAATGTACGGAGCCAATTTTCAGAAAATTTCATGAGATTCTCTAAGTTACGACGAATTATCTAAGGATATTCAAGCAAATTGTTTCAAAAAACGTAAATCATTTTCAAAGAATAGCCTCAAATCGTTCACACCATATCGCAGCATGGTCAATCTTTCCGCACCCATGCCAAAAGCAAAACCAATGTTCTCTTCACTATCAATATTGACATGTTTCAAAACATTGGGATGCACCATCCCGCAACCCAGCACCTCCAACCACCCAGTGTGGCTACATACTCGACAACCTTTACCATGACACATCACACAACCAATATCCATTTCAGCAGAGGGTTCTGTAAAAGGAAAAAAAGAAGGACGGAAACGTACCGGCAAATCTTCCCGCTCAAAAAACTGTTCCATAAAGTCTGCCAACACGCCCTTTAATGCAGAGAAACTAACTTGCTCATCAATCCACAGCCCCTCTACCTGATGAAACATTGGTGTGTGTGTAACATCGGAATCACAACGGTAAACACGCCCTGGCGCAATTAATTTTAGTGGCGGTTTATGCTTTTGCATATAATGAATCTGTACTGGCGATGTATGGGTCCGCAAAAGATCCCCGTTTTCGACGTAAAACGTATCATGCATTGCTCGCGCAGGATGATTCTCGGGAATATTCAACGCCGTGAAATTAAAAAAATCAGTCTCTATTTCTGGACCAGAAGCTACTGCAAAACCAAGTGAATGGAACAATGATTCAATTCGATTCAGCGTACGAGTGATAGGATGCAATCCACCAATGCTTATTCCTCTTCCAGGCATCGTTACATCCAGCGCTTCCGCTGATAGTTGCGCCTCCATTTTTTCTTCTTGAATAGCCTGACGTCGGCGATTTAGTGCAACTTCGAACTGCTGTTTAGCCTGATTGATCCGGCTACCCATAATTGGGCGGTCATCTGGCGAAAGCTTGCCTAAGCCTTTTAATAATTCAGTAAGCACGCCACCTTTACCAAGGTAACGCGCTTTAACCTGTTCCAGTTCAATAGCATTATCTATCCCATCAAGGATGGTGATTGCTTCGCTTATAATTTCGTCCAAGTCTTTCATACTAATTTATATAACGTATCAATTACACTTCTTTTCTATATACTCAGCACCGTTACAAACAACGATTTTTTTATCTATTTAGCATCTTCAACTAATCTTAGCTCAGAATAACCTCAACGTAGCTTTGCCAAACCTGCGAGATGCTTTATACAAACCACTACATTCACAATACATCGCAGCGAAATGATTGCAAATTTATAGAAATGCTTATAGAGCTATGAGTAGTCTGGTATTCAACAGCCGAACGGCCACTACTTGAATAGCAAAACGTTTGACGGAAAAATAATACTCAATTACGCAAGAAAAAAGGAGGTTGAGGCTTCTTCCCCCTCGACCTCCCTTTATCATATTCTAGCTATAGCTAAGCAGTAATTTTATAGTTAACTCTGATTTCCTAAGCTGGCCTTGGCTTGCTCAGCAATTTTTGCAAAAGCAGGCTTATCAAAAACCGCCAGATCAGCAAGCACTTTACGATCTACTTCAACACATGCCTTTTTCAAGCCATTCATAAAAACACTATAAGATAAACCACATTCACGTGAAGCGGCATTAATACGCGCAATCCATAACGCACGAAACTGGCGCTTGCGTTGACGTCGATCTCGATATGCATATTGCCCAGCTTTCATTACTGCCTGCTTGGCAACACGATATACATTTTTTCGCCTACCTCGATAGCCCTTGGCTAAACTCAGAATCTTTTTATGGCGTGCGTGGGCTGTTACGCCACGTTTTACTCTTGGCATTGGTTCTCCCCTTTATGCATAAGGTAACATGGTGCGTACAGACAATACATCGCTAGGGTGAACAGTGATAATCCCTCTCAACTGACGCTTATTTTTGGTTGTTTTTTTTGTAAGAATATGACGCTTAAAAGCTTGCGAACGTTTAATACTTCCATCCGCCCGCACTTTAAATCGCTTTGCTGCGCCTCTTTTTGTCTTCATCTTAGGCATAAATACTAAAACTCCTTATAAACATGAAACTGGGTGTTTCCAGACCGGAACGCTTTATCAAACCCAGTGATCACTTATTGTTACACCACAAAAAACTAAATGTTGAGTAACTGTTCAGCAACTAGAAAACGCTGAAAAATTACTATTAAGAATCAGCCACAGAGCTTGGCAGATCTTCCTTGGATTTTGCTTCTTTTGGTTTAGCTATATTTACTTCTTTCTTTTTGGGCGACAAAACCATCACCATCTGCCGCCCTTCCATTCTTGGAAATTGCTCAACGACCGCATAGGGTTCTAAGTCGTTTCTTACGCGCTCTAATAATCGTACACCAAACTCCTGATGCGCCATTTCTCGACCACGAAAACGTAATGTTATTTTTGCCTTATCGCCATCATTTAAGAAATTAATCAGATTTCGCAGCTTTATATTATAGTCACCCTCATCCGTATTGGGGCGAAATTTGATTTCCTTAATCTGGGTCTGCTTTTGCTTCTGTTTGGCGTCATGCTTCTTCTTGCTTTCCTGATAACGATATTTACCATAATCCATCAAACGACAAACTGGTGGTTTCGCAGTCGGTGCTATTTCCACCAAATCGACACCCGCTTCCTCCGCCATGGTATTCGCATCTGTTAACTTAACGACACCAAATTGCTCTCCATCAACACCAATCAAGCGCACCTCTGGTGCATCTATTTCACTATTTATACGTACTTCTTTGCCTCGAACGATGGTTATTCTCCAAGTCTATTAATATTAAAAAATTAAATTAGCATCAAAATATTACTAGTTAACGCCGTAATCAGTAATGATCATGGCCGTAACAAAAAATCACCCTACTTTATCTTTTGCAGATATTTCCGCTTGAAGGCGATTGATCAATGAATCCAAGTTCATCTGACCTAGATCAACGCCGCCACGCTCACGTACCGAAACCGAGCGCGTTTGAACTTCCTCGTCACCAACTATAATTTGGTAAGGCAGCTTTTGCAAACTATGTTCCCGGATTTTATAGGTAATTTTCTCATTTCTCAAGTCTAAACTAACCCTTATCCCGTTGCGTTTAAGTTCACAAGCCACTTCATTCGCATAGTCACTCTGTCCCTTGGAAATATTCATCACCACCACCTGTTCTGGCGAAAGCCAAAGTGGAAGCGCACCCGCATGTTCTTCAATAAGAATACCAATGAAACGCTCTAATGAACCTAGAATTGCACGATGCAGCATAACCGGCACATGCTTATCATTATCCTCAGCAACATATTCAGCACCTAACCGTCCTGGCATGGAAAAATCAAGTTGTAATGTTCCACATTGCCACACACGCCCGATGCAGTCTTTTAATGAGAACTCAATCTTAGGTCCGTAAAAAGCGCCCTCACCAGGCTGCAAATCCCAGATTAGTTGTTTCTGATTTAATGCTGCTTCCAGCGCCACTTCAGCCTTGTTCCACTGCACCTCCGAACCAACCCGTTTCTCTGGACGCGTTGAAAGCTTTACTAGAACTTCGTCAAATCCGAAATCTGAATACACGATCTGCAAGAGATCGATAAATTTAACGACTTCTGCCTGCACTTGCTCTTCTGTGCAAAAAATATGCGCGTCATCCTGAGTAAATGACCTTACTCGCATAACACCATGTAGCGCACCTGAAGGTTCATTTCGATGGCAAGAACCGAATTCAGCCAAACGTAATGGCAAATCACGATAGCTTTTTAGACCCTGATTAAATATCTGAACATGGCCAGGGCAATTCATTGGCTTAATAGCAAAATTACGCTCTTCCGCATTTGTTGTAAACATATTTTCACGGAAATTTTCCCAATGACCGGAACGTTCCCACAATGCTTTATCAAGTACCTGTGGTGTACGAATTTCTTGATAACCATTATTATTAAGAACATCCCGCAGATATTGCTCAATTTGTTGCCACAGTATCCACCCTTTTGGATGCCAAAAAACCATACCAGGCGCTTCCTCCTGAATATGAAACAAATTAAGCTGCTTCCCTAACTTACGGTGGTCACGTTTTTCGGCTTCTTCCAAACGGTGTAAATAAGCTTTTTGGTCTTCTTTTTTTATCCAAGCAGTGCCATAAATTCGTTGCAACATTTCATTATTTGAATCACCACGCCAATAGGCCCCAGCAACTTTCATTAACTTAAAAACTTTGATCTTAGAAGTCGCAGGAACATGCGGCCCACGACATAAATCAGTAAAATTATCCTGGGAATACAATGATACATCTTCTTCTCCAGGAATTGATTCTATGATCTGTGCTTTGTAGTGCTCTCCTTGGTTCTTAAAAAAATTTATGGCATCCGTTCGTTCCCACACTTTGCGCTCAATTTTTATGTTCCGCTTACTGATTTCTACCATTTTTTTCTCGATGGTTGTCAAGTCATCAAGGGTAAAAGGGCGTTTATATGAGAAATCATAATAAAATCCATCTTCTATCACAGGACCGATAGTAACTTGTACTTCGGGAAATAATTCTTTGACTGCATGCGCTAACAAATGGGCACAGGAATGGCGTATTATCTCCAGTCCTTCGGCATCTTTTTCAGTAATTATCGTCAACTCACTATCGTTCTCAATACGATTCGACACATCGACCAATTTGCCATTGACTTTACCCGCAACCGCTGCGCGCGCTAATCCAGCGCCAATAGAAGCGGCAACATCTAGTACCGTTACAGGATGATCGTATTTGCGCTCCGAACCATCCGGCAATCGAATGACAGTCACAAATTAACTCCTAAATTTGAATTAATCATTATTTAAATCGTTTAATAGCTGTTTCCTCTACAACACCAGGTTTTGTGCTATTCGCTCTTCGCCCAAATTTACCGGATATTAGCCGCCTATTAAATTTTTGCAGGTAAACCAAACATATTGGCGCACAACTTAACGCCACTGCATCAACCAGGCAATACCATGCAGCAACACCGCTAGGAGGATTACCTTGTGTCCAACCAAATACGGGTTCTATCTTAGCCCAATACCATGTCCCGGCCGCTGTCCCAATAATTTCAAGCCATGTCGTTATGAAGAATGCGCCAAGATACACCAGCGGTGAGCGACCTTTAAACAAATAAAGCAAGAACACGCAGAATAAAACCGCACCAACTTGATCACCATGCTCAGGAATACCACTGATACCCCAGAGTGCCCATGAACCGCCAAGCACAACCACAATGATAGCTATTTTCCTGGCATGATTCAGGAATAAACCCGAGCGCGCAAGTGCAACAGCCGTCAGATAAACCATTCCATGTGCTGGAGGCACATAAAGCGGCACGTTCTCAAATCGATAAGTGTACCCTTCCATGTAAATGGATGCAAAATGTTCCCCGGCCGTTGCGAAAGCAACGGCAACTGCCACCTGCATTCTTATTTCTTTATTCTCACCATATAGCAATGCAATCAAAAAAACCCAAGCAAAAACTCCTAATAAATTCTGTATCGCCAAACTTGCAAAACCATCAATTACTAAACTAACCCCCGCGCAGAAGAAAGTGAATCCAGCAATAAAATAATCTCGCGTTCTATGTGGATGGACAACATTCGCCTTTGGAAAATGATTTAACATTTATTACCTCATCGAAATAAAAAACCCGCCATCAGAGGGCGGGCAATCTTATTTAAGTAACTATCAACTCTGATGCTTGGCGTTAAAGTTGCGTAATATAAACTTATTCCCATCAGCAAACTGCGCACGTTACCCTTATTCCTAATTCAGAAACAGTAAGAATCAGAATACTATTTAAACCAAACAAATTCAAAAATATGACCGATAAATTGCGTCTTGATATTTAAAAATACAAGTTACAAGCTCGGAAATTTGCCTGCCCGAAAAAAAATCTTTTCAATTTCCAGGCAGGCATTTGACAAAGCCTTACGACTTCCAAAAACGATTCAACAATAACGCTGACGCCTTACTCGTCATCCTCATCGTCGTCATCATCATCGTCGTCATCGTCATCGTCGTCATCGTCGTCATCGTCATCGTCATCCCAATCATCATCGTCGTCGTCCCAATCGTCATCCTCTTCCTTGATGACCATCTTGCCCGCAACAATACTGGCAT
>Ga0224496_10002755_pt1 | contig 10367 bp, 10 predicted proteins | sample SF_Jul11_sed_USG_2_FD_168127 | JGI IMG/M metagenome (GOLD analysis project Ga0224496, IMG submission 168127) | Sediment microbial communities from San Francisco Bay, California, United States - SF_Jul11_sed_USGS_8_1 | ecosystem: Environmental > Aquatic > Marine > Sediment | place: USA... | reverse complement strand
CCATAGCCTACCTGCTACTGCTGCTATAATTACCGGGATTCCGATGAAGAGAACTTCCCAGAGAATCAGACGTAATAAGAAAGTCACTAAATGTCCCATCGTCCATAGACGTAAAGTCGTAGGAACCAGACCAGTTGATTGAGCATCTCCTACAAACCATAAATAGACCAGAATTGCACCGATCGATGCCAAAATAGCTCCTACTACAAATAAAACAAGCATGTTCCAATGCTTTCTCAGGAATTTTTTCCAGATCTCGGAACCATTTTCTGACCCAGTTTCTGCCATCTTACATTTCCTCTTCCTTTCAAATCTAAAACAATAATGTCATGGAGCCAGATTCCGCAGTTATTATTTCATCTTGCTCTAAATTGACGACCAGCATTGAATAAGACGGTTTATACTTTATTTCGTATTCCATTTTGAACTCCTCTATACGATTCAGATATAGTGATTTTAAGCCTTTTGGCATGCATGAAGTGGAAGCGCGCGCGTTTGGGTGATTTAGAGTAAATTTTATGAAGGCGTCATTGGAGGTGGCTGAGTGGGTTCTGCCCTAATCTGGAAGAATGCCACTGTCAGAAGTATCAAAGCAACCCAGATAAGCAAGAAGCCTATAACAATTATTGTCAAGACGGAGCCGATCAGTAGTAACAATCCTGCAGTGCCAAAACGGCCAACGCCCGATTTTTCAGCGAGGGTTGCTAGTGATTTTCTGTAGAAGATGGCTGCGACACCAACGAATATGAAAAGTATAAGCAAACTTCCTACTAGTGCTGCCACATGAGCCATTAAGTTGTCAAAGACTATTGCTTCTGTCCAATCAATGTTTGAGAAAGCTGTCGGGTCGCTCCAAGCTGTAGAGAGTTCGATGCCCAAAACATTTCTGAAAAAACTTAGGGCTGTCACAAAAAGTGCTGCCACAAAGACTACTCCACCTACTATCGACGAGATAACGCCATATAGCGAGTTGTTGAATATGCTGGCTTCCTTGTAATGGTCGGACAATCCTTTAACCGCTATCAACACTAGGATTAATCCAACCAATCCTACCAGGAGTGTGAAACCACTTACCAAGAATGGGGAGATTACCATCAATAGTGCTCCTACACCACCCAAAGTCTTGTTCGATTGTAGCGTCATTTCACATCACGCAACCCTGTTTTTGCATGCATACATATAAAGATATGTTACTGTTGCATCACAGTCACACAAGCTTGAAAGTCCCCACTACCATTGAAACTTAAGTTGCATGCATGCAATTAGGTTTTGTCTCATTTTTGTTTTCGTTTGGAGAAATGTGGATTGTGCTCCAAAATTTTCTTCACGATCCATCTGGCAAGGTCTCCAGTTACTTCTTGGCAGGTAGTCCATAATGCGCGCGCATGCGCCTAAGTACTCTATGCGTGTGCATTTCTTCCATTTCACGTCATTTTTTACTGTTTAAATAGACCAAATGAACTTTAGAAATTAGAGGTTAGTGAAATGGTTGAATACTGGGATAAGATAGCCCCATAATATGATATAGGAGAGGAAGAAGAGGAAACAATAATTGAGATAAATTTTTTGCGATATGCCTTCAAAAAGATAGCGCAAAGGGAGATAAAGACTGTCTTGGACGTTTGCTGTGGCACAGGTCGATGGGCGATTCCGCTTGTTAGTAAGGGATATGTGGTCATAGGTATAGATAAGCACAAAAAAATGCTTGCGATTGCAAAGAAGAAAGCAAAAGAACAGAATCTAAAGATAGACTTCAAAGAAGGCGACATGAGAGACATTCATATGATGAAGAAAGTTGACGCTATTTTAGTTTGCAATGGGATCTATTTCCTCCTAAGCCACGACGATATACTCAAAGCGTTTTCTGTTTTCTTAAGATCTTTAGAAGAAGGTGGCGTGCTCATTTTTAATGTGCCTAATTTAATAGGCAGAGAACAACGAGATCACGGAATAGAGACATTTCATGGAAAGAATGTATATTACATGGAAATTAGAAAATTAATATGCCTTGATGATGTCAAAGCAGTAACCCACGAGGAGTGGGTGTCTATTGTCGATGACAGAGGAAAGCTATGTATGATTAGTGGAGAAGTCAAAACTAAACTACTATCTTATGAAGAGGTCATAACGCTTTTGCAGAATTCTGGATTTACAAAAGACAAGATTCGCTGTTTCCCGAGCTACGAAGCGAGAGACGAAGTAAAAGATGAAGCTAAAGACCTGATCTTTGTAGTGGTCAAGTAAGATTACAGGAAAAATTTACAAGCGCGCGCAGAAAAAAAGAGGAAAGGTTAAGGGTCTTCGGAATCCGTTCCCAAGCCATTTATAAAGAGGTTAGGAATCGATTCCTAAGCGTGCGCACCAAGAAACTAGCAGCAATACATTATTTCATCGCAGCAGACGAGAGGACCTCTACCAGGTGTTGTACACACTATCTCGCAACCGCAGACATCGCATACGTATACACAATTTTTTTCAGATTTATTCATCTTGGTTTTTGCCTTTTTCGGCATTTAACCACCAAAAGTCCATATGAATGCGCGCTCTTTTAAAATTATGTTACTGTTGTGCCACAGTCACACATGGTTAAAAGTTATTCATACCAACTAGAATTAGGCAAAGGTGTTTGTTATGGGAAAGAAAGGAAGAGAAATAGTGGCAGTTAACATCAAAGAATTGTTGGAAGATCTAAACAGTGCCTATGCAGACGAATAGATAGCCTTTTTCTACTACTCCTGGGCAGCAACCTTCATTGAAGGCCCAGATTACCCAACCGTGGCCGGCGAACTGGATAAAATAGCAAAAGAAGAATTCGAGCACATGTCAGAAATAGCAGACAGAATCCTCGAATTGGGTGGGGAACCGGAAAGAGATCTCGAAGATTTACAGAAAATAGCAACCTGTAAGAAAGTTGTATTCCCCAAGAACGAAAGAGACCTTGAAGGCGTACTCAACGCGGTTTCCGAGGCAGAAGGATGCGCAATCGACGTTTACAATAAGCTTCTCAAGAAGGTGTCTGCTTGCTATGACAAGGATGTAAGAACCTTCCACCTAATAGAACACATACTGTCAGAAGAAATACAACACGAAGAGGCCTTCGAAAATCTGCTGGAGAAAAAGAGAAAATAACCATTGAAGACAGTCCCAAATTCCATTCCCTCATTTCCTTTCTCTCATTTAGATGGCAACTAAAACCCCGGATGTCGATAGCTGGCAGATACTTTGCTTCTTAACCTCTTTTAACAACAATAGAAAATACGTAGTTGAACAAAAGGTGTTTTGAGGGAACGAAATTAAGCATCGAAATAGAAGAGTTCGCTGACGAGTGGAGTATGCGCGCGCGCAACTTGGTTTAGAGCCGTGCTCGGACAAAATACATGTAAAAAAGCTTGCTTTACCATTTTGTAATGATTTCTTCAAAATTGTGCGCCCGCAAGTCTTATCTTTCCATGAAGCAACATAGCAACTTATGGCACGTCCGAATGGCAGAATAGCTGGGGTTCTCTTTTTGGTGGCTAGTGCCCAGTTCATCTTGGGCCTTGTGGTTGCAGAAGCTTTGTATTCTGGCTATAGTGTTGCCGACAATTACATCAGCGACCTTGGCGTCGGACCTTCCTCAATGGCCTTCAATTCTTCCGCTTTCCTCTTCGGGGTGCTGTCAATAATCGGAGCATACTTTCTACCACGCACCGTTGATTTTAGGGGTCTAACCGTCCTACTCATCCTAATGGCTATTGGCGCTATGGGCGTTGGAATCTTCACGAGCGCGTTTACCACGATTCATGGCGTCGTGTCTTTGATGGCTTTTGGGTTCGGCGGTCTATCGGCCATAGCCTCGTTCAAAGTATCGAAACTACCTCTGTCCGCGATCAGTGTGATATTGGGGGCGATGACACTTGGAGCGTTGGTGCTCTTCACAGGCGGCCTAGTGACAACGGGCTCCCTGACCAACAGTGAACCGCCAGCCAGCGAGTTCTTCTTAGGTATAGGTCCCGGCGGAATGGAACGCATGATCGCATATCCCGCGCTCATTTGGCTCACCTTATTCAGCGGCCACCTAATCGCACTCTCAGAGAAACAAGAAACCCCGAAATAAGCGGGCGCATTCTAGTAAGCCTTATCTCTCTTGATTGGTTTATAATTGGGGGCAGAATATGCCATCAGAAGATCTCAACGCCAAACATGAAGACCTGCCTCCAAGTCAGAAACAAATTCAACGCCTATTAAGATGGGGGAAGGATCACCCAACTATAGGGGGTCATGTTCCAAAGATCGATCTTAGAAAATGGTTTTTAACTGTAGACGGAGACGTGAAGAACCCCCTGAAGCTGAATTGGAATGATCTTCAAAAACTTCAAACGGCTAAATCTGTAAGTGATTTTCATTGTGTTGAAGGGTGGAGTGTGTTAGGTCTTAAGTGGGAAGGAATACGTTTTGAACAGGTAGTGAACATGGTAGAACCTGAGGAGACTGCGAAGTTCATTTCCTTTGAATGTGCTGATGGGTACACAACTTCGCTGTCGCTGGAAGAACTTCTTGGAGATAACACCCTTCTAGCCTACAAACTTAATGGTAAATTTCTTGAAGAAGGCATCGGTGCTCCTTTGCGATTGGTAGTGCCAGATAAATACGCCTACAAGAGTGCCATGTGGATTACGAGGATAAAATTCACCTCAAAGAAGGAGACAGGCTACTGGGAACATCGAGGATACAGTGACACAGCAGACGTGTGGAAGAGCGATAGATTCTCACGATGATGTACGTTCACATAACTCTATTAAGGTTTTTCTACATTCACCTTTTACGGTCTAATATAGAATGTGGTTCGGGCTTGTTCTTCTGTGGATTCCTCAAAAACGTTTTTTCCATAGGGCTTTGGAACGCATTCGCGCGCGCAAGAATGCATTGGCATTGATCTTAAAGAAAGCTAGTCGGGTTTTGCGCCTTCAACAACCCTTCTTTTTTCTTATATGCTCAAGTATCTTGTTCTAAAAACTTGTCATTTTAGGGGAAATGACTACTCACACCATTAAGTAGCAAGCAAAAACCCGAAACTACAGTTGAATTCCCTCTATTATCTACTAATATATCATTGAGCGCAAGTATCTTGATTGAAAAAGTTTCCATTTTAGGTGAAATGGAAACTAGCATGGCTAGAAAAACGTTTGAGCATGAAGATAATCGTAAAATTCCTTCTATTATCTAACAATATATCATTTAGAGCTGTGCAGTAGATTCCTTTTATGTGTTGCGCGCGCGTTTTTTGTGTGTTTGCGATAAATTTTTAATCGCCTAGGTTAAACTGTTCATTTTCACCGATTCTCATTAGACACTACGCGAACGCTAGCGATTCAAGAGGACTCTCAAATTTCTTGTAAAAATCGGAAACGAATCCTTCGAGCTGGCGGGATAGAAATTTCTGAGTTTGTTGGACAAGGAATCCAGCAGTTTTTTGTCTGGTTTTCCTTTTAATATCTTTTTAGTCTCTTCTTCTGTGACGTCTTCAAGTCTTCCAGTTAGTTTAATGACTTCGCGATTTGCTGGGCAGTGCAATTGGCATTTCATACAACCCATTAGAGCATTATGTGCGTTCGGATCAATCCATTTTGGAAATTCACCTTCAATTTCATTGTACAAAGTAAGACATTTGCCAGCATCAATCACAAAATTTCTTCAGTTATGCACTTTGAAGGACACTGACTCATACAGATTTTACAGTCTTCACAGCCATCCATCATTCTTATCTCAGTCCAATTATTCACCTCAAACTGATGATCTGTAAAATAGGCGAATAGCTTGAGCAGACTTCCCATCCCTTCTACGTAACAGAGGTTGTTCCGTCCATATCTGCCAAGTCCACTTCTAACCGCCAACAGTTTTAAATGAACTTGCGTTGCCTTTTCGATTTTATGTCCAGATTCCTTTACTATTTCTTTTAACATAATATCACGTAGAATTTCCTCAGTTAATCCGCTAGCATAATATTGATGAGGCAGCATAACCTCATGTTTTGCACCATTCAAATGGAAGTTGATCAGCATTGGCTCAGTGAAAATTGCTAAAGCTATTAATGATCTAGCGTTGGGGAGACTTTCAGGAATCTCGAACTTCTTATCGCTCAAATAACTCCTATAGGTTTTATGATCGCTGAGCTTGCCTTCACGCTTCAATTTATCTATATCTTGTTGCAACTCATTTAGGTGACCAACAGACAGCGTTTTGTATTTGTAAACGAAATCTGTGGAATGAACGCTTGAGGAATTCATCTAATCTAGCCCGATTTCGAGAGTCTTAGGATCTCCTCACAAGATTTCTAAGCAATTATATTTAAGCTCTGGGTGCGCGCGCGCATTGAAGAGGTCCGTAGTGTTTGGCAGCGACAAGCATCGTGCGTGTATAATCTCTAACGAGAAGTAGCATGCGTTCTTTTCGATAACTGAAAATAGGCTCTTGGGGTTTTCGTTAGGAAGTAGATCAGGGAGCCTGCACTATAGACTAGCGGAGCGATACTTGCCAGAAATATTCGAAATCCATGAAAAGAGAAATAGCCCCGTCCGTCTAACCAAATGATACCATTAAGGAAATCTATTACGTATGCGAGCAAGCCAAAACAAGCCAAAAGCACTATCCAGAATACTATTGATGCGTAATATGCCCACTTTGATCCTTCGAGTTGGCCAATGGAAATAAAGAAGCCATACAGCGCAAGAAAAAGCGGAGTAAGAAGAATCAATGGTCCGTAGCCAGTTAATCCTGACGATGGGGGTCCCCCTACAGCGCTTAGAACAAAGACAATTAACTGAAAGAAACCAAGGACTATCGCACTCATCATAGTCAATGCTGCCACTACGGTTACACCGATCGGCCTCTTTGCCATAATTATTGCCTCTTTCTCAACTGATAGTTAACGATTTCCATCATTGCTGTTAACGCATGATGTGTTCCAGTTCCTTGCGCTCTCTCTTGATGCGTTAATCCTTGCGTAAATGCACGTGCTCAGGGCGCACTCACTACGAAGGGATTGCCTTCACATTAGTTGTTGATGTTCCAGATCTATGAAAATGCAGTCTCGGGTACAATTCATTGGTGACTTTCAATTGCCGTTTCCATTCTCCATTCATTTCTGATGTGTGAAAAATGCGCATCTCCCAAGCCTCCTGCCTTTGCGTCACATCAACTGCCTACACAATGCGTCTTTTCATTCTTAAATCTTTATTATCAAAAAAAACGCGCGCGCCAATCATAACATCAAACTTATACGCTTATGGAGAAAATCTTTTTCCTTTTGAGTCATTTTCCAATTGGACTATCTTTCAATTCTTGAACCAACTGATCTGCATGCATGCAGTAGCTTTAAAGGTCTGGCTGTTCAATCTAAATTCGATGCATCATGAATGATGGTTTCTTCGTCGGTTTCGCAGCCCATGCCCACACGATGAATGAGCTGGAAACCGACCAACAAAAGGAGTTGGAACTGAGAAGAAAAAACAGTCCAGAAGAAGCCCAGAAATTAATCGCAATTGTCCTTGACAAACTTGAAAAAGATCTTTTAGATGGCGGCTACGGTCTTGAGGATGTAAAACTGTTGATTCTGTATCTAAGTTACAGAGGAGAACCCACTGAGAAGGACACACTAATATGTGGGTCAATTTTAAGAGCGATAGAGAACAGGTTTAAGAAACACGCTGGACCCCAGCTCAGGCTTATTGGGCACACAACTGCTGGAGAGTTAGAAAACGAGGACCTTGTGCTGAAGGAGATTTCTGGAGTAGGCTATAACGGTTTATCTCTCATGGCTTTGGTTACAAATCTGCCGATAGGTGTGGGCAGAACTTGGGGTCTTCGAACAGCAGAGGAAGCACGAGAGCAGGGAAGAGAGATGGCTCGTGACGCATGGGTTGACCTTAACCAACAGACCACGAGCAAAGAACATCTTCACATAAGGAAGACTCAGCTCGTGTTGACTCAGGGGTCGAAGGTCGATACTCCAGGCTACGAGCATTTTCTGGCAGAGGGAATCGCCCAATTCATGGGTAGCACCCGCGAGGCGAGAATAATGAACGTGACAGGCGGAAGCAGCGGTGATGGAGTAATTGCCAAGCTTTGTCGTCAATTCTATGGGCGACTGAAAGAACATCCACAGTTAAAAATCCTTGATGGAGAAGCCGTGTGTGCCTTGATTCCCAACTTACGTGAAACATCTGTCGGTCTCGACGTAAATGCTATAACTAAAATCGGAAGGCAACACACCTTTCATTTCAACAGTGAAAAGGAACCTCATTACAAATACGTCAAACGCATTGGCAGCAAAGATCCCTTCACTAAGTATGCTGAAGTAGTTTATGAGAACGAAGTCAAATTGTCGAAAGAAAAAGGACTTCCTATGCCTAATAAGGAAGCAATTCTGGAAGCAGCGCGACTTTCTCGAGCACGGAAAAGGTTACTAATATTCAACCCGGTTGTGGCCAGATACGCTTTTGCTTTCCCTTTCGGTAACTATGCGTGTGTTGCTGGTGTGCGAGTACTGGGAGACGATATTGAGCTTATGCTTCCGATCAGAAGTTATACTCCCGAGATGCCTGGCTACATCATGATGGGTGACCATGATAAGGTACGAAAAGGAGCTCACCGTGTGTACAATATGCTGAGAGAAGATCAAGGCTTCCGCAGAAACGATGCCACTTTCCTCGTTTCATGTATTAACAGGAGAATCGTTGAGCTTATGGCTGGATGCAGAGCAGGAACGGAAGCTGAGATATTGAAGGAAGGGCTTTCGTCAACCCAAGTAATAGGGTTCTTAGCATATGGTGAGCTGGCATTCACTCATTTTATGCAGGAGCCTTACTTCCACGCCTTCAGCTGCTGGGGAATCACTCTTCATTCAAAAACCGCTCATACACATGTATTGATCTCAAAGTCCGAAGCACCAGAGATTCCAACTTCTGGTCGTATCACGACTGGCTATAAGAACCTCGACAGGTTGTTGGGTGGAGGAATACCTGAAAAGTACACAGTTACATTAAACGCACCTTCGTGTGACGAAAGAGAAATGCTGATAAGAACCTTCCTTGAAAACGGAGCAAGACAAGGTGAAACTATATTTTACCTCGCTGCCGACCCAGGTGTGATGAAAACTCTGGCAGAAGAGTATCCGTCAAACTTCTACCTCTTCGTTTGCAACCCCAATGCAGATGCAATAGTTAAGAGCGCACCTAACGTGTCCAAGTTAAAAGGCGTCGAAAACCTTGTAGACATCAACATTGCTTTGACCACAGCCATTCGAAAATTAGACTCCTCCTCGAAAAGCCCGAGAAGAATCTGTATTGGCTTAGTCTCAGATGTTCTGTTGCACCATCATTCTGGTCAAGCCAGAAGATGGCTGAGCGCACTCATTCCAGAGCTGAAATCGGCAGGATTTACAACTCTTGCAGTAGTAGACCCCCAAATTCACCCTCCAGAAGAGCTTCACGCAATTCTGGGACTGTTCGAAGGAGAAATCAACATTCATGAGAAAGAAACAAGAACAGGCTTGGAAAAATACTTGAAGATCAAGAAGATGACCAATCAGAAATATTCAGACAGTGAGTTGCTTCTAAAAAGAGAAGATCTGCAGAAATGAATGTAGAGCGTCCAGCGCGTTCCATGTATTATGCGCGCGCACATGAATTATGATTATGTTTTTCCATGCAACCTTTCTTGGCAGTCTCTCCATTGAGTTTTAACATAAGGCCCCAAGCTTTCAATATCTGATACTCAATCAAAATCTCTTTAAACAATAGTCGAATAATGTAGAATGACAAGTTTTTTATCTAGACTATTTGTATTAATGCAACGTAGGGGAGAAAGAGTTTGTCTTTAGAAGAAATAACTGGCTCCTTAGTTTTAGAAAAAGGCGAAAAGGTACTTAATGCATGGAATGGCGACGTAGAATCAACCATCAAGACAGTGCAAAGCAAGAAGGGTTTGATAAGGACAAAACACAAAGTAGTTGATGCCAAAGACAAGGAAAGAGGGGCACTTGCCCTTACAAGTGAACGACTTGTCTGGCTCAAAAAAAGAGGTGTTTTCAGCAAATCATATCACACAGCTTTCGAAATTCCGTTACAAGACATTACAGGTATTTCTGAAACTGGAAGAATTGGCAAGAGAATATGTGTTTCAGACAGAGCAGGCGAGTATAGGTTTCGGATTGGAGTTGGAACAGAAGAGTTCAAGAATACAGTTCAAAATGCTCTGACCGAGAGAAAGAGGGCATTAGAGGAGATGCGGAAAAAGGAAAGAGTACATGTGATGATTGACTTCTCCTCTCTGAAAGACTATATGAAGAAAGGAGGATTAACTCTTACATCAGTCAAATGCCCAGAATG
>Ga0224496_10002754_pt1 | contig 10369 bp, 7 predicted proteins | sample SF_Jul11_sed_USG_2_FD_168127 | JGI IMG/M metagenome (GOLD analysis project Ga0224496, IMG submission 168127) | Sediment microbial communities from San Francisco Bay, California, United States - SF_Jul11_sed_USGS_8_1 | ecosystem: Environmental > Aquatic > Marine > Sediment | place: USA... | reverse complement strand
ATCCTGCACCGCGGTCAGCAACGCATCCAGTTCGATCGCACGGCCCTTTTCCAGATCCTGCAGCATCGACGTGCGATGGGCGCCAACCTTGGCCGCCCCATCGATCCGCCGCTCCATATCGACGCGAAATCCCGCGCCCAGCCTGGTCGCAATGGCGTGCGCCTCCTGCATCATTGCCGACGACAAGGCCCGTGTGGCCGGGTCGGTAGCAACAATATCCAGGGTCGCGCGCGTGAGCGCGCTAATAGGATTAAAACAGAGGTTCCCCCACAATTTCAGCCATATTTCGTCCCGGATATTGGGGATGACAGGCGCGCGCAAACCTCCGGCTTCCATAGCCTCGCTTAACTGCGTGCAACGTTCGGAAATCTCACCCGTTGGCTCGCCAAGGGTAAACCTGTCGCCATATTTATGGGCAATCACACCAGGCGCGGCAATTTCCGTGGCCGGAAATACAACGCAGCCGATAGCGCGATCCGGGCCTATTATGTTCCACTGGCGATCGCCAGGATCGACAGACCTTACGCGAAGGTCGTTATAAGGTGCCTCAAGACCATGGAAATACCACCATGGCACGCCGTTTTGACATGTAACAACCGATGTATTCTGCCCCAACAATGGCCGGATCTGTTCGGCGACTTCCCAAGCCTGATGGGCCTTCAAGGCAATAATCACTGAATCCTGCGGGCCAAGTTCCGCCGGATTATCGGTGGCGTTCACCTTGCCGATGCGTTCCTCGCCGTCCTTGATAAGCTTCAGGCCGTTCTTGCGCATGGCTTCAAGATGCGCGCCACGGGCGATAACCGAAACCTCCACGCCCTGTACCTGCGCCATTTCAACGGCGACATACCCGCCGATTGCGCCGGCCCCGTAAATACAAACTTTCATTCCGTGCTTTCCTCCCCAGGAAGGCGCCGTCGGGTTATATGGTGACGGCTTGCTAGTATACTCGATCCGGTTTCACCCGTTACGGCTTTAAACGCATTTCGTGCATAGTCCCGGCCAAAAAACAAGCCGGGATCGCCGCTTTTCTGTATACCACATACCAGAAAAGCGGAAACCACCCCAATGGGCGGCTGCCTACCCGCCCGGTCAAGAAGAAGGCGCTAATGCGCCATCAGCAAGGGAATGTCTGCGTTTTCAAGCACATATTGCGTAACGCCACCAAGAACCAGGTCGCTACGTCTTTGAGTACCAAACGCCCCCATCACCAACATGTCACCGCCAATTTCAGAGACCTTGCTCAAAATCGAAGATGCAACTTCCTTGCTCCCGCGTTCGAAGGTCTGAACCTGCGATGCAATACCATGCTGACGGAGATATCTACGGAGAGATCGGCTACGGGTGGCACCGCCATCCTGATCGTTTGCGACCAGTACGCTTATTTTTTCAGCACCCGCCAGGATCGGCAACGACCAATTAACGGCGCGTGCGGCCTCCGGCCCGCCATTCCAGGCAATTGCAATATGCCTGCCGGTTTCCTTGATGTCCCGGTGCGGCGCGACGGCGGTGAGCTTGCGAACATCAAAAAGCGCGGCCTGAAGAGTATTCATCCCCAGCGCAGCCGCACGGTCCGGCTTGGGCACAACAATCAGGTCGCAGAAACGAACTTCTTCACGAATGACATTCGCCTGCTTCCCCTCGACTTCATGCCAGGAGATAGACAAACGATCGACTGGAAAATCTTCCGCGTCCGCCGGCACGACTTTCAGGTTGTTCGACTTGCAGTAATCGTCAAACAGGCCGACAAGGCGCTGTTCTTCCTGCCTGGCCAGTTCGCCGGCGGCGGCAATGATCGTGCTTTTGAACGCCGTGGTAAGCGGGACGCCATGCGGGATCATATCCTCGGCCTTGGCATGTACATGCAATACATCGATATGTGCATTGAACTGACCACCGATCGCAAGGGCCAGTCCCAACACCCAATCACCCTTACCGTCCCCGCGAACCGGGGCAACAATGGACTTGATCGACATGAGCGCATTCTCCCTGTTGCGCGGCGTTTTACACCGTAAATGGGAGGCGGTTTCCCGCCTCCCGTAGATATCAGAACAAGCCTTCGATCTGACCGGCCGCGTTGAGTTTGATGGAATTGGCCGCGGGTACGCGCGGCAGCCCGGGCATGGTCATGATCTCACCGCACACCACAACCAGGAAACCCGCTCCCGCCGAAAGACGAACTTCGCGAACCGGAATTACATGGCCACTAGGCGCTCCCTTGGAATTGGGATCGGTCGAGAAAGAATATTGGGTCTTGGCCATACAAACCGGGAAATGCCCGTAATCGGCCTGATAATCCTCAATCTGCTTACGCACCTTGTCGTCGGCGGTGATACCGGCGGCGCCGTAGATTTTGGTCGCGATGGTGTTGATCTTGTCCCACAAGGGCATGCTGTCTTCGTAAAGCGGCTTGAAATCGGCGACGTCACTCTCAACCAGCGCGACAACCTCTTTCGCAAGCTCTTCCGTGCCCGCGCCGCCATTCGCCCAATGCGATGCCAGAATCGCCTTGACCCCGTTTTCGCTAGCGGCCTGACGTACGGCCTCGACTTCGGCATCGGTATCGTTGACGAATTGATTGATCGCGACGACAACCGGGACACCGAAGGATTTTACGTTGGCGATATGACGGGCCAGATTGGAGCAGCCCTTCTTCACCGCCTCGACATTTTCGCTGCCGAGATCCGCTTTGGCGACACCGCCATGCATCTTGAGCGCGCGAACCGTGGCAACGATCACGGTCGCCTTCGGGCTCAACCCCGCCTTCCGGCATTTGATGTCGAAGAACTTTTCCGCGCCCAAATCGGCGCCAAAACCGGCTTCGGTTACGACATAATCGCCAAGCTTTAGCGCGGTTTTGGTAGCGATGACCGAGTTACAGCCATGGGCGATATTCGCGAAGGGACCGCCATGGATGAAGGCCGGGTTATTTTCCAGGGTCTGCACCAGGTTCGGCGAAATGGCGTCCTTCAGCAGCACGGACATCGGGCCCGCGGCCAGCAATTCACGCGCATAGACCGGCTTGCGCTCGCGCGTCTGCGCCACAACGATATTGCCCAGCCTTTCCGTCAGATCGTCGAGATCCTTGGCCAGGCAGAACACCGCCATCACCTCGGAGGCGACAGTAATGTCAAAGCCGTCTTCACGGGGATAACCGTTGGCCACGCCGCCCATCGAATTGACGATCGAACGCAACGCGCGATCATTCATGTCCACGACCCGGCGCCAGCTGACGCGACGTTGGTCGATGCCCAACTCGTTGCCCCAGTAAATGTGGTTGTCGATCAAGGCCGACAGAAGGTTATGGGCCACGCCGATGGCATGAAAGTCGCCGGTGAAGTGAAGATTGATATCCTCCATCGGAACGACCTGGGCGTAACCGCCACCCGCCGCGCCGCCCTTCATGCCGAAGCACGGGCCGAGCGAGGGTTCGCGCAGACAGACAATTGATTTCTTGCCAATGCGGTTCAGGCCGTCGCTAAGGCCCACCGAAGTCGTTGTCTTGCCTTCGCCCGCGGGCGTCGGCGTAACCGCGGTAACCAGGATCAGCTTGCCATCCGGGTTACCCTGCAACTTGTTGATATGGTCGAAAGACAGCTTTGCCTTATAGGGCCCGTACTGGAGGAGAGCATCCGCCGGGATACCAATCTTGGTGCCGATTTCCGATATCGGCTTCATTGTTGCTTCGCGGGCAATTTCAATATCGCTTTTTGACATTCTTATTCTCCAGTAATCCTGTGATTCTCGTGCACCGGCAGACCTGCCAACATCGGATAGGAAAAGGGTATCTTTTCGCGGGGGGATTATTCGCCCAGACGAGCGCCAACTTTCAGCCCGTGAGCGTCCACAAATTCCTTAGCAGCGACTTTCGCGCCACCGTCGTAACGCACACGTTTGATCAAAATGCCGCCAAGGCCCGCAACGACAGTAAAACCGTCGTCCGTGATGGACACAATCTCACCAGGACGACCCGCAGCTTCGACCTTCGCACTGTCGAAAATCTGCAAGGTTTTCCCTTCTAACAGGGTCCATGCGCCTGGCGCCGGATTGGTGGCGCGAATCTGGTTGTAGACTTCGCCAACTGACCTGTTCCAGTCAATCTCGGCATGGGCCTTCTTGCACCAGCTTTCGTATGTCGCCTTCGAATCGTCCTGTTTGATACGCGGCGGGTTGCCGGCGCGCACCAACTCGATGGATTCCAGAACGGCTTCGACGCCCAGTGGGAAGATCTTTTTAAAATAGACGTCGCCGAGCGTGTCATCGGGAGCGATATCGACTTCCTTCTGAAGCAGGATTTCGCCCTCGTCCAGGCCATCATCAGGCCAGAAGATCGTCAGGCCGGTTTTTTTCGCCCCCCACATGATCGGCCAGTTGATCGAGCTGGGCCCACGATGCAGCGGCAAAAGTGAAGGATGGAAACAGATCGAGCCATGGGTCGGGATGTTCCGCGCCTCTTCCGGCACAAAGATGATCATGAAGGCCATGACCATCAGGTCGGCGTTCAGCGCCCGCAACTCGTCGAGTACCTCTGCGTCCTTGTAATTCGCCGGCTGGATAACTGGCACGCCGCGTTCGATCGCCAGTTCCTTGATTGGATCGACCGGTTTGCCTTCCTTGTCGGGCGCCGTGTAGACGGCGACGACCTCATCCTTGCCTGCATCCAGGATCGCTTCGAGACTGGACTTGCCGAAGGCCTGCTGGCCGTTGACGATGATACGCATTACTGTTTCTCCCGATAATGGCTATGGAGCCTAGACCGCGCCTTCTTCTTTCGCAGCGGCGATTTCCGCGTCCGACATGCCGACGACGTCACGCAAGATATCGTCGGTATGTTCACCCAGCAACGGCGAGCGCTCCACGTCGGACGGCGAGTCCGACAGCTTGATGGGATTGCCGACGGTGAGGTATTTGCCGCGCTCGGGATGATCGACCTCGACCACGGTGCCGGTCTCGCGCAGAGCCGGCTCTTCCGCCAGTTCCTTCATGCTGAGGATCGGCCCAACCGGCACGTTCAGCGGGTTAAGCGTATTCATGACCTCGAATTTGGTCTTGGTCATGGTCCATTTCTCGACTTCGTCAAACATCTTGTCGATCTTGGGCAGACGGGCTTCCGGGGTATTCCACTCCGGATCCTCAAGCCAGTCCTCATGACCTATGGTCTTGGCCAGCGCCGGGAAGGCCGCCGCCTGCGCGATCACATAAGCGTAAGCATCGGGATCGGTCTCCCAGCCTTTGCACTTGACGATCCAGCCCGGCTGACCGCCGCCCGAGGCATTGCCCGCGCGCGGCACGGCTTCGCCGAACTTGCCGTTTGGATATTGCGGATATTCCTTCATCGGCCCGTGGGCCATGCGCTGCTGGTCACGCAGCTTGACGCGGCAGAGGTTGAGCACACCGTCCTGCATGGCGCATGATACGCGCTGGCCCTTGCCCGACTGTTCGCGATGATAAAGCGCGGTCACAATTCCCAACGCCAGATGCAATCCCGTCCCGGAATCACCGATCTGAGCGCCGGTGACCATCGGGAAACCATCAATCTCACCAGTCGTCGAAGCCGAACCGCCGGTGCACTGGGCGACGTTCTCATAGACCTTGCAATCCTCGTAGGGACCGGGGCCGAAGCCCTTGACCGACGCATAGATCATGCGCGGGTTGATTTCCTGAATCTTTTCCCAGGGAAAACCCATGCGGTCGATGGCGCCCGGCGCGAAATTCTCCACCATCACATCGCATTCCTCGATGAGTTTGGCGAAGATGGCCTTGCCCTTCTCCGTCTTGGGATTCAGGGTCACGCTGCGCTTGTTATGGTTCAGCATGGTAAAATACAGGCTGTCCACGTCAGGAATATCGCGCAATTGGCCGCGCGTCGCATCGCCGACGCCGGGACGTTCAACCTTGATCACATCCGCGCCAAACCAGGCGAGAAGCTGTGTGCAGGTCGGGCCGGACTGTACGTGGGTCATGTCCAGAATACGGACACCTTCAAGGGCTTTGCTCATCGCTCTAACTCTCCGTCTTCCTTAGCGATCTCCCGCCGGCCGCCCCCTGAAGGGGCAGCCGCACGGGAACAATGTGCGTGGGCGTTGGACGTGCCGGCACATTACTTGTACATGGTCTGGGCCTTCGTGCCCGGGGCATACTCGTTGGGATCGATCCAGACATTGACCACCGCCGACTTGCCGGTCTTGGCGATCTGTTCCCGGGCGCGGCGCATGGCCGGCCCAATCTGGGAGGATTCACGAACTTCCTCGCCATAGCCACCAAGCATTTGGGCGAATTGCGAGAACGGTATGTCGCCAAGCTTGTTACCGACATTGCCACGCTGTTCGCCATATTTGGCGATCTGCCCATAGCGGATCTGGTTCATATGCGAGTTATTGCCGATTACCGCCAGATAAGGCGCACCGAAGCGATTCGCCGTCTCCATATCGAACGAGGTCATGCCGAACGATCCGTCGCCATAGAGGCACATGACCTCCTTGTTCGGATGAGCCAGCTTGGCCGCCAAGGCAAAGCCGGTGCCGACACCCAATGAACCCAGAGCACCCGGATCCATCCAGTGACCGGGCGTGCGCGGCTGCACCGCCTGGGCGCTAATCGTAACCACATCGCCGCCATCGCCGATATAGATCGTATCCTCGGTCAGGAACTCGTTGATTTCCCAAGCCAGGCGATAGGGATGAATAGGATCCTGATCGGCCAGGAACAGCGGCATCAACTTCTCTTCGCGCGTCACTTCCTCTGCGCGAAGCTCGTCAAGCCAGCCCTGACGCTTCTTGGCGCCATTATCCGTCCGCCCCGTTGCGGCATCGGCAACGGCCTGCAGGATAGCGCCGGGATCGCCGACGAGACCCAGCGAGATATCGCGGTTCTTGCCAACCGTGCGGTAGTCCATATCGATATGGACCAGGGTCGCGTCCTGGCTGATACGTTTGCCGTAACCCATCCGGAAATCGAACGGCGTGCCGACGATGACAATCACGTCGGCCTTGCCGAAGGCGGAACTGCGGGTACGGTTGAAGTAATGCGGATCGCCCGGCGGAAGCATGCCGCGCGAAGAGCCGTTCATATAGGCCGGGATATTCAGCTGGCGCACCAGGTTGATGGCTTCGTTATGGCCACGCGCGGTCCAGACCTGCGTGCCATAAAGAATCGCCGGGCGTTCGGCCTTTACCAGTATGTCGGCCAGCTTCTGAATGTCGGCCGGATCACCGATTGATTTGGTCGATGCACGATAGGCGCCCGGCGCGGGAATACGGGCTTCCGAAAGCGGAATCTGGCGATCGAGCACGTCACGCGGAATTTCCAGATAGGACGGTCCGGGCGCGCCGTTATAGGCCTCGCGGGCCGCCATGGAGACCATGTCGGCAATCCGTTCGGTCGAACTTACGCCAGCGGCAAACTTGGTGATCGGCGACATAATGTCGACATGCGGCAGATCCTGCAGGGATCCCATTTTATGCTGCGTCAACGCACCCTGGCCGCCGATATGAATCATCGGCGTCTCGGAACGGAATGCCGTGGCGACACCGGTGATCGCGTTGGTACAGCCCGGGCCGGCGGTTGTCACAACACAGCCCAGCTTTCCGGTCTGACGAGCGTACCCGTCGGCGGCATGGGCGGCGACCTGTTCATGGCGCACGTCGATGATACGGATACCTTCATCCAGGCAACCGTCGTAAATATCGATGATGTGCCCGCCACAGAGCGTGAAAATCGTGTCCACACCCTCGTTCTTCAGGGCCTTGGCGACGAGATTGCCGCCGGAAACGACGTCACCGGATTTGTCCTTCTGGACCAACGTGTCTTTTGCCGTATCACCCATTAATCTTCTCCTTCGTTCGATCGACCCGCACGCGGCTATTGCCGCGATTTTTCCGGGTAAAAACTGACCTTTCCGCCGCATTGAAAGGTGTCATGAATGCCTGTGGCATCTTGTATACCAGAGACAACGCACAAACAACCTTCCAAAGCACTGATGCGTAAAATCCCCTGCATTCGAATAGGGAAACCGTCTGCCGTCACCTGAGAGCGGCAGACGCCCTCAACTTCACCCGCCTATCGCCTTTAGCATGGTGCTACCCAGTGCCGCCGGGCTTTCCGCCACGTGGATACCGGCCGCCTGCATGGCCGCTATCTTACTGTTGGCATCCCCCTTACCACCCGAGATGATCGCGCCGGCATGGCCCATGCGCCGTCCCGGCGGGGCCGTGACGCCCGCAATGAAGCCGCAAACCGGCTTTTTCACAGGGTGACTGGCCAGAAATTCTGCGGCTTCCTCTTCAGCCGATCCGCCGATTTCACCAATCATAATGATGGCTTCGGTCTCGTCGTCTTCCAGGAACAAGCCAAGGCAGTCGATGAAGTTGGTACCGTTAACCGGATCGCCGCCAATGCCGATACAGGTGGACTGACCCAGGCCGGCCGCCGTGGTCTGGGCGACGGCCTCGTATGTCAGCGTACCCGAACGCGAGACAATACCAACCTTGCCCCGCCGATGAATATGGCCGGGCATGATGCCGATCTTGCATTCGTCCGGCGTGATGATGCCGGGGCAGTTGGGCCCGATAAGACGGGTCGACGAACCGGCCAGCACCCGCTTTACCTTCACCATGTCGAGTACCGGAATACCCTCGGTAATGCAGATCACCAGAGGAATTTCGGCATCGATAGCCTCAAGAATTGCATCGCCGGCAAAGGGCGGCGGCACATATATAACCGAAGCATTGGCGCCGGTTTCCTTCACCGCGTCAGCCACCGTGTCGAACACAGGCAGGTCGAGATGCTTTGTGCCGCCCTTGCCCGGCGTAACGCCCCCAACCATCTGGGTGCCATAGGCTATCGCCTGCTCGGAATGGAAGGTGCCCTGCGCGCCGGTAAAGCCCTGGCAGATGACCTTCGTGTTCTTGTTTACCAATACGGCCATCAGCTTGCCTCCCTCACCGCTTTGACAATTTTTTCCGCGGCGTCGCCCAGATCGTCGGCCGACAGGATCGGCAGGCCGGATTCGGCCAGGATCTTCTTGCCCAGATCAACGTTCGTGCCTTCCAGCCGCACCACCAGGGGAACCTGCAGGCTGACCTCGCGAGCCGCCGCGACAACACCCTCGGCGATTACGTCGCAACGCATAATGCCGCCAAAGATATTGACCAGGATTCCCTCGACATTGGCGTCAGACAGAATGATCTTGAATGCCTTGGCAACGCGCTCCTTGGTAGCGCCCCCGCCCACGTCCAGGAAATTGGCCGGATCGCCGCCGCGCAGCTTGATGATATCCATCGTCGCCATGGCAAGGCCCGCGCCGTTCACCATGCAGCCAATATTGCCGTCAAGCTTGATATAATTCAGTTCATGCTTCGCGGCTTCGAGTTCGGCGGCATCTTCCTCGTCCTCATCGCGCAGATCGGCGACATCGGGATGACGGTAAAGCGCGTTATCGTCGAAGTTCATTTTGCCATCGAGCGCAATAATCTCGCCCGCGCCCGTGACAACCATCGGATTGACCTCGACCATGCTGGCATCCAGCGCGGTGAAGGCGTTGTACATTGCGGACAGAAACTTCACCGCGGAACCGACCTGCTTGCCTTCAAGGCCCAGCGCAAATGCGATCTGGCGCCCGTGATAGGGCATGAAGCCGGTCGCGGGGTCGATATCGACCGTGACGATCTTTTCCGGGGTCTCGGCCGCGACCTCTTCGATTTCCATGCCGCCTTCGGTAGAGGCCATCACGGTAATCCGGCTGGTCGCGCGATCGACCAACAGGCTGAGATAAAGCTCGCGCGCGATGTCGCAACCCTCTTCGATATAGAGGCGCTTGACCTCCTTACCCTGCGGGCCGGTCTGCTTGGTGACCAGGACCGCGCCGAGCATCTCATCGGCATTCTCACGGACTTCGTCGACGGACTTGACGACGCGCACGCCACCCTTCCCGGCTTCGTTCCCTTTGAAGCGGCCCGCACCACGCCCACCGGCGTGGATCTGACTTTTGACGACCCATACCGGACCACCAAGTTCCTTGGCCGCGTCCTCAGCCTCCTTGACCGTATAGGCGACGGTACCGCGCGGTACAGTGACCCCATACTTCCCCAGCAGTGACTTGGCTTGATATTCGTGAATATTCATGTCTGCTCAGCCTGTTGAACTGTTCGAATTCCTCAAGGACTTACGCCATGCGATCGCTTGCGGCAACCCCCTATGGTATCTGGTATACCAGACACCAATATATGCAGCAACGAGTTTTGAAAACAGATTTTTCGGGCGCCGGTCAAATCATTGCGGCGTAGCGTATACGCCATCGTCAGACGCTCCGAAAAATCAAGTTCCAAATGATGACCTGCATTTTGGCAAGTCACCAAGCCTCGTAACATCA
>Ga0224496_10002753_pt1 | contig 10375 bp, 7 predicted proteins | sample SF_Jul11_sed_USG_2_FD_168127 | JGI IMG/M metagenome (GOLD analysis project Ga0224496, IMG submission 168127) | Sediment microbial communities from San Francisco Bay, California, United States - SF_Jul11_sed_USGS_8_1 | ecosystem: Environmental > Aquatic > Marine > Sediment | place: USA... | reverse complement strand
TCAGGAAGCCAATGCCAAAGGGCTCTCGGTCACCCAAGACGAAATTGATGCCGCTCTCCGACGGACCCCCTTGCCACCGACGCAAACCGAAAAAGAATTTGGCCAGGAACTATTGCTGAAGAAACTCTTCGACTTCGAGGTGCGTCGAAACATTGTCGTCGAAAACGAAGAACTCCGCCGGTTTTATGAGGCAAATCTCAATGATTTCCGCAACCCGCCACAACATCGTCTCAAACAAATTTTTTGGGAGACCTCGAGTGAATACGAACGCGCGCGCGCGACAAAAAAAGCCCAGGCCATCTATGCTGATTGGAAACCGGAAACCGATCTAGAAGACCTTGCGGCCCAACATACACAGTTTGTGAGTGAATTAGGGTGGGTGGAAGAGAAAGATTTGCTCTCGCCGCTGGACAGGGCGATTAAAGACCTCCACCCTGGAACCTTGTCTGCTCCCATTCAGACAAGTTTGGGAGTACACCTGCTTTATGTCCAAGACATAAAGGAGTCCGAACCCATTCCTTTTGAACAAGTAGAGCCTAGCATCAGAACCCGCCTATTCAAGCAACGAAACGAAGAGGTCTACCGTGAATGGCTGAAGGAACTTAAGAAAAAAGCCTTCATCGACGTGAAGCTTTGACCTAGAAACGGGAATGGGACGCGAAAAAACTGTGCAAGCTATTGATGTGCGGAGGAAATGTTTACAACTCGTGGTCACCTTATGGGTGATGAGAGATTTTTATGATTTTCTAGGTGCGTGAAGAGGTTGTGCAGGCTTTCGTGATCCAACTGCGGTTTCTAGGTTTAAATAGCCAACAGCTCTCGAAGTTGCCCTAAGACCTGATGTTTGCCTTCTCCGGTGTAGGCGGAGAGAAAGATGGGCACTTCGTCAACTCCTAGCCCTTCCTGCAGTTGACGAGTGGCTTCCTGTCGTTTCCCGCGTGGGACTTTATCCGCCTTTGTGGCCACCAGAATGATGGGAATGTTCAGTCGATTCACCCAGGCCATCATCTCCTGATCAGAATCTTGGACTCTTCGGGAATCCACCAGCATAATCACCCCACGCAGATTTTCTCTGGTTTTGAAAAACGTTTCGATTAACGGAGCCCATAGTACCCGAACCCGATCAGGCACCTTGGCAAACCCATAGCCCGGGAGATCAACCAACATGAACTTCGGGCCACTCGTGGTAATCTGAAAAAAATTGATGGTCTGTGTTTTTCCGGGCGTCTTACCAACCTTCGCGAGGCCTTTGTGATTGACCAAACAATTGATCGTTGACGATTTCCCCACATTCGAACGGCCAACAATGGCCACCTCGGGAAGAGTCGGCTTGAGAAACTGTTCCACCGTCCCGCAACTCGCTTTAAATTCCGCTGAAAATATTTTTAACGCTGCCATGATGGGGGACACATCTTTCTCGTTCGAAGACGCCAAGAGGCACGAAATTTACGCACGTGAGTCTTTCATGGCGCGGTCGATTTCTCTGGAAGCTTCTCGTTTTTTCACGGTCTCTCGTCGGTCGTAGGTTTTCTTCCCCCGTGCGAGGGCCAGTTCCAACTTCGCTCGTCCTCGATCATTAAAGTACAGGCGAAGCGGCACAACCGTGAGTCCCTTCTGTTGAACCTTGTCAGTTAACCGTTTGATTTCTTTTTTGTGGAGCAACAGCGTTCGAGGTCGCAACGGCTCATGGTTCATCTGATTGCCATGACTATAGGTGCCAATATAGCAATTATGGAGCACGGCTTTGCCGTTACCGATCGAAGCGTAACTATCGCGCAAGTTCAAATGGCCTTCACGCAAGGCCTTGACTTCAGTGCCAACTAAGGACAGACCCGCCTCGATTTTTTCTTCGATGAAATAATCATAGGTGGCTTTACGATTGGTGCCGACGACTTTGCTGTTAGGATCACTTTTCTGTTTGGCCATAACGTAGTATACCTGATGACTCCCACCTACTGGGAGTAAGGATCTTGCCTAAGGCGCTTCTTGAACCTAAAAACACGGCAGTTGCTGTGGTGAAACACCGCCTATGCTTCGCCAAGCTCAGCACGAACGGTATTTGTCGCATTCACCCAAATGGTGAAGAGCCCGTTCGCCCTGAGCAGCCTGCGGAGTGGGCCTGTCGAAAGGTTCCGACCCTGCCAACTACCGTTTTAGGTTGAACCCCCTAGCCCTATTTGCCTAATAGGGAACTGTAATGGGAACCCCCATGACATGTTCGGGGAAATTGGCAGTAAAAAATCATTGGTGAATCTGCGGTTTTGTTTCGTTACAATACGGCCATCATGCATGCGTTTGAATCGATCCAGGCCGTTCTTCAAGATGTTTCCAAGGGCAGTGCACTGGCCTTGAAAATGTCTGAGTTCCGGTTACAACAGGAATGGGAAGGATTGGTGGGTCAGACCATTGCTAAGCATTCCTATCCGGAGAGCATTCGCTATCAAAAATTGCATTTGGTGGCGGATAATTCGATATGGCTTCAACAACTGGTGTTTTTAAAAGGAACCATTTTGGAAGCCATTCATTCGATTCTCCCCGATCTTGGGCTCACGGATGTGATCTTGCGCATTGGCTCACTTCCAGAACGACGTTCCCCTACGGTCCCAGGCCCAACAACTGTCTCGACTGATCCTCCGATTTTGCCTTCGCCCTTTGCGACCGCCTTAACGAAATGCTTGACTGATCCGGCTCTCCAAGTCTCGCTTGCTCAGACCATTACCAAAGCGCTCTCGCAGCAACCCCCGCCTCCTATTCTTGAGAAGACATAGCCCCGGTGCCGGCTTGTGCCCAGGATTCTTGGAAGACCCATTGCATGGTCAGCGTTCGGTCTTTTGACTGGCTTCGATTCCATGGGCCGATCCATCCAGCTTGGCCAGTCTCATTCGCCCAATAACCCGCTCGAACATTGCCTTCAAATTGTTGACGAAATTCCTGGTCTTCCGATGTGGGCACCTGCTCGTTTTCGCCTACGACATATCGCTGGAAAGTATCCGGTTCGGTCCAGGAAGGATCTGAAAAAATAATGATTTGAATCGTGTGATAGCGCCCATGTGAATCTTGAGGTGTCGTGGGTCGGATTTTCATGGGCGCAAAATCCCGCGTGGTTCGGCCCACTTCGCCAAATCGTTTAATTAAGCTTTCAATTTCAGGATCGCTTGTCCAGGACGGCAAATGAAGGGCTACTAACGTTCCCTCTTGGGAGCCAACACTATAGGGTGGAATAGACCGATCCGGGCGGGAGAGATACATACCGAAGGCAATGAGACAAAAGCCTCCTAGCAAGATGCCTAACCCTATTTTGACAATAGGGTCTAACCGTTTTTTCCTGGACTTCATGAGGCCATGGTAACATTGACGTGTAACTTACCTAGAGAAACAGTGAAATTTTCTCTTGCCGATGGCTTCTCCTAATCACTGGCTTCAGTATCAGAATCAGAAGGCTCCGCGATATCCTCCCCGGGTATTTCAGAAACGTCCTCGTCGTCGGTTTCAGCCAGCTTTGCGACTCCGACAAGGCGATCATCTTCCGGAAGGTCCATCAATCGGACCCCTTGAGCGTTGCGCCCGATTTCACGAATGTCCGTCATGCGGGCCCTCAAAATCATGCCTTCGGCCGATATGAGCATGACTTCATCCGTATCCCATACTTGATGGAAGGAAATGGCCGGCCCATTTTTCTCCGTCACTTTGACGCTAATCACTCCCTTGCCTGCTCGAGATTGTGTGCGATATTCCTCAACCTGCGTACGTTTGCCATAGCCCCGTTCCGTCACGGTTAATATGGACGACTGCGATTCGCCTGTGATCGTCACCATCCCGATAACGGCATTGCCTTTCCCCAACGCAATCCCTCGCACACCTCTCGCCGTTCGTCCGACAGGCCTGACATCTTCTTCACGGAAACGTATGACGATCCCTAATCGAGTGCCCAACAGAATATCGCGCGTTCCATCGGTAATATCGACACCCAGGAGCCGGTCGCCTTCTTCCAACGTCAAGGCGATAATGCCGCCTTGCCGCGGATGGCTAAAGGCGGAAAGATCGGTTTTTTTGATATACCCCTTTTCGGTGGACATCACCACAAAATGATCTTCGCTAAAGACTCGAACGGGCAAGGTCGCGGTCACGCGTTCGCCTGGATTCAAGGCCAACACATTCACAATGGCCTTCCCTTTGCTTGCCCGGCCCACATCCGGCAATTGATAGACCTTTAGCCAATACACCCGTCCAGCATCGGTAAAAAATAGAAGAAAATCGTGTGTCGAGGCGGTGAAAATCTGCTCGACGAAATCTTCTTCTTTCACGCCCATCCCGACTTTGCCTTTTCCCCCACGATGCTGTGCCCGATAAATGGATGCGGCATTGCGTTTAATATACCCGGCATGGGTGATGGTGACGACCATTTCTTCTTCTGCAATCAGGTCCTCCATATTCAATTCGGCTTCGACCGGAACGATGTGGGTCCTGCGATCATCAGCGTAGCGCTCTTGGATCTCTTGAATTTCTTGTTTGACGATATCCCGAACCATCTCATCCGAGCTCAACACTGTGCGTAAATACGCGATGCGTTCCTGCACTTCACGATATTCTTGTGCAAGCTTGTCTCGCTCTAACTGCGTGAGCCGTTGCAACCGCATGTCCAGAATGGCATTCGCCTGCAACTCACTTAACTCGAATTGCTCCATGAGGCCATGGCGTGCGGTTTCTGGCGATGAGGCGCGACGAATAAGGGCAATCACGTCATCAAGGGATTCAAGCGCTCGCTTCAACCCTTCTAAAATATGAGCCCGTTCTTCTGCCTTTCGCAGATCGTAGGCGGTTCGGCGGACCACCACCTCCTTGCGATGCTCAATAAAGGCTTCAAGAATCTGCTTCAAGTTGAGGACCATCGGCCGATTCTGCACCAAGGCCAGCATAATCACCCCGAAGGTGGTCTGCATGTTGGTGTGTTTATACAATTGATTCAGAATGACAGTAGGGTTTTCATTTCGCTTCAACTCAATGACCATTCGGAGGCCGTCCCGGTCAGATTCATCCCGGAGATCGGAGATGCCTTCCAACCGTTTTTCATGGATGAGCTCGGCAATTTTTTCGATGAGCTTGGCTTTGTTGACCTGATAGGGCAATTCGGACACGATGATGCGTCCGCGGTCCGTGCGTTCATCCACTTCAATGTCCGCTTTGGCACGAACAGTTAAAAGGCCCCGGCCTGTTTCATAGGCATCCTTGATCCCCTGTGTCCCGTAGATAAATCCGGCTGTTGGAAAATCCGGGCCCGGGATATATTGCATCAACTCATGAATGGTAGATTCCGGGCGATCCAACAGGGCCATAAGGCCAGCCGTCACTTCCCCTAAATTATGTGTAGGAATATTAGTGGCATAGCCCACCGCAATCCCGCCCGCTCCATTCACCAACAAGTTGGGGATACGGGCTGGCAAAACAACCGGTTCGACAGAGGATTCATCGTAGGTCGGAGTGAAGTTGACCGTCTCGCGATCAATGTCCACAAGCATTTCTTCGGCCAACTTGGTCAAGCGGGCTTCGGTGTATCGCATGGCAGCGGCTGGATCGCCGTCGACGGATCCATAGTTCCCCTGGCCATCCACCAGCGGATAACGCATGTTGAAATCCTGCGCCATCCGAACCAAGGTATCGTAAATAGCCGAATCACCATGGGGATGGTAGTTACCCATGATTTCGCCAACAATCTTCGCTGACTTCCGATAGGGCCGCGCTGCGCCCAGGCCCATTTCATTCATGCCATAGAGAATGCGGCGATGCACGGGCTTGAGCCCATCGCGCACATCAGGCAAGGCGCGGCCGACAATGACGCTCATCGCATAGTCCAAATAGGACAAGCGCATTTCATCTTCTATGGCAATTTGTGTGAGACGTTCTTCAGGTGGCATGGGCTTTGGAAAAGTTAAAAGTGAAAAGTAATAAGCCAGACATGAAAGAAACTCCGTTTATCATTACCGGGCTTTTAACCATTTACGGATTATGAGTTATGAGAATGTTCTGAGGCTCCTATTACACGTCTAAATTGCGCACTTCAAGCGCATGTTGCTGAATGAAGTTTCGACGAGGTTCGACTTCATCTCCCATTAATATGGTAAAGATCTCATCGACGCCGGTGGTGTCTTGTAATGTCACCTGTAAGAGGCTTCGTGTTTCCGGGTCCATCGTGGTATCCCACAATTGCCCAGGGTTCATTTCCCCAAGGCCTTTATACCGTTGGATAGACAGGCCTTTTTTCCCCGACTCTAAAATTTCTTTGACGAGGTCCGCACTGCTTGCATACGAGGCTTCGAGGCCTTTGCGTTTGAGGCGATAAGGAGGTCGCCCCAAACCTAAGACGGCAGGGGCCAGCTTCTGTAATTCCCTGAAATCTGCAGACCCGACCAGATCATGATTTACAATATACGTTTTATGGTTTCCCGTGCCTGACAAACGACACACAATCTTATGCGTATCATGTTCGTCATCTGGTTGAATTTCTAAGCTGACCGTTCCTTCAGAATACACGAGGCTGAGCACTTGTGTGACTTCTTGAATGAGGGTCTCTAATTCACTTCTATTTTTCAACAGGTCTTTGGTCAACAGGCGAAAATCAACAAAGACTCTCAGAAGGGACGGGTCCATATGTTTTTGAGCTAAGCGAGTGAGCAGACTCTCAAATGCGACAAGTTTGTCCAAAATGGGCAGCAGGGCGTCTCGCGTGACAAATTCATTGCTGTCAGGCAGAAAAAGTTCCGCATCTTCCACCGCAAGATTAGAGAGATAATCATTCATCGCCCCTTCATCTTTTAAATACTTTTCCCCTTTGCCTTTTTTCACTTTGAACAGAGGAGGCTGAGCAATATAGATATAGCCTCGTTCGAGGAGTTCTGGCATTTGCCGAAAAAAGAAGGTAAGGAGGAGCGTGCGAATATGACTCCCGTCCACATCGGCATCCGTCATCAAAATAATTTTGTGGTAACGGGCTCGGTCGATATTAAACACATCTTTATCTTCTTTACTTTTGTCAGCGTCCTCCCTTGGTCGCCCAATCCCCGTCCCAATTGCCATAATGAGGGTACGAATTTCTTCACTGGAAAGCATTTTATCGAATCTGGCCTTCTCGACATTTAGAATTTTTCCCTTGAGCGGCAGAATGGCTTGAGAGCGGCGATCCCGCCCTTGCTTGGCCGACCCACCTGCTGAATCACCCTCGACGATATATAATTCGCTTAATTTGGGGTCCTTTTCAGAACAGTCAGCCAATTTCCCAGGAAGTGAGCCGCCGTCTAACGCGCCTTTTCTGCGGATGAGTTCTTTGGCTTTTCTCGCCGCTTCCCGAGCACGGGCGGCATCGACTGACTTCCCGACAATTTTTTTGGCGACGGCAGGGTTTTCTTCAAGATAGTTGCCCAGGGCCTCATTAACCGCAGATTCGACAATCCCCTTCACCTCGCTATTGCCAAGCTTGGCCTTGGTCTGTCCTTCAAACTGGGGATTGCGAATTTTGACACTGATGACAGCGGTCAAACCTTCGCGAACATCTTCGCCGCTCAAGGTTTCCGTCTCTTTTTTAAATAAACCCGCTGCGGTGGCATAACTGTTGATGGTTCGAGTTAGGGCTGATTTAAAACCAATAAGATGTGTACCGCCTTCACGGGTATTGATGTTATTGGCGAACGAAAATAAGTTTTCGGCATACCCCTGATTGTATTGAAGTGCGACTTCCAAAATGAGATCAGGCTTTTCTACCTCTACAACAATGGGGGCATGAACGGGGGTTTTCGCTTCATTGAGGTGCTCGACAAAGGACACGATGCCGCCTTTGTAACAAAACACCTGTTCTTTTTCCTTGCCTGTTCGTTCATCCTTGAGGGTGATTTCTAGCCCCTTATTAAGGAAGGCCAATTCTCGAAGACGCTGAGCTAACACATCAAAGCTGAATTCGACGGCTTCGAAGATGAGTGGGTCAGCTTTAAACACCACTTTGGTGCCACGTTTTTTAGTTTTGCCAGTGGTGGCCAAAGGATTGCGTGGGGTTCCGCGGTCATAGGCTTGCTCGAAAACTTCTCCATTTTGCCAAATTTCCAATTCCAGCCATTCGGAAAGAGCATTGACGACTGAGATTCCTACCCCATGCAACCCACCTGAAACCTTATAGGCACCTTCTTCAAATTTCCCGCCCGCATGAAGGACGGTCAGGGCCACTTCTGCTGCGGATTTCTTCTGTGTGGAATGCATGCCAGTGGGAATACCCCGGCCATTGTCCGAGACCATAACGCTTCCATCAATTTGCAACACCACCTGAATTTCGTTTCCAAATCCGGCCATGTGCTCATCTACACAATTGTCCACTACCTCGTAGACCATATGGTGCAACCCATCAACACCGGTACTGCCAATATACATAGCCGGGCGCTTGCGAACCGCTTCCAGGCCTTCCAGGACACGTATCTGATCTGCATCGTATGCCGTGTCAGACTGCGATGAAACATGCGATTGGGCAGGTTTTTGACTTGGTAATTCTGTTGAATCCATAGGAGTTATGATAGATGAATGTGTAGGGGGGCGAACATGTCTTACGTTATCACTATACCTTCACAGGCATGACAACAGCTTTAAATGTAGGATTTCCCGGTTCTTGGATTAAACATGGGCTTAACGGTGTTTCCATTTGGAGAGACAACGCTTCTGTATCAATGACCGACAACACATCAAGAAAGTACCGGGCATTGAATCCTGCAGAGAAAATTTCGCCATGATAGGTGGCCGGTATTTCCTCCTCGGCATCTCCTAAGTCCGGACTATTTGACGAGAGATGAATATACTCGGGATGAAAGGTCAATTTAACCGCATGGGCTTTATCTTTTGACAAGATGGACACTCTCCGTAATGCACCCTCCAGTTCTGACCTATTGAGGGTGACTTTTTTAGAAGATTCTTTTGGGACAACTTGCTGGTAGTTCGGGTAGGTCCCTTCCATAATGCGTGATGTAAAGACCAGCCCGCTTTTTCTGAGAATCAACAAGTTTTTGGTAAATCCTAGTAGAGGCTCCTTGTCATCCTCTTCCAATAACCGCCGGATTTCGATGGCCGCTTTTTTGGGGATAATGACCTGGAGCTCCGAGGAAGGAATGGCCGATTCATCGGGTGTCAGCTCTTGCTCAGCCCAACCCAATCGGTGTCCATCTGTTCCTATTAGCCTTATGGTGACTTTCTTTCCTGCAGGAATCAAGGTGATGAGGAGTCCATTTAAGACATAGCGTGTGTCTTTCTCACCCACCGCAAATACCGTCTTTTTGAGTAACTGTAATAAGCCCTGGGCCGGAATCGATAACAGACCTTCTCGTTCAATTGTTGGAAGGGCCGGATAATCTTTACTTGGTAAGCCCACTACGCGAAATTGGCTTTTGCCCGCTTTGACGGTGACCCAGTGGTTATCGGCTACGACTATTTCAATTTCGGAATGTCGCACTTCCTTTAAAATATCAAAAAGGGTTCGAGCGGAAAACGTCACGGATCCCGGTTCAATCACTGTAGCTTTATATAGGCCACGCATACCAATTTCTAAATCCGTCGCGACAATATCCAAGCCTTCAGCTTTAGCTTCCAAGAGAATATTCGCCAGAATAGGCATCGTGTTTCGCTTTTCAACCACGCCCTGAACGCGTTGTAACGCCGTTAATAAATCTTCTCTGGCCACGTGAATTTTCATGATTGTCCTACTATCGCCTGGTGTTAGGCTTTACCGATTTCCTCTTTCAGGCTTTCGAGGGTTGCTCGAAGCGTGGCATCTGTTTCACGAAATTTTTGCATTTGTTTGCAGGCATGGATAATCGTCGTATGATCTTTACCTCCAAAGTCTCTCCCAATTTCCGGGAAAGAAGAATCCGTCAAATCCCGACAGAGAAACATCGCAATTTGCCGTGGGTAAACCAGTGTCTTCGTGCGTCGTTTGGATTTTAAGTCTGATATTTTGACATGGAAACGGCTAGCGACGGCTTCCTGAATATCTTCTATTGTAATAACTTTTCGCTTTCCACCTAAAAGGTCTCGTAAGGTATTTTTGGCCATCTCTACTGTGATTTGCTGACCGGTCAGTGAAGCATAGGCTCCAAGACGGATGAGGGCCCCTTCAATCTCACGAATATTACTCTTCAAGTTTGCAGCTAAGAGTTGAATGACATCCTCATTGATGACAATACCCTCTTCTTCTGATTTTTTACGAAGGATAGCAATCCGAGTTTCAACATCAGGGGGTTGAAGATCTGCAATGAGGCCCCATTCAAATCTTGACCGCAGACGCTCTTCCATCGACGGCATTTCTTTAGGAAACCGATCACTGGAGAGGACAATTTGTTTTCCAGCTTCATAA
>Ga0224496_10002752_pt1 | contig 10376 bp, 5 predicted proteins | sample SF_Jul11_sed_USG_2_FD_168127 | JGI IMG/M metagenome (GOLD analysis project Ga0224496, IMG submission 168127) | Sediment microbial communities from San Francisco Bay, California, United States - SF_Jul11_sed_USGS_8_1 | ecosystem: Environmental > Aquatic > Marine > Sediment | place: USA... | reverse complement strand
TTCATTCTCTATCTCGAAACTGACCTGGGGGATTGGCTGGTCCTTGGCCTCGAAATGCCTTAACAGGCGCTCCGGGTCGAATTGACTGAGCTTATCGAGAGGCATCCCAACCAGGGTTCCGGAACCATCCCCCGCAAAGCCTTCCGCCGCTCGGTTTGCAAACACGCAACGAAAGCGGCGATCGGGGTCGTTCATGTCGCGAGCAAAGCGCAGGATTCCGTTCGAGGACGTTTCTATGAGGGTACGCACCAAATGCTCGCTGTCGGCCAGCTGGCTCAAGGCAAGCCGGCGTTCCGTAACGTCACGGCATACGACCACCATGCCCAGGTTTTGCCCTTTCTTGCCCGTCAATGGCCCGACACTGAGTTCGTAGACATTGTTGGTATCCATGCGCAGCGTCTGCGTAAGGTCGAGTTCCTTGGCCTGCTCGAGAATCGCACGGGCCGCAGGAAAATCCTGCCATAGCCTGCGCCCGATCAGTTCACGCTCACTGCCCTTCAGGAGCTGTTGCGCGGCCGCGTTGGCGCAGACAATACGCTGGTCGTTGTCGATCACGAGAATGGGATCGCGTACATGATCGAACAGCGTCTGGTAGGCGAGCGGGCTGAACTCGTGCAGGCGCAACTTCAGACTGACGTATGCCAGGAACGGGAACATCAATGTGAGCGAGACTGTCGCGAACGGAAATTCCTGCGAACCGATGGCGAAGAACGTATTCGCCACGCTGATCGCGAACGGCAGCATTGCTGCCGCCAACAACATGAGCGTCTGTTTGCGATGGGCGGGCGCAATCGTTGGCAGCCTGGCCAGTAGAGCGAATGCGGAATAGGCGAACAAACCATACGTAAATGGCGCGTAGAAACGGCGGTACCAGTCGTGGTCGAGCAGCTCGGAAGTCTCGAGTCCTGCAGCCGTTTCAGTCACCATCCAGATCATCTGGTGCTGCGAATTCGTCAATGCCAGCGCGGTCGTGGAGACCGGGATAATTGCGAGAATGATGACAAAGATCACGGGGGGCGGCCCGACCGTGAACTCCCGGTATATCAGGTAGAACACAACCGGCACGAACCCGGCCGAGAAGAAGCTTAGCGTGCGTCCGATTCCGTACAACGTGGCATCAGTTGCACCGTAGGAAAACGCCGAACCCGCGACCATGCCCGCTACGAGAAACAGGAAAAAACTGACCAGGTTATTCGGGTTCTGCGGAGTCGTGCGCGCGACACGCACAGCCAGCGCGGCGTAAGCGCACGCAGAGAACGCCAGGACCGGCGGCAGAAACTGGGTCAGCGACAACATTTGAGCAATGCTATCGGTATCCAGCACAACATAATGCGACCTGTGCCGCATTCCGTTGCCGACAGTGTCGATCAGGTCACAAAATAAGCCCAGATTAGACCATCAAAGGCCTTCAGCCGTATCTGCGATCAGCGTATCCACCACGGACTTGAGACTGTCTTCAGTGCTGGCACCGGACGCCCGTTCGAGTTCAAAACTCTTGAGTTGCCGGTGGGCACTGGTTCCACGCGACAGGATGGCGTGGATTCCCTTGATTTCAGCCTCGCAGCCGAGCGCTTTTGCATCGTCCGAGATCAGCGAACAGAGCTCACTCATGAGATCTTCGAACGGCACAACATGGCCCTTCGCCAGGTCGATCAGGCCCTCGTCGAAGCTGTACCGCATGGCACGCCAGCGATTCTCACGTATCAACATCGGTGTATACAGTCGCCAACGCTGATTGCGCGTGCGCAGGCGATATAACATGCGCAAGATGCAGGTGAGCAGTGCCGCCAATGCGATGGCATCGTCAAGACGCGTGCAGACGTCCATAATGCGTGTTTCCAGCGTGGGGTAGCGCCCGCTGGGGCGCAAGTCCCACCAGATGCGTGTCGAGTCGTCGATCAGTCCCGCATCCTGCATAATACTGACGTGCCGCTCATACTCGGCCCAGCTCGAAAATCGCTCCGGCACACCCGTGCGCGGCAATGCATCGAAGATCGTCAAACGGTAACTCTTCAGCCCGGTATCTCTGCCCATCCAAAACGGCGACGAGCACGATAACGCCAGCAGGTGCGGCAGGAAGTACGACATCTGGTTCATGAGGTCGATGCGCAGCTCGTCATCGTCGATACCGACATGCACGTGCATGCCGCAGATTACGAGCCGGCGTGCCGCACCCTGCATCTCATGCGTCAATTGGTCGTATCGATCCTTCTCTGTGTGTTTCTGGTCGGTCCATGATGAAAACGGATGCGTCGACGCGGCGATCGGCGCCAGTCCGTGATTACTTGCGACCTCGATAATGCTGCGCCGCAAGTTCGAGAGATCCTCGCGCGCCTCCTGGATATTGTTACAGACCCTCGTACCGACCTCGATCTGCGAACGCAGCAATTCTGAAGTGACCTGCGCACCGCACTTGGCCTCAGCCTCCTGCATCAAGGAGTCCGGCGGATCGATAACGAGACTCCGCGTCTCCTTGTCGACCAGCAGGTATTCTTCTTCTATGCCGAGTGTAAACGTCGGCGTCTGGATCCCCATCCCCTGCCCCTTCTAATTCCAAGTCGCACTATGCCGAAACGCGCTGATCCGCTTCTGCCAGGCGCCCGGGAATCTTCTCAATAATACGCTGCATGACGTCGGCAATTTTCCGTACACCGGCCACGTCGTCGACAAGATCCTGGCGAATTTCGAGCCCGACATGCGGCAACTGGTTTTCTTCAGCGTGATGATCGATCGTGAAATCCTGCGGCGCCTTGCCGGAGTAAGGCTCGTTGTCACCGACGAGATAGCCGGCCTCACGAAACCCCTCGAGGAAGATGTCACGCATGACTTCATCCTTGTCCCACATCACACCGATCTGTAATGCGCGCGACTCGCCGTTCAGGACCGGCGTAAAACTGTGAATGGAAATGAACGCCGGCAATGGACCGGCCCTGCTCAGGCGTTTCACCTGCTCGTCGATCGCGCAATGGTAGGGCCAATACAGCGCGCTCGCGCGCAGGTCCTTGTCCGCCTGTCGCAAATTGCGATTGCCGGCGACAAGGATACCGTCGCCGTACTCGAGAAATGCGCTGGGGTCCATGAGCTGCCGATTGCAGTCGACGACAAGCCGCGAGTAGTTCTGCAGTACGGCAGTGACACCGAGGCTCTTTGCAAGGTGCTGTGTCACGGGCCCCGCGCCGATATCGATGGCAAGGTGGCAACGGCGGGCAAACGGGTCGAGGCCCATGTCGCCAAGGGATTTGGGGAAGCGGTGGCTGGCGTGGTCACAAACCAGCAGTATCGGCTGCTCCGCCAGAGGATTGAGTACTCGAAAAGGCCCGGGCTCGCCGGGGGACAGCAACGCGTGAACAATGCCTGCGTGGGACTCTCGTGTCATTCCCTGTTCTGCAATCTGCCTGAATACGGCCCAGTGTACCGAAACCCGGCGCTGACGCCACCTGCGGCATGGACGGAATCGCCTCAGGCGAGGCGTTTCGAGGACACCGCGCCGGCCCAGGGCTCGAAGGTGGCCACCGATGCCGGCCGGGCGATATAGTATCCCTGCGCAAATTCGACGCCCAGGGAGCCCAGCTTGTCGAGGACTTTCCGCGTTTCCACGCGCTCTGCGATGGTTTCGATTCCCATTGCACTTCCGACTTCGTGAATGGCCTTGACCATGCTCTCATCGACGGTATCTTCGGCAACGTTGCTGATGAACTGGCCATCGATCTTGAGGTAGTCGACCGGCAGGTTCTTGAGATACGTAAAGGACGACAGGCCGCTGCCGAAATCATCCAGAGAGAACTTGCAGCCCAGGTTCTTGAGCGTCTGCATGAAATGCACGACGCGCGCGAGATTGGAAATGGCCGCCGTCTCGGTGATCTCGAAGCAGATCGCGCCGCGCGGAAGTTTTTGCTTCTTGAGCTCATCGATCACGAAATCGAGAAAACGATCCTCGCTGAGAGATGTGCCCGAAAGGTTGATGGCAAGCGTGTACCTTGCATGCTTGTGGTCACCGCGATCCGCCAGTTCCGTCAGCGCCTCGTGAATGACCCAGCGGTCAAGCGTCGACATCAGGTTGTAGCGCTCAGCCGCCGGAATAAACTGGTCCGGCCCCACGAGGTTGCCGTCCTCGTCACGCATGCGCAGCAGCAGCTCGTAGTGCCCGCAACGATCCCCATTCTCCCGGCCGATACCGATGATCGGCTGGAAGAACAGCTCGAGCCGGTCTTCTTCTACGGCACTCGTAATCCTGGAGACCCACTTCATCTCTTCGTGGCGCATCGATGCGTCGCAGTCCCGGTAGAAGTGAACCTGGTTGCGCCCCATATCCTTGGCCGAGTAGCACGCGACGTCCGCAGCGCTCATAAGCCCGGCAACGTCGGTGTTCTCGCTGGTAACCTGTACGACACCTATGGAGCATCGGATTGTCGTAAACGAATCCTGCCATTCGAAGCGGTAGCCCTCGATTGAGCCACGAATATCCTCTGCCACCTCAATTGCGCGTTCCCGGCTGCAGCGTTCCATCAGGACACCGAATTCGTCCCCGCCAAGCCTGGCAATAACGTCGGTCGAACGAATCTTCGCCTGTATCTGTTCCGACAACTGGCGGAGCAATGCGTCGCCCGCGGTATGACCGAACGTGTCGTTGACGACCTTGAACTGGTCCAGGTCGATATAGAGCAATGCATGCGATTCCTCGGTATTGCTTCGGATACCTTCGAGTGCCGTGGCGATACGGTTCTCGAATTCGCGACGATTGATCAATCCGGTGAGCGTGTCGTGCGATGCCTGGTAGCTCAGCTGCCGGAAGACGCGCGATTCCCTGCTCACGTCATGGAACACCATGACCGAGCCGATAATGTTGCCGATGCGATCGCGAATAGGCGCAGCCGAGTCCTGAATTGGAATCTCGTCGCCGTTCTTCGTAATCAGGATCGAGTTCTCCGGCAAGGTGATCGTTCGACCTTCCCTGAGGCAGCGCACGACCGGGTTCTCACAGGTCGCCCGGGTATGTTCGTTCACGATCATCATCAGGTCGGAAACAGGCGTTCCCCTGGCCCCGCGCATATCCCAGCCGGTGAGGTCCTGTGCGACCGGATTGATATAGTCGACGATACCGTCCGCATCCGTGGTAATCACACCGTCACCGATTGACTGCAGCGTGATCTGCGCACGTTCCTTTTCCTCGAACACGCGGGTCTCCGCTCGTTTACGATCTGTGATGTCGGTAATTGTGCCCTCATGCGCGACGATGTTGTTCTCAGCGTCATAGATCGCGCGCGAGTTTTCGAGCACGACGACTTCCGATCCGTCCTTGCGCCGCAAGCGATACTCGAAATTCTTCACAATGCCCTCTGCCTCGAGGCGCGCGAATACGCGTTCGCGATCGATAGGGTTCACATACAGGACAGGGGTGCGGCCCACGGCTTTCAGGTCGTCAACATCGTCATAGCCCAGCATCTCGGCCAGGGCCGGATTGACCGTAATGATCTCGCCGTCGCGCGAGGCAATGTATACACCATCGACCACGTTTTCGAAGAGTCCACGGTAGCGAGCTTCGCTCGTGCGGAGTTGTTGTTCGTCGAGTTGACGCCTGATGGCAATCCCGGCAAGACGTGCCATTCGACCAAGCTTGTCTATCTCGTCGGTGGTGGGCGCACGAGTCTCGTTTGTGTAGACATCCAGCGTTCCGACCACTCGTCCTGCCGCACCGAAGATCAGGAATGACCAAACGGCCCGCAGATTGCACTCGGCGGCCTCCCGCTTGGCGCCCTTCCAACCCGGATCGGTGCTGATGTTCGTCGTGATGCGATCCTGCATGTGATACACGGCCGAACCGCAGGTCAGGCTGTCGGCAGCGACATCGACATACTCGAGTCGCAGCTTGAGTTCGTCGGGCAGACTGGGCGCCTGTTCGACGGACAGTGTCCGGGTCTTCGCGTCGAGGTCCATGATCGCGGCTTTGAACCCCGCGCCGATTTTCTCGGTAAATCGGCAGATGGAGCGCATTGTGCGCTCATGCGGTGAGCTCGCAGCGATCATTTCGAGGATCTTGTTCTGCGCATGCGCCAGCGCTTCCGTCCGCTTGCGGTCTTCGATGTCGGTAATGCTGACCCGCAGCAAACGTCGATCGACAGACGGCAGTTTGCTAAAGCGGACCTCACAGGGAATGCGGCGCCCGCCGGAGTCCTGGTGCATCCATTCAAACGTCGGGTGCCCGCCATCCAGTGCCGCGTCGACGAATCCACGCCTTACACCGAATGACGGCGTACCGTCAGGTTGCGTGGCCGGGCTGATAGCTTCCGGACCGATCGTCAGCAAGCGCGAGCGAGACAGATTGAACAGCGTGCAGGCTTTGTCATTCGCATCGACAAAGCGATTGTTATCGATATCGAAGACGATGATCGCTTCAGGCGCATTCTCCACGAGCGCGCGGTAGCGTTCTTCGTTTTCGCGGAGTGCGATGTCGGCGCGGATGCGTTCGGTGACGTCGCGCAGGCTGATGACAAACAAGTTGCCACCGACGGTCTCGAGCACGCTGGCATTGATTTCGGCATGGAAGGTCTCGCCACCATCCCGCTGGGCAATGACTTCACCGCCAGGCAGTTCGAGACTTGTGTCTTCGAGGCTCGATATAAATGGAGCGAGGTACTCCTCGGGGGAAAAGCCACGCGAGTCCGGCAGTACCGTATCGAGTGAAGCGCCCAATAGTTCGCGGCGCGACCGGCCGAAATAGCGTGAACAGACCTTGTTGCAGTTGCGAATCATGCCATCGCTGCCGACAGACAGCAGCGCATCGGTGACGTTGTCAAAAATAGCTTCGATCGGTGTTTGCGTTTGTGTCTGGAACGACTGCGTGATCGTCGCTTCCATTTTGTCATAATGCGCGTCGATCAACTTAAGCAAGGCGATGAAGTCGGGTTTCGTCAGCCCGGACTCTTCAGTTGCCGCCTTTATTTTTTCCCTTAAGTCGCCGTACATTGGCCAGTTCTTCCATGATTCTGGCCTAATACTCTAAAGTACGACAGGCATCACAGACTGTGATGCGAATCCAATTTTGGATATTATTTTGGGAAAATTTTCCCTTTTGGGGGGGTCTATTCGCTGGTCAGCACCCGGATGGCCTCGCCATCCTCGTCGGTCGCCAGTTCGCCCTCTTCCTGCAGCCGTCGGCCGCCCTGACCTACCTGGATAGGTATTGCCATCATCGTCATCGTGCGGCCGTCCGCTGCCTGCGCCGAAGCCGCTACATTCAGGTAGATACGTCCTTCGCGCATCGGCACGATCGTGACGCGCTGGTCCAGCGAGCGCTCGTTGTCCGCAAACTCCGCAGCGACTGATTGCGGCTGTGCTTCGTGCAATACCATCGAGGAGTCGTCCGGAATGCTGTAGCTGATTTCCGCCTGCTGCACCGGCAGCGAGGACGAGACACGCAGCTGCACGGCCAAAGGGCTGCCAACGACCGGTGTCCCGATAATCTTGTAACTGATACTGAACGGCGAGCCAACTTTCGACACTGTTCCATCGAATTCGGCCGCGGGTTTTCCGGAAACCTGCTCGGCCTTCTCCGCCGCAACGACTTCAACCGCTGTTGGCGCGGCGTCTTGACCGCATGCCGCAAGCAGCAGAAGCGCCACCAGAGGAAATGCATTCATTTCTCGCATATTGATCACCATCTCTTAACCTCTAGTTTGGAGCGACTGTCACGTCGAAACAGATCTGGTCGGGGAAGTCGCTCGAGGCACTTTCATCTTCGTACCGCCATTCCTGCAGCGACACCGAGTAGGTGTCCGCCGGCAGTATCTGCGTCGTAAGGACCTCGGAGTTGTCGTCGCCGCTATTGCCCAGCGCCACGAGGGCACCGCGTCGCCAGATGAATATGTCCGGATCACTCTGGTCGCGAATTTCGTCCGGTGGTGTTGGCGGTGGATCGCTGGTTGGTGGCGTCGGCGTCGTTGTTGTCACCGTAATGTCGTAAGCCGACGAGGTCGTCGTTACGAAGCGCATATACCGATGCTCTGCAAGCTTGTTGCCGTCGCGTCCCAGGTCGTAGTCGCTGTTCGTGCAGATATTGATCGTGCCATTGGTTGGCAGATCCGTATACAGCGGCAGGACATCGCGGCCCTGGTTGGGTGCCGTCAGGATCAGGTTCTGTGTGGTACCCCAGATATCGTTGGTCGTACGTTCGACATTCTCGCTGTCGAGCAACGCGTTGAGTAGCGCGAGGTCCGTGCCAGTCAGTCTGCCTTGCAGTTCCGCCGCGAACGAGAACAGGGTCGTCAAAGCGTTCGTCTCCGCCTGCGGTCCCATCATGACGTCGAGAATCGGCCCGAACCCGATGGAGCCCGTATCGGCGCCGTCATTGTTCGGGTCCCAGAGATCATAGATGAGCGTCGCCACCGACATTTCGTTCATCCAGCCCTGCGCGCCGCGATTTTCAAATTCCGTGCTAAGACCGAAGCCGCTCAGGTTCACGGGCGACGACGTGTCGCAGTATTGCTGCTCCTCGAGCAGGATCGCCGCCCAGGCGGTTGCAAAGCCTTCGCCGAATGCAAGACGTGCGTCGAGGCTTTGCCCAATCGTATGCGGCCCACCGATGGAGTCGGAACGGGAGAAATTATCCTCGAAATAGTGACCCCACTCGTGCATCGTCACGTGGTCGTCAAACTCCTCGGTATCCACGCTGGCGTCACCCAGCAGGAACAGCGAATCGATGTCACCTAGGTAGAACGAGGCGGTCAGTTCACCGGCATCGATGTCGGCAGGACTCGTCAGCGTGTTGTTGACGCTCCAGAAAACGTCGAGCGGCGGGAACACCTGGGTGGCCCGCTCTTCAACTATCGCCTGCATGCCGGTGTAGATCTGATCGAGAATGGCGAGCGGAGCCGCCGCGCGCGTGCCCGTGTACGATGTGCCGTCCCAGCCCGTCGTCGCCGTGAAGTCGGCATCGAGCACATCGATACCGCCGGTATTGAACGATGCCCATTGCACAACGTACAGAGGCCGCTGTGCGAGTGGTGGCGGACTGCCCGACGTATCGACGTTGTCCCTGACCTCAACATCCCAGCCCGGGGCGCCCGCGCGCTTTAGTTCCGCGCGAACGCGAATTCGAACCTCGGTGTTGGCGGCGACGTCGCTGAACGAGTAGTTGCCGTTCGCATCGGTCGTGGTCGTACCCAGGACGTTGGTGTCGTCGTTGCCATCGACGAGCTGCACCGTAACGCCGCGGGTGGGCCTGGCCTCGGTCGCAGTGAAATTCAGGCCGCGGCAACTGGGGTTGGGTGGCACGAATTCATACTGGAGCCTGCCCGCCACGGTAACCAGCGCCGTCGCTTCGGATACAACCACGTCGACCGTGTCGGTGGCATTATCGGTACCGTCACTGACTGTCAACTCGAAGGTCAGCGTCACCGGGCTGCCGGCCATTACGTCGGGCGACGTGAAACCGGGCTGGGCCGTATTGGCACCCGTCAGACCCGCGTTGGGGCCGCCCGTCTGCACCCAGGAATAGCTGAGAGAGTCGCCGGGATCCGGGTCCGAGGATCCCGTGCCGTCCAGGTTGACCGTCACCAGTTCCAGCACGGACTGGTCGGCGCCGGCATCGGCTGTCGGCGGGCTGTTGATGCCCTGGCCGTTGTCTTCAACCGTGATATCCACCGTCGCGCTGTTGCTCAACGAGCCATCGCTGACCGTCAACTGGAATCTCAGGACTTCCGGCGAGTTGACCGCCGTAACGTCGGGTGCGTCAAACGACGGCGCGGCGACATTTGCGTTTGACAGCGTTACGCTCACGCCCGACTGCTGCGTCCAGCTGTACGACAACGTGGTACCCGGGTCGGGATCCGACGACCCGCTGCCATCGAGCGTTACCGTGCTGAATTCATTGACTGTCTGTGGAGGACCGGCATTCGCTGTTGGGGCCCGGTTTGTCGGCGTGCCGCCGCCCGCATCCGACCCTCCGCTTGTGCATGCAGCCAGCGCAAGCAACGAGACAGAGAGCAATGTCGCGGTCGGTCCGGTAGTGGCAGTCATTTTGGCTAGGCGTCCCTTCGCAAAGCATGAGTTAATACGCGGTATCAGTGCCTGGTTCCGATGGTAACTACTAATTCTGAACGGCAACATAACTCAAGGTGTGTGTTTTTGGCGACAGCTCGTATTCCCGGTCACACTGTGCAGTGCGACTTTCGTTCGCCATTCCTCGCACCAGTATTGATAAACTTGGTCTCCCGCACGCGCACATGATTCACATTTTCTTCGAAAACCACATAACAGATTGAATAAATATATGAAAAACAAACAGATACTGGTCACCGGCGGAGCCGGGTACATCGGCAGCCATGTCGTCCGGCAACTGGGCCACGCCGGTGAAAGCGTTATTACGCTGGATAACCTCT
>Ga0224496_10002751_pt1 | contig 10377 bp, 9 predicted proteins | sample SF_Jul11_sed_USG_2_FD_168127 | JGI IMG/M metagenome (GOLD analysis project Ga0224496, IMG submission 168127) | Sediment microbial communities from San Francisco Bay, California, United States - SF_Jul11_sed_USGS_8_1 | ecosystem: Environmental > Aquatic > Marine > Sediment | place: USA... | reverse complement strand
TATGACCAATATTTCGACCGAGCAGGTCGTCAGGACCGTCATGGCCAGGATGGACCGCTTCCTCGGTTCTCATCACGCTAGGAAATCTGTTGGATAATGGGGCATTCCATTCCAACGAATATTGCGGTGTTTGTGGATCGCGATGGAACGTTAAATGAAGATCATGGGTATGTGACTTCCCCTGAACAACTGGTGGTGTTTCCTGCAGTTCCGAAAGCGCTTGCTCGCTTAAATCATTTAGGGGTTCGGGTAATCCTTTTGACCAATCAATCAGCCATCGGGCGTGGATTCATGACGGTGCAGGATTTACAGCGCATTCATCAAAAACTTGAGGATCTTCTCCGCGCCCAAGACGGGAAGCTTGATGCCGTCTATTATTGCCCCCATCATCCGGATGAGGGTTGTGCCTGCCGCAAACCGAATATCTCCATGATCCAAGAAGCCGCCGAGCATTTTTCCCTTGATTTGTCTTTGTGTTATGTCGTCGGTGATAAGTGTAGTGATGTAGAAGCCGCGCACAGGGCGGGAGTCCAAGGCGTTTTGGTCATGTCAAGTGACTATAGTGCCGCGGCTGTGAGGGCTCGTGATGTTGGTCAGTTCCCTATTGCCCATGTGGCGGAGTCGTTTGTCCAGGCTGTCGATTGGATAGAGAGTGACTTGTTGCATCGGTATCAACATGTGACAAGATGATAGGAACTGCAATTCCGTGATAGAGGTTTCTCTCAGTACATGGATGATGAGCGTACCAAGTTCATAGACATCTCTCCTCAACGAATCTTGGTCATCAAGCTTAGTTCGTTAGGTGATATCGTTCACACGCTTCCTGCGGTTGCCGCAATCCGGAAACGATTTCCATTGGCTCATATCTGCTGGCTGGTGAAATCGCAATGGGCCTCGATTTTGGAAGGGAATCCTGACATTAATGAAGTGTGGCCCGTTGATGTGTCCTGGAAATATTGGCCGAAGCTTATTCAAGGGCTGAGACGACGACAGAGTGATCTCGTGCTGGATTTTCAGGGGCTATTTCGTACAGGCCTTTTTGGAATGCTCTCCGGGGCTAACATGCGCGTAGGGTTTGCTCAAGCCAGAGAGGGGGCGCCATGGATGTATACACATCCAGTCTCCTTGCCCGGAGATCAAGAATCTTCCTGGCGGCTTTTAGAGGTGCATGCCGTTGATCGGAATTTAGCGATAGCCCGATTTTTTGGTGCCGATATCTCTCATCCCACCTTTCATTTTCCTGGACTGGCCCAAGACCATACTTCTATGGGTGATGTGTTGCAGCATGCGCAAGTCGAGGGTCATGAGAGCCTGATTGCCTTGGCCCCTTGGAGTCGTTCCGCGTTAAAATCATGGCCACTGAGTCGTTTCCTTCAGTTAGCTGAAGAACTTGTGCGACTACCGACTTTTCGTGTGGTGGTCTTAGGGGGACCGGCAGATAGCCAACCAGCAGCCGAATTTCGCAGTTTAGAGTCTCAGGGACTTGTCAATTTGGTAGGGAAGCTCACACTTCCTCAATTGCCGGCATTATTGCGAAGGATGAAGTTGGTTGTCGGCAATGATTCATCCCTTATTCACTTAGCTGCCGGGGTTGGGACACCAGTGTTGGCGATTTATGGACCGACACAACCAAAAGCTACAGGGCCCTATCCTGTATCTCAGCATGCCATCCGTCGAACGGAACTCGCATGCAGTCCCTGCGGGCAACGAACATGTCGAAATCCCCACTATCTGGAATGCTTGCAATCTATTTCTGTGGGTTCCCTTTTAGCATCCATTCAAGAAATCATGGCTTTCCCTGCAAAATAATTTTGCTAAATATTCAGAAATGGGTTGAGATGCGGAAAAATTTAAATCGATCGTGAAGAAAATAGATTGTGGAAAATCTTTGCATGACACGGAAAATTTCAGCAGTCGTCATTGCCTATAACGATGCACCGAATATGCGTCGATGTTTAGACAGTTTGGATTGGGTTGATGAAATTGTGGTGATTGATTCGCATAGTACTGATGGTACGACAGAAATTTGCTTGGAATACACGGACAAGGTCTTTCATTATCCCTTTCAAGGATTTGGTGCATTACGAAATCAAGCGATAACCCATGCGGCGCATGATTGGATTTTTAGCCTGGATACCGATGAATGGGCAACGCCAGAAATCCAACAGGAAATTCAAGCTCTGTTAACGCAGGATCCACCTGCACAGGCCTATTTTGTGCCACGCCGGAATTATTTCCTGGGTCAATGGATCAAACATTGTGGGTGGTATCCCGACTATCGACAGCCGCAATTGTTTCATAAAGCCCATATGCGCTATCGAGAGGATTTAGTTCATGAAGGGTTTGATATGACGGGTCAGACGGGAGTTCTACAATCGCATGTTGAGCAAGTTCCCTTTCGAACGCTCGATCAATACTTCGGGAAAATGGATCGATATTCCACCCTACGCGCGGAAGACATGCACCAACAAGGCCGACGTTTCCGAGCGCATCAGCTCTTTTCACATCCCCTATTTACGTTTATCAAAATGTTTGTGTTCCGTGGGGGAATACTGGATCGAAAGCCTGGACTCATTCTTTCTATACTCTATGCCTATTATACCTTTGTGAAGTATGCCAAATTATGGGAATTTCAGGGGAAAGGGTGAGCGCCTGTCTCTTTGTGCTTGGGAAACATTTTCAATAGGTTGAAAATTGACAGGTTGTCTGCGAGGGGTATGGCAGGATTTCGTATTTTACATACTGAGTCTTCCCACGGTTTAGGAGGGCAAGAATATCGCGTGTTCTCTGAGGCAAAAGAAATGGGTCTTCGTGGACATCAGGTGGTGATTGCTGCCCCCGAGAACAGTGAATTAGCCCGATTAGCCAAACAGGAAGGTTTGTGCTGTGAAGCCATTCCGGTAGGAATAGGTGGATGGGGACGGTTGATGCCGATATTTCTCAAGTTGATTTTGAAACATCAGATTCAAATTATTCATACACATGGCTCACAAGATAGTTGGATGGCGGCATTGGCTGGACGATTCTCTTCTTGCCGGCCAGTGATTGTCAGGACTCGTCATAAGAGCACTCCTGTCTCGGCCTCCTTCCGGCATGCGCTGTTGTATCGGTGGTTGCCTCATGCCGTGACCACAACTGGCGAGGCGGTTCGTCAACAGTTAATCGATCACAATGGCTTAGATCCTGCTGCGGTATTTTCAATCCCCACGGGAGTGGATATGCAGCGGTTTCAACCAGGTTTTCCGAATGGGGATTTCAAGCAGGGGCTAGGGATTCAGGGCGGGCACCCAGTGGTGGGTACTGTTTCTTTTCTTCGTTCTGAAAAGGGTATGGATGTGTTAATCGACGCTATGTGCCTGTTGAAGAAGGAATTCCCTCTGGTCTGTTGTCTCATGGTGGGAGCTGGGCAGGAACGCCAAAAACTGCTTGACCAAATTCGCGAACGAAATTTGGAGGGGACCGTCGTACTCACAGGGTTCCGAGAAGATATTCCTGAGTTATTAAAGGTCATGGATGTGTTTGTGTTGCCGTCACTGGAAGAAGGTATGCCGCAGTCATTGCTCCAAGCTATGGCCATGGAACGAGCCGTGGTGGCTTCATCGGTGGGAGGAGTTCCGGAAGTTATCCGCAATGGCGAAACGGGATTGCTAGTGCAGCCACGAGATCCTGCCGCGCTGGCGCATCAAATTGCCTGGTTGCTTCGGGAGCCCGATCAAAGCAAAGCGATGGGACAAGCTGGACGGCAGGTTATTGTTCGTCACTATTCCGTGGAATCCATGGTAACGAAAACAGAAGCACTTTATTCCTCTTTATGGGAAAAGCACGAGGCAAAAGCAGCCTGAGACAGCCTGCTATTTGAATAGTTGATGTTCAGTACCAGTCACGTTTGATTGAACCATTTTCGATGATTTGTCTAACAGGAGATGTGCATCAGCGATCCTATCGAGGGACCGATACCCCGTTTTCTCCATGTACCGAAGTTGAATTGGCAAACAAGTATGCCAAGATCGCTGGCCGCTATGGTATTCGTGTCACCTTATTTTTGACAGGGAAAGCCTGTCTTGAAGAGCCAAAGGATGTCAGCACTATTGCGGAGATGCCGCATTGTGAAATTGGGGGCCACACCTTCGCCGCCTTTCGAGATCCATGGTCCAGAATTTATCGAAAATTCTTTAGGACTCCGTGGGGCAATGAATCACATCAGATGAGAGATATTGCCAAGACGATTGAGAGTATTCAGTCTGTGACCGGAAAGCGGATTTCTGTCTGGCGGAACCACAGTTATATTCAGACGGTTGAGACGCCTCGCTTATTAGCATCAGCCGGGATTTCGTGGGTGACCGATGAAGTGAATCCGACGAAGCGGTCGTGGGAGCCACTTTCCCAGAATATACGATCGTTACCGATTAATGTTCAACCGGACCATGAGCATCTCTTGCATGGCAAATACCAAGCTGGAAAAGCTAAGCCAACCAAGCTGATTGGACGTGTTTCAATTTGCGGATGGGTGAAACAGGTGAAAGGGGAGGTGCAAGCTATTGTTGATGCTGGGGGTATTGCGACGATTTTAGCTCATCCGCTTTGCATGGAAGTGGCTGATGGGATGGTCGGATTTGAGGATCTCTGCCGGTTTTTGCAACCCTTTCCCAATTGTTGGGTGTCAGGCGTTGATGCAGAAAGGGGGGAATGAAATCATGAGCCATGTATCGCTTTCCACGGTCACTATCACAAAAAATGAAGAACGAAATATTGAAGCGTGTCTTCAGAGTGTGGGATGGGTCGATCAGATCATAGTTGTTGATGCCGAAAGTTCGGATCGGACTCAAGAACTGGCCCGCCACTATACTCCTCACGTCATAGGCAGACCTTGGGAGGGCTATGGACCCCAAAAAAATTATGGTATTCAACAAGCCATAGGGGATTGGATTCTGATTCTTGATGCCGATGAACGCGTTTCTCCTGAATTGGCGCAAGAAATTCAGGAACGATTAACGACCTGGACCTTTCACGATCCGGTAGCCTACGGTATTCCTCGTCGAAATATATTTTACGGTGCATGGGTTCGATGGGGTGGGGCGTATCCCGATCTGCAAATTCGTCTTTTTCAAAAGGGAAAAGCCATCTACAATGATGTGGAGATTCATGAAAATATCATCGTTGATGGTCTCATGGGCAACCTGGAAGGATTTCTGGAGCATTACACGGAAAGACAGATCGTAGACCACTTTCGAAAATTCTCCCTGTATATTACCCTGGCTGCGAAAGAACAAGGGAAATCTACAGCCATGGTTCATTGGTGGCACCTCCTGCTGAACCCCTTGGTCACGTTTGTGAAGAAGTATTGCCTGAAGCAGGGATTCAGAGATGGTATTCGGGGAGTGATTTATGCGGGGTTTGCTAGTATGTACACATTTGGGAAATATGCCAAATTGTGGGAATTGGAAGTCGTGGCCGCACGGGGGTCCACTTTAGAAAACTCATGAGGGTGTTTCCAGGAAGAATGACTGTTTGCTTGTTTGGCCATTTCATGAAGCTGCACACATCTTAAGCGGGTATGGTGAAATGGCACAGCTTTTCAATAAGGGGAGGAGGATTCTCTATATCCATGGGGAGGGTAAAATTGGAGGAGCTGAAAGAGAATTACTGACGTGGTTGGAATTTTTGGACCGAGAACGATTTCACCCCTACGTGGTGTGTCCAGATGATGGGCCTTTGGCGACTGAATTGGAAAATCTGCAAGTCCCCCACGCTTCCTTCTTGTTGCCCGCTTGGAGAAAAATATTTCACGTATTCTGGCGACCGTTTGCCATCCTTCGATTAATCAGGGTTATTCGACGATGGCAGATTGATGTGTTGCATGTGAATGATTATTGGTGGGCCCCGATTGGTATTATTGCGGGGCGGTTCACTGGGCGGCCCTGTCTTGTTCATGTCAGGCAGGAAATTAAACCTCGAAAAGTTTTGCAATATTGGTTGAATAAGGGAAACTTGATTGTTCCCGTTTCCCAAAGTATTGGGAACGTCCTAAGGAGCGCTGGGGTCTCTCAAGAGAATATCCAGGTCGTTCTAAGCGGCATTTCACTAAATGACGGAAAATCTTCTTCCCCTTCGACGGAAACGTTGACGATCCTCAACAAGGAGAAAGGCCAACCTGTTATTGGGACGGTAGCAAATCTCTTTCCTCGAAAAGGGCTTGAGTATCTTGTAGAAGCCATTGGGCATCTTAAAAAATCCTTTCCACATATTTTTCTAGTGATTGTGGGGACGGGTGATGATGAATATGAGCGCCAATTACGAACACAAGTCGCACATTTGGATTTGACGGATCATGTACTGTTTGCCGGATTCCAAGACCAACCTGAATTCTTCATTGCACAGTTCGATGTGTTTGTCCTTCCTTCTGTTTTAGAAGGGTTCGGGATTGTCTTGTTAGAGGCGATGGCCTTAGGCAAACCTATTGTGGCCAGTAGGGTTGGAGGTATTCCTGAAGTGGTCCAACAGGGTAAAACAGGGCTTTTAGTCAAGCCGGCTGACGTGGAAGAGTTATGCTATGGGCTCCTCACGTTATGCCACGATTCTGAGGCATGTCGCCAGATGGGAGAGGAAGGGAAAAAACGCGTTGCGGAATATTTTTCTGTTGAACGTATGATGGAACAGTTATATAGGTTATATGATGGCGTGCTTGCAAAGGAATAATTGGTTGTGGCTTTCCAACTAATTCAGTCAGGACAGTGATGTATGGCTGATAATTCTCGAGCCATTTCTTCTCAATCCTTTTCGCCCAATCCGGAATTGCCAACACGTATCTTAATTATTGCGATTCGCGCGATTGGCGATGTCGTGCTGATCACCCCGATCATTTCTCTTCTGAAAAAGTCTTATCCAAAGGGGTATTTTGCCGTGCTCGTTGATGGGCCGACGGCAGAAGTGCTGGCCAATAATCCGTCCATTGACCGCCTTGTCATCATTAATCGCGCAGAATCTCAAAAAGCGACATGCTGGAATCGTGGGCACAATTGGCTTGGTCTTGTTCGTGATTTACGGAAGGAGCGGTTTGATGTGGTACTTGATTTATTTAGTGGGCCGCGAAGCGCCATTCTCTCCTTTGTTTCAGGGGCGGCGGCTCGCTATGGGGAAGATTTCCGAAATCGTGGACGTGGATTCCTCTATAACTATCCCATCAAGATACTGCGAGATGGTAGACATTTAATCGAACAAAAATTAGATCTGGTTGGTGCCTTGCTTGGAGAGAGCAACCTGCAAGCTGGTGCGTTAGAAATAATTTTGACAGACAGAGAAAAACAGCAAGGACAGCGCTTGTTGGCAAAGAAGACCAATGAGTCAATACGACGAATCGGGTTGATTCCGAGTGCAGGCTCGAATTGGCGGGTGTGGCCCTACGAACGGTTTGTAGAGTTGGCTGATGTGCTCATTGATATCTATAAGGCTGAAATTGTATTGCTTGGTGGAAGGGACGATAGGGCAGTGTGTCGCTTGATTGGCGAAGGCATGCGTACGAAGCCTCGAGATCTTTCCGGGCAAACCACTTTGCGAGAGTTGATAGCCGTGTTGGGGGAATTGGACCTAGTCATTTCTAATGTCACAGGGCCGATGCATGTGGCTTCTGCATTGACCAAGCCTAAGGTGATTGGATTATATGGTGTCGCTGATACCATTCAATATGCTCCTTGGGGACTGAATGCCAAGATGCTTACCAAAGGAACAAAAGAGGATGCGTATTGGTATCAAGTGGATTATCAAAAAGATTATGCGTATTTATGCCAAATAACGGTGGCCGATGTATTGGAACAGGTTGGCACTATGATGCCGAATTGGTCTGATGAAAAATGAATGCCAATTTATTTTCCTTATGCATTCGCATGTTGGCCTAGAGCATTCAGGTAGGAATGCCTGAGCCTCGAGGTATGAAATTAGGAGGTTGTTGAATTGGTCCTAACGGTATGGACGATGGTCATTTTTGGGCCGTACTCGCAGGAGCCTCTTGATGGGAAAGATTCATATGAAAGAGTCTGATGTTGCGGTGACTCAGGTGGGCCATCAAATCGTTAATGGTCAACCATCGGGAAAGCGCATTCTACTGATTAAGCTGCGGTACATGGGCGATGTGGTGTTGAGTACCCCCGTCCTGCCCCTTCTACGCAAACACTTTCCGGACGCGAGGATTACCTTTCTCGTCAATCCAGGGACCGCGGGCGTCCTACAGGGCAATCCTTATTTGAATGATGTGTGGGTGCTTTCTCGACAATCCTGGTGGCAACAACTCCGTTTTATTCTACGTGTGCGAGCGGCAAAATTCGATACAGTTATTGATTTGACGGATGGAGATCGTTCGGCATTTCTTTCTTGGGTGTCCGGAGCATCTGTGCGATTGGGCTATAACCGAGATCGACGCTGGCGAGGAAAATTGTATTCTCAGGTCTTACCTTCCGCTTATGGCTCCATGCATATGGTGGACTATCATCAACAGGCGTTAGCAGGCTTGGGCATTCATGAGTCAGTGGGAAAGCCTGAGATCTATATTCATTCTGAAATGAACCAACAAGACGAAGAGGAGTCCGATGATTTCTCTGCGAATGGCCGGCCGTTTGTGCTATTGCACCCGACAGCCAGATATACGTTTAAAGCTTGGCCCTTAGAGCGTTTCGCCGCCGTCGCTGATTGGGTTAGTGAGCAAGGGATACGCGTGGCGTTGATCGGGAGTCAACGAGAAATACTTATTGGTCAACAACTTGTCAATTTAACCAAGCATAAGCCAGTTAACCTGATGGGACAGACACGTCTTTCCCAATTAACCGCCTTAATGAAACGGAGTCTCTTATTTATTGGAAATGACGGCGGTCCTATGCATATGGCTGCCGCAGTGGGATGCCCGGTTTTGGGGTTATTCGGTCCGACAGACCCTGCTGTGTGGGGGCCTCGAGGTTCAAATGTGACGGTCATCTACAAAGGGTTCGATTGTGGAGCATGTTTTTACCCTGGCTGTTCTCGCGGTGAAGAAAGTTGCATGCGCCAAATTTCTGTGGAAGAAGTCTGCCAAGCCGCTCAGTCCATGCTCCCTGTCGTCATGGGAGAAGGGGGAGAGGTTTGTGGGGAGTCAGTAGGCAAAAGTTTGAAGTAAGTAGTGAAAAGTTAGGAGTAAGGAGAATAGCTTATGGGAAAAGAGCCAGGCTAAACGATTGGGTTTTCCATTGTCTTGCTTCTCACCTTTTACTTCTCCCTCCTCACTTGATCAAGGAAAGACTGGGAGTGGGGCATAAACGAGGTCATGCCCAACTAATTTCTCGAACCATTGTTCCGTGTCTTGGTGAGAAAGCGGATGTTGGTTCAGTCGTATCTCCAGCCGAAATTGTCCTTCTGAGCCAACAAGCCCCACAATAGCGGCCGAATCGACACCCTCTGGCATGACGGCCGTGGTTTGAAATTCTGCCAAACTGCCATAGATCCGGCCGCGGGAATTCAGCAATGTAAATATTTCTGGTACCTCCTCTAACTGGCAATGAAGGGAGCAGCGATACATCAAACGAGCGTCAGGGTGAAGATGATTGAAGTCGCGTAAGGCCTGTGCGGGAAACCCCGTCAGATAGACACGAACCTGCTCAGCCGGATTGCAAATTGTTGCTGCAAGTTGGCTGGCAGGCACGAGAAACTCAAAAGGGTCTGGAGAGTTTAATTCAAATTGACTTGGTCCGAAGGCATCCGGCCAAGAACAAAACAATGGCGTGTCGTGGCGTGAAGTGGAAAAAGAAATTTTTTGATTCTCGATATTGACGTCAATAGGAAGATTCAGGATATCGATGGCGGCTCGAAAGGCTTCTTGGCGGTCTTTCAGCCAAAACTGCTCACGAGGCTGTTCCACAGATTCTCCAGGAGCAATGATAGCAGTGGTATGCACACGCACCCGTATAAAACCATGCGTATGGCGAAAACCCACCCAGAGCCAAGCCACTGGCTGAAGCGTGGCTAAGGGATGACCAATGCGCCAAGGATGTGCCACGGAACAATACGTATTGACCGATTGGTGTTGCTGAAACACCGTATGGTATCCACCTGCCAGAAGAAAAAAATCTCCCTTCCACTGATCAAATACATGTAAGAGCGTGACATCTTCTGTGGGCCAAGCTTCTAACTGATCCATTTCATCCGGGTCACGCACTTCCCATTCTTCGATGTACGTGATCATCTCTTTTTCTGGATGCATAGACGTTAAGCCAGACTGGCGTAACCTCTCAGTCACCAACAAAATTTCGGCGAAGGAAAGAGCAGACACGGATTCCCAGCGGTGTTCACGCATGGATAGCTTGGCCTGATGATGGAGTCTTGGAAAAGAAGCTAGAGCGCAGGAAAATTGGGAATTTC
>Ga0224496_10002750_pt1 | contig 10380 bp, 11 predicted proteins | sample SF_Jul11_sed_USG_2_FD_168127 | JGI IMG/M metagenome (GOLD analysis project Ga0224496, IMG submission 168127) | Sediment microbial communities from San Francisco Bay, California, United States - SF_Jul11_sed_USGS_8_1 | ecosystem: Environmental > Aquatic > Marine > Sediment | place: USA... | reverse complement strand
CCTCCTGCACCGCCGCGTCCAGGTCGCCGTCGACATACACCTCCCGGCCCAAAGAGACAAATACAGTACAGATGCCGGTGTCCTGACAAACCGGAATCCGTTCCCGGCTGGCGATGTCGGCATTGGCGATGAGCAGCTCCAAAACATTCCTGCTCAGGGGCGAAGTTTCCCGGTCCCTTGCCGCCAGCAGGGCGTCAAGGATATCCGGCTCCAGATCATGGGCGGCGGCAACAGCCAATTCCCGCACCGCCTCGGTGATGACGGCGCTCTCTATTTCACGCATATTTTTTCCGTAAGGGAAGCAAAAGATAACAACGGCGGCAGGCGCATGAACTCCTACCGATTCTCCCGCCGCCGGTTGCGAAGCAGAAGACTCTGCTGTTTGAAATTATGCTGGACCAGCTTTTCCTGATCCTCCTCCATGAGCAGGATGAACTTGGTATGGATACGGTGGACCGTCTTGCCGTCCTTGGTCTGGGCCTCCTGGTGATCCACCACCTTGCCAAAACAGTAGACATAGGTGTATTCGGGCAGGAGGATAACATGAAACTCCACCACCTCGTCATTTTTCATGGGCCGATCGGAGTGAAAACAGATGCCGGTGCCGCTCAGGTTCACCTCCTGAAACTTAAGCCGATCAAAGGGAGACTCCTCGCCCCCCAGCTTCTTGAGCAACAGATTGACCTTGGTGTCCAGATGCTGAAGATAGGCGGCCAGATCCTTATCGCGATCACGCAGCCGTGACAAGGCCCCCTGGGCACCGATATACATCTGGATATCGAGCAGTTCTTCCTGGTTATAGGGCGGAATCCCCTTGGTATAGGCATCGGCGATGGCCTTATAGCGGGCCGGCGGCACCGAATCGTAGGCAAGCAACACCCGTTCGGTGATCCGCACTGCCTGCCGCTGATTGACTTCCTGTGCCTCCTCACTCATAACATCCTCCCTCCGGACGGGAAATTCGCCCCGGCATTCTCTGTCCAAATCGAGCCCATCGCGGCAAAATTCTCTAGGGCTGCCCCACCACCCCTTCAATTGCCTTCAATGATGGTTCGATTCCTCCAAAGGCCTTTTCTCCACCTTCCTTGCCCCGAATCATAAATTCCACCCGCCGATTCCTGGCCCGCCCTTCGGCGGTCCGGTTATCGGCCAGGGGATGGCCGTCGGCATACCCCACCGCAGCCAGGCGGCTGGCCGGGATCCGGTATTTCTTCGCCCAATACTCGACCACATTGACGGCCCGCGCCGTGGACAACCCCCAGTTGCTGGCAAAGTCAGCATCTTTTTTGAGGGGAGTATCGTCGGTGTGACCACTCACCACCACGTCTGCATCCAGCTTGGCGACCAACTGACCGAGCTTGTCGAGCAGCTGCAGGAACCGCGGCTTGATCACCGCCCGGCCGGAATCAAAGGCCACCGACTCCTTGACCCGCAGCGTCACCCCCTCCTCGTCCTCGGTCACCTCGATCAAGCCGTTCTTGATCTCCTGCCCCATGGTCTGGACGATCTGAACATGCAGAGTCAGGTCAATGGGCTGGCCGGGCATCTCCGGCGAGATCATCTCCTGGCCTTGCGGCATGCCGAGCAGGGGCTTTTCACGCTGGGTACCAAAGGCCTTTTCCAGGGAGCCAACCATCTCTTCGTACTTCTGCTTGTCCATGGTGGAAAAGGAAAGGAGCAGAACAAAAAAGCAGAGGAGCAGCGACATCATGTCGGCAAAGGTACACATCCATACGGGGGCGCCCACCGGTGGACATTTCTTCTTTTTCTCTCCCATCTCCTACCTCGCAGACCAAGGGGGGCCGACGCCCGGCAATTACTTCTTCTGGCCCTGCCCGCGCTCCTTGGGCGGCAGAAAAGTTTCAAGGAACTCTTCCATGACCCTGGGGTTCAAGCCTTTGAGAATCCCGAGCACCCCCTCGACGATGAGCCGCCGGTTACGCTGCTCCTCAGAACTGCGCAGGGCCAGCTTGTCGGCCATGGGCAGAAAAAGGAGGTTGGCCATAATGGCGCCATAGAGGGTGGTGATCAGCGCCACGGCCATGGAGGGGCCAATGGACTCGGGGTCACTCATGTTGGCCAGCATCTGCACCAGCCCCACCAGGGTGCCGATCATACCAAAGGCCGGGGCCGCATCACCCATGCCCTTGAATACCCCCTGCCCCACCTCATGCCGCTCCACGGTGAGCTCCACCTCCTTCTCCAGCACTTCCTGGATAAAGTCCGCTTCGTGGCCGTCAACGCAGTACATGATCGCCTTTTTGAGAAACGGATCGGAAATGGGTTGCTGCTCCAGCACGATGAGGCCGTTCTTCCGGGCGATATTGGCGAGATTGACGATCTCCTGGATCACCTGGTGGGGAACACTCAATTTGGTGGTGAAAGCGTTGAGCGCCACCTTCATGGTGTTGATGACGTCGGCCATGCTGTAACGGATAAAGGCGGTGGACAGGGTGCCGCCCACCACGATGAGAATGGACGGAATATTAAAAAAGATGCCAGCCGAGCCACCCAGAAAAATGGCGGCCATGAGAATGATGCTGCCGACCGACAAACCTAAAACGGTAGCGATATCCATATCGTTTTTTCCCTTATCCCATGGGGCTCGGCAGACCCCTCATCACCGGCACGTCTGCACACACATCCTCAGCCACGGCTGGAGATGTGGCTCCGGCTCTCTTTGACAAGACGGCTCTGCACGGAAAACGCCGCGCCTTCACTCCTCGCCGCCATCGCCGGCCAGAAGCTGCCGCGCCACGTCGGCCTGCATGGTAAAACTGTGGCCGGCATCGGGGTAGACGCCGCCGGTCACTTCCTCACGAAAGGCCGCCAGGGCCGTCTTGATCTGCGGCGCCAGCTGCACATAGGTTTTCACGAAACTGGGTACAAACTTCTCAAACATCCCCAACAGATCATGGGTCACCAGCACCTGTCCGTCGCACCACGGCCCGGCACCGATGCCGATGGTGGGAATCTCAATGGCCTCACTGATCAACCGCGCCAGCTGGTCGGGAATGCACTCCAGCACCACGGCAAAGGCACCGGCCGCTTCCAGGGCGCGAGCCGCCGCCAGCAGCCGTCGGGCCGACTCCCTGTCGCGCCCCTGTACCTTGTAACCACCGAGCAGACCGGCGGTCTGCGGGGTAAGACCGATATGCCCCATCACCGGAATACCCGCCCGGACCACGGCCCGCACCGTTTCGGCGACTTCCTCGCCGCCTTCGAGCTTCACCGCGTCACAACCAGCCTCCTTCAGGAAGCGGCCGGCGTTGGCAATGGCCTCGGCCTCGCTCACCTGATAGGAAAGAAAGGGCATGTCGCCCACCAGCAGGGTCCGCGTGCAGCCGCGCTTCACGGCCCGGGCATGGTGCAGCATCTCCTCCATGGTCACCGGCACGGTGGACTCGTAGCCCAGCACCACCATACCCAGGGAATCGCCCACCAGGATCATGTCAACCCCGGCGCCGTCCACCAGTCGGGCGAAACTGGTGTCGTAGGCGGTGAGCATGGTAATCTTCTCGCCGGCCGCCTTTTTGGCGACGACGTCCGCGACCGTCAGTTTTTTCGCTGTCATGCCGGTATCTGTCCACTCAAAACTGCCGACACCGTCCGCCGCCGATCCCCCCGGCCGCAGCAACGGCGCCGGGCGTTAAAAAAGTCGGGGCGCGCCGGGATTATCGACGCCATTCCGGGCCTCGAAACTGCGGCCGAAATGTTCGTAGGCGGCAATGGTCGCCATCCGACCACGCGGGGTGCGCACCAGCAGACCGCACTGGATAAGAAACGGCTCGTAAACATCCTCCAGGGTATTGCGCTCCTCGCAAACCGCGGTGGCCAGGGTATCGATGCCGATGGGGCCGCCGCCGTACTTGTCGATGATGGTCAACAGAACCCTGCGATCCATCTCGTCAAGCCCCTGCGGATCCACGGCCAGCATCCGTAACGCCTGATCGGCAACTGCAGCGGTAATCCGCCCGTCTGCCTTCACTTCGGCAAAATCGCGTAATCTCTTTAATAATCTATTGGCAATTCTTGGCGTACCCCGGCTTCTCCGCCCCAGTTCAAGGGCGCCAGCGTCGTCGATGGGGATATTGAGCAAGCCTGCCGACCGCTTGACAATGGCCACCAGCTCCTCGGGAGAATAGAAGTCGAGACGGAGGATGACGCCGAAACGATCGCGTAACGGCGGGGTCAGCAACCCGGCCCGGGTGGTGGCGCCCACCAGGGTAAACCGGGGCAGGGACATCTTCACCGAGCGGGCACCCGGCCCCTGGCCTACCACCAGATCGAGCTGGTAGTCTTCCATGGCCGGATAGAGAATTTCCTCCACCACATGGTTCAGGCGATGAATTTCGTCGATAAACAGGACATCGCCCTCCTGGAGACTGGTCAGGATGGCGGCCAGATCACCGGCCCGCTCGATGACCGGGCCCGAGGTGACCTTGATCTGAGCGCCCATCTCATGGGCGATGATGTAGGCGAGGGTGGTTTTGCCCAGGCCGGGAAAACCGTGAAAGAGGATATGGTCCACGGGTTCGCCGCGGCCCTTGGCGGCCTGGATGGCGATGGCGAGATTTTCCTTGAGTTGCTCCTGGCCGATGTAGTTGGCCAGCAACCTGGGCCGCAGGCCGGGCTCGTCAACAATCTCCTCGGGCTCGACCTGTGAGCTGACGATTCGTTCTTCGTGCTTCATCACGCTAAAGCCCTCAACGCCTGGCGCAACAACTCCTCAAGGGGCATGACGGCATCGGGGGCATGTCCCTCCCGCACCCGCGCCAACGCCTCCTCGGCCCGGGCCGGCGGATAGCCCAGGTTCACCAGCGCGGAAAGGGCGTCGGCAACGCAGCTGTCGGCAGGCGATGGGGCAGGAGCCATCACGGCCGCCGCCGGCAGGTCGGGAAGGAAATGGAGCTTGTCCTTGAGTTCCAGGCAGACCCGTTCGGCGGTCTTCTTGCCGATCCCGGGCAGCTTGACAAGCCGGTGGATATCGTCGGTTGCCACCGCCCGGGACAGATCCGCCGGGCTCATGCCGGCCAGGATGTTGTGCGCCACCTTGGGGCCGATACCGGACACCCCGGTGAGCAACAGAAAGGCCGCCTTTTCCTCCGGCTCCACAAAGCCAAAGAGATTGAAGGCGTCCTCGCGGACCACGGTCTGGATATAGAGAAACAGCTCCGCGCCCGCTTCGGGCAGCCGGTGCTGGGCCGCACCGGGGAAAAAAACCTCGTATCCCACCCCACCAACATCAACCACCACCGTCTCAGGCAGCTTCTGGATCAGTTTTCCGCGCAGGCAGGCTATCATCCGTCCAACCCCGAACTCCCGAGAGTTTTTCTGGCGCTGCAGATTATCAAATCGATGCGTTCCGGATCAGGATACAACGCGCCGCAGGCCGTTGCAATGGTTGGCGTGGCAAAGCGCAACGGCCAGGGCGTCGGCGGCATCCTCACTGGGAACCCCGGAAAGGGTGAGCAGAGCGCGCACCATCTGCTGAACCTGCGCCTTGGCAGCCCGCCCCGAGCCGGCCACCGCCTGCTTGACCACCCGCGCCGGATATTCATGCACGGCCAACCCCTGCTGCATACAGGACAGAATCAACACCCCCCGGGCATGGCCCAAGGTGAGTGCCGAACGGGGATTGACCGCGACAAAGATCTCCTCCACCGCTGCCACGTCCGGGCGCAGAGTGGCGATTACCTCACCGATGCCGTCGTGGATCTCCTTGAGCCGCTCGGGCAACGGCCGTCCGGCCGCCACCCGGATGGCGCCACAACTGACGAACCGCAGCTGGTGCCCAACCTTGTCGATCACCCCGTAGCCCGTCACCCGGGAACCCGGGTCAATGCCCAGGATTCGAAGTCGCGCTTCCGTATCGGCGGCGGCAGCCATCATCCCCCTCTGCATCCTGGTGCGGTTCATAAGGTTGAAAAACGGAGAGCGGGTTTCCGGTTCAGGGTTCAAAGGTTTTCCACCCTGCGCCCTTGGCGCCTTGAGCCTGAAACCGCCCAGCACAGTCGGGCTTAGGAGACTGCCTCCATAATTTCGTCGGGAATATCGAAGTTGGCGTGGACGTTCTGGACGTCATCATTGTCTTCCATCATCTCCAGGAGCCGCAGCAACTGCTTGGCGGCCTTCTCATCGGCCACCTCCACCGTGTTCTGCGGCACCATGGAAATACTGGCCTCGACAAAGTCGATTTCCGCCTGCTCCAGGGCCTCGCGCACCGCATCGAAGTCGTCCGGGGCGGTGAGGACCTGAAAGGTTTCTTCTTCCTCCACCACATCCTCGGCACCAGCTTCCAGGGCCAGATCCATGAGCCGTTCCTCGTCCACCGCTGTTTTCTCCACCAGGATCACGCCCTTGCGGTCGAACATCCAGTTCACGCAACCCGACTCGCCCATATTGCCGCCGCACTTGCCAAAGATGTAACGGACATCGGCCACGGTACGCACCCGATTGTCGGTCATGCACTCCACCAGCACCGCCACGCCGCCCGGGCCGTAGCCCTCGTAGGTAATCTCCTCGTAGACCACCCCCTCAAGCTCGCCGGTGCCCTTCTTGATGCCCCGCTCGATGTTGTCCTTGGGCATGTTGACCGCCTTGGCGGCGGCAATGGCGCTGCGCAGCCTGGGGTTGGCCCCCGGATCGCCGCCGCCCATGCGGGCCGCCACCATGATTTCCTTGATCAAGCGGGTAAAAATCTTACCGCGCTTGGCATCCACCGCTCCTTTGCGGTGTTTGATGTTAGCCCATTTAGAATGTCCGGCCATTGTCTGCTCCTTGCTGATCGCTTCTTTTTGCTAAATATTTTTTTGGGAGGGAGAGGGGGTGTCCGCCAGCGGCAGCCGCGGCTCAACCACCGTAGCCCATGCCAAGAACGAACATCTCACGGCTTTCGGGTCGAGAGCTCTTGGGCTTCACCACCTTGGCCGTCTTGAAACGGGCTCGAACCTCGCCGACGAACGCATCGACGTCCTCGCCCTGAAAAACCTTGCAGTAAAAATTGCCGCCCACCAGCAGCAGTTGCTCGGCCACCGCCAGTGAACGCCGCGCCAGGGCCAGCGACTGCTGCTGGTCAGCCCATTTATTCCCGGTGGTGCGAGGCGCCATGTCGCTCACCACTGCATCGTAAGCAGGTGCCAGTTCCCGAATCACGGCAACCATTTCCTCGTCGGTGATATCGCCGCGCAGCCAATGAATGGGGGCCATCCCCTTCTTGCCGCCGCCCTTGGTTTTCTGGAGGTCAATGCCCACCACCAGCCCCTGCGGCCCCACCGCCTTGGCGGCGTAAAGCGACCAACTGCCGGGATGACAGCCGAGATCAAGCACCCGACCGCCCTTTTTGAGCAGCCGATACTTCTGCTGCGCTTCCTCAAGCTTGTAGACGGAGCGAGCCGGATAGCCTTCCTTCTTGGCTTGCCTGAAATAGAAATCCTGAACTTCCTTCACTGATTCTCCAGCCGGCCTGAGCCGTTGTCCCGCCCGCCCCTTGAAGGCTGACTATAAACGTTTGAAATTAGCCCATCTGCGCTTCATTGACAAGGAGAATCACTGCAGCAGGCAGGTTTCCGGGCCTACGGCCGCCGATGGCCAGGACGGACGAGCGCTTATGAAAAATAAGGGTTAGGAATCCGCGCCGCCCTCATCCCAGATCCGCAGGGCTTCCTGATAGACGGCGGCACGTTTGAGACCCAGATCACGGGTGATCCGCTGCACCGCGTCCCGCAGACTCACCTCGCCCTGATCGCGGTACCAGGCGAGCAGCGCGGCCAGATCCTCGGCGATCGGTTGCTCCTCCCCCCCCCCGCCCTCGACCACCACCACCAACTCACCCTTGACCCGAGGCCGGACGACGAAATCCGCCAGCAGTTCGGCAATCGTGCCGGCAAGCACCTCCTCGTGGAGTTTGGTCAACTCCCGCGCCACTACCAGTCGCCGATCACCGAGGACGGCCAGACAATCCTTGAGCGCGGCGACAATCCGTTGCGGGGACTCATAAAAAACCAGCAGATCCTTCTCAGGAGCCAGCCGGGTGAGAAGCCTGCGTCGTTCGGCCGACCGGGAGGGAAGAAACCCCAGAAAGAGAAAGGCGGTCGACTCAAAGCCAGCCACGCTCATCGTTGCCGTCAGGGCCGAGGGGCCGGGCACCGGCACGATGGGAATCCGGTTGTCACGAGCCTTGCGGACCAGCAGGGCGCCGGGATCCGATATGCCGGGTGTGCCGGCGTCAGAAACCAGGGCGACGTCGTCGCCGCCCAGCAGCCGCTGGAGAATCGGCTCGGCTCGCGCCGCCTCCTTACCCTTATAATAACTTACCAGGGGGGTACTGATCCCGAGATGGGAAAGAAGCTTCCGGGTATGGCGGGTGTCCTCGGAAGCGATGAGCGCCACCTCGGCCAGGATTCGGACAGCACGCAAGGTGATGTCCTCCAAGTTGCCGATGGGGGTGGCCACCACATAAAGGGTTCCGGGCTGACATCCTGACTCAGTCACTGACAGCATCCCCTTCGTGGGGGATAAAGAGACAGAAACGGGTCCGGCCGGGGCAACTCTCTTCGCAGGTAATTTCGGCGCCGCAATGCGCCACCAGCTTACGGGCAAGATAAAGTCCCAGCCCCGATCTCCCTTCCCGGGTGGTATAAAACGGTTCAAAAAGTCGCACCATGGCCTCCGGGGCGATCCCGGGACCGTTATCCTCTACGGTCACCGTCACCGCACGGCCCTCGCGACTGGTAATAATAGTAAGGCAGGCGTCTTCCCGGTCCCGTACCGCATCAAGCGCGTTCTCCAGCAAGGCGAAGATCGCCTGGTGCATCTCCACCTGATGACAAGAGAGCGGCGGCAGATTCTCTCCAAAGCGGAATTCCTTGCGCAGAGAATGTTTGAAAAAACGATCGGCATTGAGAAATTCCATTTCGGTACGGATCACCGAGTTGATGGTATACGGTCCGACCCCAGAGGTTGGCGAAAAATCGACCAGCTCCAAGGTTCGCCCCATGATCTCCTGGCCCTGCTGGGTCTTCTCCTCCATGAGGGTAACCCCCTCGGAACGGCGATAGAGCAGATCGCGGAGCTTCTCGGCCTGTTCGCGGGCCGGCCCCGGGGGCAGGGCGGCCAGAACCTCCTCCAACATCCCCTCGGCCTGGCTGAACATCATGCCGAACAATTCGCCCTGCAGAACAAAAGCCTGCACCACGCCGTTCATGTTGTGGATCAAGCCCTTAAAAAGTCGGCCCACCACCGCATCGTGGCTCTCCCTGAGATAGGCATCCTCCCACTGCTGCTCTCTCTGTTCCATAAACCTTTGCCCCTCCTCCCTGCATTTCAAAAACTTTACCCCTGCGTGCCTCGCAAACGTCTCCCATGGTAATCCAGACCCGACCTAAAATCCAGTACCGAGACAGGCAGGGTCGATAACGCCGGAATCGCCCGCGTGGCGGGAAACTCCCCCCCTGTATGACAGGGATTTGCGGATCTCACAATAAAAACCGTAGCCATTACAACTTGAAATTGCCATACAACTCTGCCTATGATTTTAGTCAACCCATTTTGCCGGGGTATCAAAAAAACACTTGGTCGTGCCGCCATCGCCCCCCCGGGCAGGCGCACGCAAACCGATAATCGAGGCTCCATGCTCTTCGAACCAGACCTCTCCAAAACGGCGTATGCCCATCTCTCCGAAGCGGTGCTGATCACCGACGAGAGCGGCAGGATCCTCTTTGCCTCGCCCAATGCCGCAGACGTCCTGGCCTGTACCGAAGAGGCAATCAGCGACAGGTCGACCATCCAGGAGCTGCTCGGCGGACTGCTGGTCGCGGGGGAAGACCTGGAGACGCATCCCGAATCGGACGGGATACTTTTGCCCGACGTCGCCAGGCATGGCACCCCCTCAGGTTTGTCGGCACGGGTCAAACGGATTGCCGCCGGCCAAGGAACCCGGCTGTATATTTTCCGGCAGCAAACGGCAGAGACTCAGGCCCAAGCGGCCCCACCCACTCATCGGCAACGGCTGGAGGCACTCTGGCGAATAGCCTCGCAGGCAAACTCCTCCCTGCAACTCGATGAAGTACTTGAACGAATTCTTCGCGGCACCCTGGAGGCCTCGGCCGCTTCCGTGGGCATGATCTTTCTCCTCAACCCTGCAACCGGCCTTCTCTCCTGGGCCGCCTCCATGGGGCTGTCCGACAGGTTTGTCGCCGAATACCACGACCGCCATATCCGCCTCGGCGAAGGGCTGACCGGCACCATTGCCCGTGACGGCAACCCCATCTATATTCCCCGCGACGCCTCGCACGATCCACGCATCGCCCGACCGGTGGCCATCGCGGAGGGGCTGAACTCCTTCATCGGCGTCCCCATCACCACGGCCGGGAAAACAGT
>Ga0224496_10002749_pt1 | contig 10381 bp, 8 predicted proteins | sample SF_Jul11_sed_USG_2_FD_168127 | JGI IMG/M metagenome (GOLD analysis project Ga0224496, IMG submission 168127) | Sediment microbial communities from San Francisco Bay, California, United States - SF_Jul11_sed_USGS_8_1 | ecosystem: Environmental > Aquatic > Marine > Sediment | place: USA... | reverse complement strand
GAAGAAGCGCATCCGGATTGCCGACCTGTTCGCCTCGGTCAGCAAACTCGCCGCCGCCGAATGGCCCGCCTCCGATGTCGAATTTCGTACCGAGATCGTGCCGAGCGAGCTCGACCTTCGTGCCGATCGCGACCTCGTCGAACCCGTCCTGCTCAACCTCTTGCGCAACGCCTGGCAGGCGACGACCGGCCTCGACCATCCCGTCATCGTACTGGCGGCGCGACTCAACCGGCGCAATAACGTCGTCATCGAAGTGAGCGACAATGGCCCCGGCGTTCCCGATGAACTCATGAAAAAAATCTTCGTGCCGTTTTTCACGACAAAAAGTGGCGGGTCGGGCGTTGGTCTCGCGCTGGCACGGCAGGTCATGACCGCCCATGGCGGATTCATCCGCGTCAGCAGCAATGCGTCCGGCGGCGCAACGTTCAGCCTGACGTTTTAGGTTGGACAGCCGCGCGGGAAGACGGCATGCGTCAGCTTCGGGACCATTCGGCAGGCACGTCCCGTCATCGGATTGATCGGTTCCATGTTGCCCTTTCTCGCAATCGACTTTCCGGCTAAGCTCGAAGTGAGCATAGTGCCATCTCGTCGTTTACCTGACGCCGGGCGCGCTTTGGCCACCGACGCAGAAATACGAGAGATCGAAATGTACCTGATGAAATCGCCAGATGTCACATCGCCGCGCAGGGCGATGCGAAGGCGAAGGGCCTGGCCGCTGGCCGGCCTGTTGTTGCTGGCCATGTTCGGGCCTGGACTGCTGCAAGCTGCGGATGGCGAGGATAATCCGGGCGCCGAAGACGACCCGGAGGCCGCGGAGTTCGAAGCAAGCTTGCTCGGTGAAGCGACGCCCATGGATTCGCAGGGCATCGAACTCGTCGGTAATCCGATGCCAAAGATGTTCTCGCGCTGGCCGGAGGATCTCGTCATTGCGCCCGTGCCGGGCCGGTCGCCGCAGATCGGGTGGAATCTCAGCCTGGGCGCGGCCTATTTCCTGGACAAGCCGAAGGCGGGATCGGAGACGCCGCCATCGATTTTCGGTTTGTTCGGCAAGATTGCCGAGAACGGCAGTTATGCCTACGGGGGCGGGACGAAACTCCATCTACTGAACGACAATCTGCGCATCGTGGTTGGCGGCGGCTATGGCGATGTCCGCTATCGGTACTATGGCATCGGCAACAGCCAGGGCGATCTCAATATGGGCCTCGACATCCTGCAACGCGGGCCGGTGTTCTCCGGCAAGGCCAGCTGGCGAGTGTGGAAGAAGATCTACGCGGGTATCGGCTACATGGGTGGCAACATCGAGACCCGCGTCCGCTTTGCGCCGAACGTGCCGAGTTCCCTGTTCGACCCGACGCTCGACGTCGACGTGCGCGCGTTTACCATTCCGATCGAAATCGACAGCCGCGATCACCAGCAGTTCCCGCACAGCGGCTGGCTGGTCAAGCTGAACAGCGTGTTCTATCGCAAGTCCCTCGGCAGTGACTTCGACAGCGAGACTTTCAAACTGGTGGCGAATCACTATCGGCCCATGCGCGGTGAGGACGTGCTCGCGACCCGGTTCGTGCTGAGAGGGACGGGAGAAGGCGCGCCGTTCTTCGTCCTGAGCAGTTTCGGCGGCAGCACCGATCTCCGCGGTTATCCGTCGGGGCGTTACCGGGACCGCATGATGTATGCGCTGCAGAGCGAATACCGCTGGCAAATGAGTGATCGCTGGGTGATGACCGGCTTTGCGGGTTTCGGTGAGGTTGCCGAAGCTTTCTCGGATTTCGGCGACAACCTGCTGCCAGCGACCGGCGTCGGCCTGCGCTACGTGCTGTCCGCAAAACACCGCGTATCGCTATCGCTGGATGCTGCCGTCGGCAACGATGGCGGCGAGTACTACTTCGGCGTCAACGAAGCATTCTGATCGGCGACACCGGGTCCGCTCACTGCAATTCGCCGATGAGCCCGAGCACCCGGGCATCGCCGGGTGACAGTTCGAGCAATGCGCGCGCATACCGTAATGCCTCCGCCCGGTTGCCCGCATCCCGGTGCATTGTCGTGAGGGCCAGCACGATATCGCGGTAGCCGGCGAAGCGCTCGTGCGCGGCGCCGAGCAGCGCCAGCGCGGCTCCTGAATCGCCCGTGGAGCTGAGTGCGATGCCGTGTACGTACGCATAATAAGGAGACTCCGGCGTGAGCGAGGCGGCGCGCTCGAGACTGGCGACTGCCTCGTCGGTTTTGCCTGCCCGAACGAGCGCGAGTCCCAGGGCGAAATGGGAGGCCGGGTCCTCGGCGGCGTTGTCGACCGCCGCCTCGAGCAACGCGAGTGACTCATCGTCGCGACCCGACTGCCGGTAAAGGTCCGCGAGGTTGACGTACGCGGCCGCGAACCACGGATGCCGTTCGATCGCTGTACGAAGCAACTGCTCGGCCTGCGGCAATTGCCCCAGCGCGGTGTGCAGCGCCGCGCTCTGCAATAACCCTTCGCCACGGTCGCTGTTGAAGGCGAGGAACGCCCGATACTCGTCCAGCGCGGCGTCGAGCGCTTCGCGCCGGTCCTGCCTGAGCAACTCGCGGCCGGGCAACAGCTGTCGTACCGCCTCGAGGCGCAGCGCGAGCAACGGATGGTCGAGGAACGGGAACGCGTAATCGATCCGCAGCTCGTCCGGCAGCGGCGCGAGGGCCTGCAACGCGGCAAGCTGGATCAGCGGACTCTCGTCGCCGAGCGCGTCCAAAATCACCGGCAGCGTGTCTGCATCCGTCTGCTCCGCCAGCAGCGAGACGGCGGTGGCCCGCGCGATGGCAGGTTGCGAGGCGTCGGTTGCCAGGCCGCGGAGCCTGGCCGCTCTGTCGCTCGTCCAGTGACGGCCCGCGAAGAGCGCCTGCCCATAATGCGGCTTGCCGCTGCGGCCCCCCGGAAACCACTGGCGAACCGCATCTGCCGCCCACGCGTCGTCGCGATCGGCGTGACAGCCGGCACACGCATTCGGTGTGCCGAGTTCTGTCGACAGGTCCGGGCGCGGCACCCGGAAGCTGTGATCGCGTCTTGGATCGACGACCATGTAGGTCGTCGCGGGCATGTGACAATCGACGCACCGTGAACCCGCTGCACCCGTCTCGTGGTGGTGGTGCGCGGGTGTTTCGTAATTGCTTGCGAGGTGGCACCGCGCACAGACGGCGTTGCCGTCGGCGCGCAGCCGCACGCTGTGGGGATCGTGGCAATCGCTGCAGCTGACGCCGGCCGCATGCATCCTGCTCTGCAGGAAAGAACCCCACACGTAGACCTCGTCGCGAATCTGTCCGTCAGCGTAGTACAGCTCGGCATCGAGCAGTGCCGGCCGGAACCCGTCCAGCAGGGCCGCGCCGGGCGCGATATCGTCGCTGAGCTGACCCCGGCGCGAATGGCAGCGCGCGCAGCGTTCTATCTCGTCCGTGACAACGTGCGCCGGCTGGCGTCGCGCGATGCTGTTGTCCGGATCGAAGACCCAATCGGCATCGTCTGGCGGTGGGCCGAGCGGCCATTCCGTGGGTGACACGACGTGCAGGGACGCGGGTCCGTGACAGGCCTCGCAATCCACGTTGATGCGCTCGAAGCCGGTTTGAAACGTATCCTCATCGGGGTCGTAGCGCTTCTGCAGGCCGGTCGAGTGACAGAAGGCGCAACTCGAGTTCCAGTTCTGGAACACGCCGGTCCAGTGCAGCGGGCTGCCCGGCTCGATATCGCGCTCCGCGTACACGCTGAACCAGCGCTGCCCGCCGTCTTCCTGCGGCCGTGCATCCCAGGCCAGCGTCGTGACCTGTGATCGGCCACGGGGAAATTCGACGAGATACTGCTGCAGCGGCGTCACGCCGAACGTGTGGGTGACCTGGAAATCGGCGAGGCGTCCTTCCGCATCGTCCGTGCGGATGATGTAGCGGCCGTCCTGCCGCAGGAATGTGCTCGTAACGCCGTTGTAGCTAAAGGTCCTGCCGGAAAAATCACCGAGAACGGTGTCCGCCGTGGCGACCTGCATTGCCAGGTCGTGGTGGGAACCCTGCCAGGCCGTGATCTGCTCGTCGTGGCAGCCTGCACAGGCAGTGCCGCCAACGAATTCGGCAACCTGCGTTGTGCCGGCGGGCATTTCGCTCGTCGATGGGTCCTGGCAGCCCGCTGCGGCAAGCGCGGCCAGGCAGACGAGCGGTCCGGCAATTCCGGTGGGCGACAACGAGCGGGGGGATGTCATTGGGATGCCTTATTCAACGGGGTCGATGATACACTCGCCGCAAAGCCCAAAACAAAAATGGCCATGATGCCGCATGAACCTGTCGCCCCTGCGGGCGACCCGGGCGAGGCCAGACAATATCGGTCACGAGCAAATTCAGGGGGGCTCGATACGCATGCTCACAATGAGCCTCATTGGCGCCGCGCTCGTAGTCATCACGACGATCATTCACGCGTATGGCACGACGCACTGGATGCGTTTCGTCGTCGATCGATTCACGACCGAAGACGGCACATGGCTGCCGCGCGATGCGCTGAAGATCCTGCTGAGTACCGCGCTCGTATTGCTCGCGCTGCACACGATAGAGATCATCGTCTGGGCCGTGGCCTACCGCGGCATAGTCCCGGATGAACTGCAGACCTTCGAGCAGGCAACGTATTTCTCGTTCGTGACCTTCACGACGCTCGGCTACGGCGATATCACGCTGACCGAGGTCGTACGTTTGCTGAGCGGCATCGAGGCCCTGAACGGCATCTTCCTGGTCGGCTGGACGACTGCCATGCTGTTCAGCATGGTGCAGCGCGTGTGGCAGTATGGCAACCGGAAGTGGGTGAAGTAGTCGCACCTCGTGGCCCCTGACGAGACTGCAATCGAAATTAGCAAAACCCGGAGAACAGGCATGGCGACACAGAGTGGCACGAAGGCGGATCCGCAATTCGTCAACAATGCAGTGGCATCGTTCATCAGAATCGCCGCGCTGATCGTGCTGGTAATGGCCTGTTTCAGGTTTATCCAGCCGTTCTTCGGCATCGTCTCCTGGTCCGTGATTCTTGCAACCGCCCTGTACCCTGCGCACGTGTCGATGACGCGGCGCGTGGGCGGACGAGAGAAGACATCGGCGGCGATTTTCGTTCTCATCGGGCTCGCCGTGATTATCCTGCCGACCTGGTTCCTCGCGGATTCGACTTTCGGCGGGCTGAAGGACATCGCCGAACACCTGCGCGATGGCTCGGTGCAGATTGCGCCACCCGCGGCATCGGTCGCTGAATGGCCCGTGATCGGCTCGAAGCTCTACGAGGTCTGGGATGCCGCTGCTGACAACCTCGAGGCGACCCTCAACCAGTTCGAGCCACAGCTGAAGGCGCTCAGCCACACCGCTGTCGCGTTCGGCGGGTCGGCGGTCATCGGTGTGCTGCAGTTCATTGTCTCCGTCATCGTTGCGGGCGTGCTGCTGATGGCGGCCGACGGCGGCAACCGCCTGACGACAAAAATCGCCAACAACCTGATTGGCCCGGAGCGCGGCGCGAATCTCGTCAATCTCTGCATCCAGACGGTGCGCAGCGTCTTCAAGGGCGTGCTGGGTATTGCCTTCATCCAGGGTGTGATGGCCGGCATCGGCATGGCGGTGATGGGCGTACCCGCAGCCGGCCTGCTTGCAGGCGCGGTGCTCGTCGTCGCGATCGTGCAGCTGCCGCCGATCCTGGTCCTCGGCCCCGTGGCCGTCTGGGTCTTCTCGGTCGCGGATCCCGTGCCGGCCACGCTGTTCCTGATCTATTCGATCGTCGTGAGTTTCGGTGACGCGATCCTGAAGCCGATGCTGCTGGGCCGCGGCGTGGACGTCCCGATGCTCGTGATCCTTATCGGCGCCATCGGCGGCGCAATCTCCTCCGGCATCATCGGCCTGTTTGTCGGTGCCGTGATCCTCGCGCTCGGCTACAAGATCCTGAGCGCCTGGGTCGAGGACGGCACGGTGCCGGAGGGCGAGGCAAAAGAGGACTGATCGATTGCGAGATCGAATGCGCCTGAGTCTTGCTCTGTTTGCCGCCGCGATCGCAGCGGGCTGCGCGCCCGTCGGGCCGGATTTCGTTCGTCCCGATGCGCCGGAACATCCGGCCTGGCTGGAGGCCGAGATCGGCGCATTCGAGACCTCGCCCGCGGAGCTGGCCGGCTGGTGGCGCACGCTCGAGGATCCCGTGCTCGACGAACTGATCGAGGCGGCCCACCGACATAACAACAACCTCGAGATTGCCGGTCTTCGTGTGCTCGAGGCGCAGGCGAATCTCGGTATTGCGGCCGGTCTCAAGTATCCCCAGGCGCAGGTCGCCGTGGGCGATGCGACCGCGGTCGGCGCCAGCGAGAGCGCCGCCAACACGGCCGCCGGTGATCTCGAATTCACGCAATACAACCTCGGCGCGAGTGTTTCCTGGGAAATGGATTTCTGGGGCCGCTTCCGTCGCGGCGTCGAGGCCGCCGACGCGGCATTGCTGGCCTCCGTCGCCGACTACGACGACTTGCTGGTGCTGCTCACCGCACAGGTCGTGGACGTCTATGTCGTCGTTCGCACAACCGAGGAACAGCTGCGACTTGCGAAGGATAGCCTGGCGATCCAGGAACGCAGTTACGAAATCGTCGATGTGCTGTTCCGCAACGGTGAAAGCTCCGAACTGGACGCGCTGCAGGCGAAGACCCTGCTGTTGAGCACCAGGGCGTCGATCCCGCCGCTCGAGGCCGCGCTCAAGCAGGCGCGAAATGCACTGGCGATCCTGCTCGGCGAAACGCCAGGCGACATCGAAACACGTCTCAAGGGCGAGGGCTTGTTGCCGGTGGTGCCCGAGACGGTCCTGGTCGGTGTGCCGGCGGACCTGTTGCGCCAGCGGCCGGATGTGCGCGCAGCGGAGTATCGGGCGCGCGCGCAGAACGCGCTCGTCGGCGTGGCGACAGCGGACCTTTACCCGAGCTTCAGCCTCAACGGCTTCCTCGGCCTGACTGCCGCGGGAAACACGGAGACCACGCGCACGGGTGAATCGGGTTTCGGCGAACTGTTTCGCGCGGAGAGCCTGACGTATTCGGCGGGCGCGTCATTCGTGTGGCCATTCCTCAACTATGGCCGCATACGGAACAACATTCTCGTGCAGGACACCCGGCTGCGACAGGCGCTGGTTGCCTATCGAGAGACCGTCATCCGCGCGGCACGCGAGGCGGAGGATGCCATGGCGGAGTACCTCGCGGCGCGGCAGCAGGATCTCGTATTGACCGAGACGGTTCAGGTCGCACAACGTTCGGCCGAGTTGTCCATGCTCAGGTACCAGGAAGGATTCGCTGATTATCAACGCGTATTGAATTCACAGCAGGCGCTGTTCACGCAGCAGCAACGCTATGCCGCGAACCGCGGTGCGGTGATCCGTGGACTCGCCGCGATCTATCGAAGCCTCGGCGGAGGCTGGCAGGACGCGATACGCCCTGCAGACAGGATTGAACAAGATGGCCAATGACATGACTGAAGATTCCCAGGATACGGCGCAACCGGAAACGACCGGCAGGGATCCGGTCCGGAAGTGGACCCTGATCGTTCTCGGATTGAGCGTATTCCTGATCGCCTATTACCTTGTCGCAGACCGCATCACACCCTACACCAGCCAGGCCAGGGTGCATGCCCTCGTGGTGCCGGTCGCGTCCGAGGTGTCCGGTACCGTCATCGATGTCGCAGTCACGAGCAACCAGCTCGTCGAGACCGGTGACCTCTTGTTTGCCATCGATCCATCGCGATACGAACTCGCGGTCGCAACAGCCGAGGCCAACCTGCAGTCGGCACGGCAGGCGACGGGCGCGTCGACGGCCAATGTTGCGGCGGCCGAAGCGCAGGTTGACGCAGCCCGAGCGACACTCGATCGCGCGCAGAAGGACACCGCGCGACTGCGACGCATCAAGGAAGAGGATCCGGGCGCGGTTTCGGAGCGTCGGCTGGAAATGTCCGAGGCGTCGCTCGAAGTCGCGCGCAGCCAGCTGAACGCGGCGCAGGCCAATTTGCGTCGCGCGCGCGAGGATCTCGGCAATACCGGCGACCAGAACTCACGCGTGCTGCAGGCGCAGGCTGCGCTGGACCAGGCGCGCATCGATCTCGCGAGGACGCGTGTGCTGGCGCCGGCGCAGGGCATCGTGACCGACGTGCGCGTCGACCGCGGTAATTTCGCTGCGGCAGGCGCGCCGCAGATGACATTCCTGGCCATTCACGATGTCTGGGTGCAGGCAGACTTCACGGAAAACAACCTCGGCAACATCAAGCGCGGCGACCCCGTCGAGATCGTATTCGATGCGCTGCCCGGGCGAGTCGTCAGGGGAAATGTGCGCACGACCGGATTTGGTGTGCAGGTCGATTCGGCGCCGCTCGGCAGCCTGCCGACGATCCAGAACGACAGGCAGTGGCTGCGCGACTCCCAGCGTTTTTCCGTGCAGGTGGATTTCGAAATGCCCGAGGCGCGCGATCGTCTCGGCATTCGCATCGGGGCACAGGCCTCCGTCGCCGTTTACACGGATGACGGCTTTTTCTTCAACACGATCCAGAAGATCCGGATGCGGTTGATCAGCGTACTGACCTACGCCTACTGATCGGCGGCGAGGGTCGGGGAGCGGGAACAGGTGGATATTCGCAGCTTGCGCATCCTGCGACTCGCGCTCGGCACCGGCCTCGCGATCTGGTTCTCGCAGGCCATTGCCTGGCCGTTGTCGTTTATCGCACCCGTGATCGCGACGGCGCTGCTCGGGCTGCCGGCGCCGGGGCTGCCGCTGAAACAGGGCGTCGTACTCACGATTCTCGCGGCGGTCGCGCTGTATGCAAGCCTGATGCTGCTGCCATTCATCGAGCATTTTCGGCTTGCGGGCGTGCTGCTGCTCGGGCTGGCACTCTTCCTCACGTTCTACTTCACCGCGAAGGGCGGCCAGCAGATCATCGGCGCGCTTTTCACGATGGGCATCGCGGTCGCCACGGGCGTCGGGACGGTCAGCATCGATGCCGTTCTGCTGGTCGTCAACGGTGCGCTAGCGGGCATCGCCGCGGGCCTCGTGTTCGTCTGGATCGCCTACTGGTTGTTGCCGGATTCACGCGCCACGGGCCCGACCAACGCACCGCAACCGCCCGCAGCCGGCGATATCGACCTCGCCGATGCCCGCCACAATGCCTTCCGGGCACTGGTCGTCGTGTTCCCCGTGGCGCTGCTGTTCCTGCTGTCGAGTGCGAGCACCGCCCTGATTCCCGTCATGATCAAGGTGGCGGCGATGGGGCAGCAGGCAAGCCATGACAACACGCGCCGGGCGGCCCGGTCGCTGCTGGCATCCACGTTCTGGGGTGGCGTCGCGGCTGTCATCGGCTGGCAGGTGCTGAGCGTGCACCCGTCGCTCATGCAGTATGCGCTCCTGGTCGGACTCGCCGGTCTCGTGTTCGGGCGCCGTATTTTCCGCGGCACCGGTCTCGACCCGGAGGCCGAGACCTGGTCCTATGCATACCTGACGATGATCGTCATCCTTGCGCCTGCCGTGCTCGACAGCGCGATGGGCGATGCGGCCGGCGTGAAGTTCGTCGACCGGCTGTTCATGTTCGTGCTCGCAACCCTGTATGCGGTGGCGGCCGTGATCGTTTTCGACGCGTTCAGCGATCGTCGGAAGCGCGCGGCTTCAGTGCCCGGTCAGTAGAGACGTCCGCCGATCGAGACGCTGGTTCCCATGCGGCCACCGTGGCCGTATCCACTGTAGGAACTGTAACCGACGCTGCCATAGACGCGCACGTCGTCGCAGCCGGCCATCGTGAGCGAGGCTGCGATCAATGCGCCGAGCGATAACATCCTGATCAGTTTCTTCATTGAGAGTCCTCAGTCTTCATTCCGGATGGGCCAGGTCTGCAGCGCGATGCCGGCGCCCGACGGCCCGGCGATCATCGCGACCTGGCCGCCGATCGGCCGCTGCTGTGCCTCCACGATCACGCGCCCGCCGAGTGCTTCAACCTGTTCGCAAATCTCGGCTGGATTTCGGACACGCAGGTAACTGACCCAAACGGGCCCCAGTCCATCGAGCGGATGTGGCATCAGCCCGATCCGTGGTGTATCGCCGTCCTTGAGCAATCGATAGTTCGCGGCAGGCGTTCCGTCCGTGTCCTTGTCGAGGCTGCCGACGACGAGGCCCGTCAGCTTCTCATAAAATGTCGTCGCGTCGTCGATACGCCGCGTCCAGAGTTCATCCCAGAGGAAGCCGTTGATCTCTGGCTCCCGATCCAGCGGATCACCGTCACGGGTCTGAAGCAGTGCAAACAGGGCGCCCTCGGCGTCGGCGACGACCGCGATACGCCCACGACGCTGCAGGTCCGTCGGTTCGGCAATCACCTTGCCGCCACCCGAGGCAACGGCGGCGACCGCAGCATCGACATTCTC
>Ga0224496_10002748_pt1 | contig 10381 bp, 7 predicted proteins | sample SF_Jul11_sed_USG_2_FD_168127 | JGI IMG/M metagenome (GOLD analysis project Ga0224496, IMG submission 168127) | Sediment microbial communities from San Francisco Bay, California, United States - SF_Jul11_sed_USGS_8_1 | ecosystem: Environmental > Aquatic > Marine > Sediment | place: USA... | reverse complement strand
CCCCGGTCTTCTTCGCCGTGTCCTTCGTGGCTCGATCGTCCACCATCTCGCGCCGCCTCCTCAATCCGCGCAGTGCGGCAACCGCGCCGCACGCTCCGCGACGCTGCTCGCGCAATGCTTCTTCGTAAACGCCCGGCGCATGATCAGGATTCCACGCCGCCGGCCGTTGCTTGCAACTCCCGGTTGACCTCGGCGACGCGCCCGGCCGCGGGCGCCTCCTCGCGATCGGCGACGGGGAGCAGTGCGCGGATCCGGTCCTGGAACTCGCGCACCATGTACTCGAGCTCCGACAGGTAGCCGCCGCCATAGCCGCTCGAGCGCAGGCCCGCGTCCGCCCAGCGACACAGGTGGGCATCCTCGCGACCCACCCGCCGATTGATGCGCATGTTCAGATAACGCGCAGCCCGGGTCTCGCGGCGATCGTCCTCGAGGCCGACGCAGAAGCCGTGCATGCGCGTCTTGTGCGCGCCGAGCGGAACGACCTGGTAATAGGCAGCCAGCGTCGGTGATACGCTGAGCACCGTGCGGGGAAACATGGCGTAGTAGGCCCAGGCGCGTCGGTGCGTCTCGGGAAGGTGTGCCATCTCGGGAAGCAGCTTCTGGTAGAAGTGCTCGCTGAAGACCGCGGAGGGCTTGTCCTGCAGCGTGGCGAATGCGCGCTGCGTCCCGTCGCCCCCGCTCTCGTCGCGGAAGCTGTCGCCGAACAGGCGCCGCAGGCCCGGATGTCCCAGGGGAATGTGGTAGCTCTCGCAGTCGTTCTCGACCACGATCTTCCAGTTGACGTCGAGGTCGAACGACCAGCGATCCCCCTGCGGCTTCATGTCGGCGAGGCGATACGGCAGGAGCTCCGCGTCGAAGCGGCCCATCAGGTCGCGCACGCGCGGGCCCGAGCCCGCGAAACGCACGAAGACGAAGCCCATCCACTCCTCGATGTCGATCTCTCTCAGGCCGGCGGACGACTTCTTCAAGCCGGAGAAGCTCCGCTCGGCGGGCACGCTGCGCAGCGCTCCATCGAAGCCGTAGCTCCATCCGTGGTAGGGACACACGATGGCGCCGCTGCAGTGGCCCGTCTCCGCGCCCGCCACGCGCGAGGCGCGGTGCCGGCACACGTTGTGGAAGGCGCGCAGCCCACCGTCGCGGCCGCGGATCACGAGCGCGCGTTCGTCCGCGACGTCGAGCGTCACGTAATCTCCCGCCTTCGGCATCTCGCTCGCGTGCCCCGCCACCAGCCAGTGGCGACGGAAGACGCGCTCCTTTTCCAGCTCGTGGAATTCGGCGTTGTGATAGGTCCATGCGGCCAGCGTCCGGGGCGCGGGCGCCGCATCGAGCGCGGGCTCGTGTTGGCGCTGCGCCGACGCGGCGCGCGAAACATCGGACGCCGATCCGAATTCGGCGGGAAAGACACTGGCGAGAAAGCGCCGGCAGGTCTGCTTGGCCCGATCGCGATCCCACGACCGGCTCTCGTCGAGCAGGTTCTCGGGCAGCGCGTTGAGCATGTGCGTGAACGCGACACCGAGAGCCTTGGCGTCCACGCCGTCGTAGCCGCCGTCGTGCGCGATCTGCTCGAAGAGCTGCACGGTCTGGTGCAGATAGGCCGCATCGCGGCTGCCGCACACGCGCATGTAGTCGGCGCGGGCGCGGGCCTCTCCCCAGAAGGCGATCCAGACGGCGACCCAGCGCGGATTGCACACGGCGGGATCGAAGTCGTTCTCGAGGATCGCCTCGATCTTGCGCACCGGATCGTCGCCGGCGTGCTCGATGGCCTCGCGACGGCGCCGCTCGAACTCCTCGGCCACGTACTGGAGCGTGGCGAGGAGCAGCGCGTCCTTGCCCTGGAAGTAGAAGTTCACGATGCCGGGCGAGAGCCCGGCGGCCTGGGCGACCTTCGCCACCGTGGTGCCCGACAGGCCGTGCTCCGCGATCGAGCTGATGGCCGCCTCGACCAGCTCGCGGCGGCGGCGCACGTCGAGCCGCTCTTCCCCGTTGGCGGTGGCATGGAGGCTGTCCTGGGCGCCGAGCGATTGCATGGGAGACTCGACTGGAAGGAAGGCGGATGAACGGAAGAATAGCCGGCATTATATGACCGTTCAAGTCTGATTGAACGGTCATATACCCCGCGGGGCGACGAGCTACTCCTCTGCGCGTCTCTGCCGCGCGCACAGCACACGCAGGGCTCCGCGGCGCTCCCGAAACGCGCCGCCGTGCGGGCCCGCTACCAGCGCCCGCCGCCGGGCTTCAGTGCCTCCGGCGCGAGTCGGATGTCGAATGCGTCGCGGATCTTCGCGTCCACCGCCGGATCGATGTACTCCGGATAGTGGGACGAGAGGATCTCGCGCACGCGCTCGTGAGCGCGGGCGCGGATGTCGAGGGAGCCGCGCTCTTCCCACGTGACGGGCCGCTCGCGGTCGCCGAGATCGGGGTAGATGTACTCCGTCTCCATCAGCGTCAGCGTCTGCTCGTGACCCAGGAAGTGCCCCGCGCCCTTCACGACCTCTTCGATCACCTCGACCGAGAGCGTTTCGTCGGTCACCTCGATGCCGCGCACCGCGCGCAGCGCGTTGCCCAGCATCTCCGAGTCGATCACCAGGGCCTCGTGCGAGCAGCCCAGCAGGCTGGCCTGCATGCCCGCGGCCTCGTGGATCAGGTTGGCGCCCGACAGCCCCGTGAGCAGGCTCGTCATCGCCTTCTCGTAACCGGATTGGGCGTCCGGCAGCTTGGAGTCCGTCATGCTGCACGCCACCCCGCTCGGCAGATCGTAGAAGTTCGCGATCTGCGCCGAGGCGGCGTTCAGCAGGGCCTCCTCGGGACCTCCGCCCGAGAAGGAGCCGGTGCGCAGATCCGACGCGAACGGCCAGTTGCTGAAGATGGTGGGGTGGCCCGGCTTGACGAGGTTCACCAGCGCCACGCCGCCCAGTCCCTCCGCCGTGGTCTGCACCAGGGCTCCGGCCAGGGACGCCGGGGCCGTGGCGCCCGCCTGCGCCGCGATGATGAAATCGACGGGCATGCCGACGCGGGCGGCGGCGACCGCCACGTCGAGGCTCAGCTCGCCGTAGCGCAGCGGCGGCACCACGCCGGTGCAGTACACGGAGCAGCAGGGCTGCTCGGCGAAGCGCCCCTCACCGCCCAGGATCATGTCGAACAGCTGCACCGCCGCGTAGATGCCCTCCGCGCAGGTGAAGCCCGCCGCCACGTGCTTCTGCGTGGCCGCCGCGGCCGCGTACACGATGTTGACATCCATGGTCTCGCCGCCCTCGAGCTCGGTGGGCACCACGGTGCGGCCGAACCAGTGGATGTTGGGCAGGCGATCCACCAGGCGTCCGAAGTCGTAGATGTCGAGCAGCCGCGACTCCCGGTACTTGCCCGTCTCGAAGTCGGGAACGGATACCGCCGCACCGGCGGTGCCGTAGTGCACCTTGGAGCCGGAGATGTCGAGGTCGTGCGCCCGATCCCGGCCGTAGAGGATGAAGTTGCGTCCGGCTCCGGCGACGACGTCGTCGATGTACGCCGCCGGGAACCTGATGCGCTGGTCGTCGGTGACCTCGAGACCCTTGGCGCGCGCCAGCTCGATGATCTCGGGCGTGGCGCCGCCCATGCCGACGCCCGCGAGGATGCGCAGCGCGCCCTCGTGGATGCGCTCGACGTCGCGCTGCGAGAGGGGCTTGTAGATGCCTCCCTCGAGGCCGGGCCAGACCACCCGCGCGCGCTTCTGCTGGGCCTGCGAGCGCACCGTGAGGCGCGCCTGCCGACCCCGTCGGCCACCCGATCCCGGTCGCGATTCCGTCATGCTGCCCTCCTCCGAGAGCACCGCCCGCGGGCCTCTCGCAACTGGGTTGGAGCCGATCCCCCGGCGGCCGGACGGATTCGCACGCCGGAGGAAGGAGATTCCACCCGAAAGTGAGTCCTTTCGCAACGCCGGCAGCGGCGCCGGACGCGCGGCCGGACTGCGGAACGCAGCGCGGAGCCTTCACGGCGCCGCGCTCCGCATTGGTCGCTCACTGGCCGAACAGATACAGGATGTAGAAGTTGGCGAGATAGATCGCGATCAGCAGCAGACTCGCCCAGCGGATCCGCTGGATTGCGCCGCGCGGCGCGCCGTACATCAGCCCGACGACGGCGATGCCCGTCATCACGATCGCGGAGAACGCGGAGACGACGTGCAGCTCGGACACGGCGCCGAGAATGGGGCCGCGCGCGAAGCAGAGATCTTCGATCCCGAGGATCAGCACGTTGAAGAGATTGCTCCCGAAGAGATTGCTCACGGCCATGTCGAACGCGGCGATCCGGACCGCCGCCACCGTAACCACCACCTCGGGCAGCGACGTCGCCAGCGCGATCAGCAGCGAGCCGATGAAGGTCTCATTGACCTGCAGGGCGAGCGCCAGTCGCTGCCCGAGGAAGGGGAGCCACACGCCCATCGCCACCACCACGCTCGCAGCCAGCGCGTAGCGCAGCGCGGCGCTGCGCAGCGAGATCGGCGCCGGCTCCCCGCGCGCCTCCTCGATGGGCAGATGATCGTGCCCGGGCTCGTGACGAAATGCGGCGCGCACCGCGATCACGTAGATCACGGCGACGATGGGCGTGTAGACTCCCACCCGCCCGATGGCGACGCCGCGTCCCGCCTGCTCGAGCAGCAGGCTGAAGCCGACGACGCCGATCGAGATGATGCCGTACGCCGCCGAAAGGATGTGCTGGCGCCCGAGCCGCCCGCGCAGCCCCCCGGCCGGCGCCAGCGTGTCGATGATCACGAGAATCGTGAGATTGAAGACGCAGCTGCCGAGAATGGCTCCGACGGCGATGTTCGGGGCGTCTGCCAGCACGACGGCGCTGACGCCGGTGATGAGCTCGGGGAGCGAGGTCACGACCGCGAGCAGCACGAGGCCCACCCAGGTGCCACCGAGCCCGGTGCGCGTTCCGATCACGTCGCCGTACAGCGCGAGCTTGGCGCCGGCGAAGGTGATGAGCGCGCCGGCCAGGCAGAACTCCAGGAAAGCGAGCACGGGATGCCTCCCCCTCGGTGGGCCTCGAATGCTGCGCGCGACACGTCCTCCGCCGCGCCGCGGTTCGCGCTGGCACGGGTGCGCCGCCGCCTACCAGCGACCGTTGCCGGGCCGCATGTCCTCGGGCTTCAACACGATCGGGAAGCGCTCGCGGATCGCGGCGTCGACGGCTGGATCGATGTACACAGGATAGTGATCGGCGAGAATCAGCGCCGCTCTCTCGTGGGCCAGCGCATACGCATCGAGCTTGCCGCGATCCCTCCAGTCCGCGTAGGTGCTGCGGTCGGCGACCTGCGGATACTGGTACTCGCTCTCCATCAGCGCGAGCGTCTGCGGATGATCCAGGAAGTGCCCAACGCCCTCCACACTGTCCTTGATCGACTGGAAGGACAGCGTTTCGTCCGTCACCTCGATGCCGCGCACGGCGCGCAGGATGTTCCCGAGCATGTCGTTGTCGATGACCATCGCCTCGAACGAACACGCCATCAAGCTGCCCAGCATGCCCGCCGACTCGCCGATGTAGTTGCAGCCCGCCAGCGCAGCGAGCCCCGCCGTGAGGCCCTTCTCGTAGCCGGCCTGGGCATCGGGCAGCTTCGAATCCGTCATGCTGGCGCTCACGCTGCTCGGCAGGCCGTAGAAGTTGCACAGCTGCCCCATCGCGGAGGCCACCAGCGCCTGCTCCCCGCTGCCGCCCGTGAACGAGCCGGTGCGCAGATCGGAGATGAAGGGCCACGCGCCCATCAGGAAGGGGATGCCCGGGCGGATCAGGTTCATCACGGCCAGCGTGGCGAGCGTCTCCGCGAAGGTCTGCACCAGGGCGCCCGCCAACGCGGCGGGCGCGGTGGCACCGGCCTGCGACGCGACGGCGATGTCGTACGAGATGCCGAGGCGCGCGCACTTCACCAGCACCTCGGCGTTCTCGCTGCCGAAGCGCAGCGGCGACACGACCGGGCAGCCCCCGAAGTTGAAGCAAGGGCGCTTCAGGAACTCGCCTTCGCCGCCCAGAAAGATGTCGAGCAATGCAATGAAGTGATCGATGTGATCGGCCGTGGCCGTGGAGACCGCGCACGGCTTCTGCGTGCCGGCGAGCTGCGCGTAGAGCGCGTTGATGTCGTGCACGAAGGCGTCGCCGCTGTGCTCCGTGGCCACCACGGTCTGGCAGAAGCAGTGGAGGTTGTCCAGGCGGTCGGCGAGCCGCGCGGTGTCGTAGAGATCCACCAGCGTCGAGGGACGGGTGTCGCGGGTCGCGTAGTCGAAGATGTTCACCGCCTCGCCGGCCGTGCGGAAATACACCCGATCGCCGCCGACCTGGACGTCGCGCGCGGGATTCGTCCCGTGAAAAGTGAACTCCTTGCAGGCGCCGTCGATCACGTCCTCCATCAGCCCGCGCGGAAAGCACAGCCGCCCGCTCTCCGACAGCACGGCGCCCTTGGGCAGACACGCGTCGAGGATGCTCTGCGTCGGACTGCCCATGCCGATCTGCTCGAGCACGTCGAGCGCCGTGGCGTGGATGCGCTGCATGTCGCGCTCGGAGAGGGGGCGGAACGAGCCGCCCTTCAGGCCCGGTCCCACTGCGCTGGCCGCCGAGGCCGCCGCGCGCTGCGCGCGCCGCCGGTCGCGCGCGCTGCCCTCGCCCCGGCGTCGCGCGGGGCGCTCGCGCTCGATCTGGACCATGGCGACCTCCGTCTGGATGACCGCCGATCCTATCAGACGCGGTCCCGCTCGCGCCGCGCCGCCCGCGCCCTAGCGATCGAGGAGTCCCTTCAGCGCGTCGGCCGCGCCCTGGACTCCCCGGTCGACCGCCTCGTTGGCGGCTTCGGCGGCCGCGGCCTCGGCCTGCCCGCGCAGGGCCTGCACGTCGATCCCCGCCATGCCCTTGCCCGCCGCGCGCAGGAGCACCTCGAGAATCTGTGCCGTCACCTGGGCGCTCGTCGCACCCCCCTGCTGCTTGCCGATGTCCTTCACGTGGATGTCGGGAATCTGCGCCGCGGCGCTCCTGTCCGCGAGCAGGGAAGCGGCCACCTCGACGCGGCCGCCACGCACGCTGAGATTCTGGATGACGAACTTGCGCTCGGCGCCGGCAGTCTCCGCGGGCTCGCTCTCGGCGCGCTTGGTGTCTCCGGCATACCGCGCGCTGAACGCATCCACGTTCTTCTGGATGGCCGCAAGGTTCGTGCTGCGCCCCGACCACTCGTAGATCACGTGCGGCTCCTCGATCAGGATCTCCTTCACCACCACCGGATTGCCCGTGAGCGTGGCGGTATCGAGCGCCACGTGAATCCTGCCGAGAGCAAAGGTGTGGGCGGCTGCGAAGCCGGGAGGACTCCCGATGGCCAAGCCGCCGATGCTCCCCTCCCCGGAGCGCAGCGAGATCTCCACCGTCTTCACGTGCACCGGCGCGCCCGTCGCCTCCGCGCCGTATTTCTCGATGGCCGCGGCGATGATCGCATCGAGAGAGGACATCACGAAGAAGAGCGCCGCCGCAACCACCACGACGAGCAATACCACGCCGATCAGGATCTTCTTCACGGCCGCCTCCTTTCCTCCCTCCGAACGTGTCGGAGTCTATCGCGCGCGCTCCAGGCGTCGAGCGCGCAGCCGATGCCCGTAGCCAGGCGCGGGCCAATTCTGGTAGAACGCATCGAGACGCCGCGCTGAGCGGCGTCGCCGGACGCCGAGCGGAGGCCCAAGTGAACTGGGTGAAGGTTTCCTACCCCGAGCAGCGCAAGGTCTACATCGACGGGGAGGTGTTGGGAAACACCAATCGGCTGCAGTTCGTCGGAGAAGACGGAACGTGGGACCGCGCCACACGGGTGCGCTGATCGGGCTCGCGCTCGCGTCGGCCTGCGCCCACTTCCCGCTCAATCCACCGCTGGACGCGCTGGATCCCCAGACGGGCTATCGCTTCGAAACGCTGGCGCTGGGCGCGGGCAACACAGACGAGAACTTCGTGATCCTCACCCTCTCCGGTGGCGGAATCCGAGCGGCCGCGTTCGCGTACGGTGCGATGCGCGAGCTCGCGGTGGTACGCACGCAGCGACCTCGCCGACCGATACTACGCGGCGCACATCTTCGGAGCGACGCGTTTCGCCGACCTGCCCCGCGAGCGGCCACTGCTGCTGCTGAACGCCACCGACATCGGCATCGGCATCGGCGCGCGCTTCGCCTTCCTTCAGGACCACTTCGATCGGCTGTGCTCCGATCTCGGGCTCAACGCTAGCCGCTTCGAGCGAGCGCTCGACTGGAGCGCCTACGAGAGCCGGGAGATCCGCTTCATCCACCTGAACGACGGCGGCCTGGTGGACAACCTCGGCCTGCGCGGCCCGATGCTGGGCTTGCAGTCGCCCTCGAGCCCGCTGCCCATCCTCCGCCTGATCAATCAGGAACGCATCCGCCGCGTGGCGATCGTCGTGGTGGACGCGAGGACGCGGGACTTCCCCGACGCAGACCGCAGCGCCCATGCACCCGGCATCCTGAGCGTGCTCCACGCGGCGGCGACCGAGCCGATGGCAAATACCTCGACCGACAGCATCGAGCTGGCGCGCCAGTACATCTCCGCCTGGAATCGCCAGCTCGCGGACGCCGGGGACGCGCCGCCGGTCGCCTTCTACCTGGTGCGCGTCAGCTTCGCCGCCGAGCGCGGCGCCGCGCTGCGCGCGGAGCTCGAGGAGATCGGGACGCGGCTTCAGCTGCCGCCCGCGCAGGTGACGCGCGTGGTCGAAGCGGGCGCGCGACTGCTGCGCCAGTCGCCGGGCTTCGCGTGTCTGCTGCACGCGCTCGCAGAGGATCCGCCCGCGCTGCCGACGCATGCGCGCTGCCCCGAGTAGCGGGCGGCGATCACTCGATATAGCCGAGCGCCCGCAGCTCTTCGCGCAGTCGCGCATCCAGCGCCGAATCACTCCCGCCGCGCGCATCGGCGTCGGGCAGATCGACGGGCGGACCGGGATCCGCCGGACCGCGCCGCACGGGATGCGCCTGGACCCACTCGGGCGCGAGCAGGTCGGTCAGCACCTCGCCCTCCAGCGTATCGGCCACGTCCATCCCCATCAGATACAGCGCCGTCGGCGCGATGTCGTAGATCGAGACGGGCGACGCGCGGCGCAGGCCCACCCGCAGCGGACCCCCCGCGGCCACGAAGATTCCGAGCAGCGCGGCGTCGCTGCGGTGATGCCCGGTGAGCGGCTCGCCGCGCTTCGAGGTCTCGGGATGGGCCTCGAAGCCGTGATCCGAGAGCAGCAGCACGACCCGATCGGGCGCGCCGCGCGCCGGCAGCTCGCCCAACAGCGCGTCCACGAGCCGATACTGGTTCTCGACGACGCCGGCGTAGCGCGCCTGCTCGCCCGGATCGACGGGCGGCAGCGCGGCGTAGGCCGGCGCTGCGGGCTCGTGGTAGCGCCAGAACAGATGACTCACGGGATCGATGCCGCGCAGCAGCAGCAGCTCGAGATCGAAGGGTCCCATGCGCTCGCGCAGCTGCACCAATGTGCGCAGCGCCGCCTCGTCCTCGACGCGCACCCGCCGCGCGAGCCAGTCGGCGTCGCTGTCGCTCGCGGCTCGCGCCGGCATCCGGAACAGCGTCTCCGCGAGCAGCTCGAGCACTTCGGGCGGATGCGTGAGGTGCGCCAGCTGCGGCGGGAGCAGCGTTCCGAAGCGCAGGCGCAGATCCTCCTCCCGCGTCTTGAGGGCGCGCTCGGAGACGATCACGCCGCGAATCGTCTCGGCCGGATAGGTGCCCCACCAGCCGATCACGGCCGAGGTCAGGCCCCGCCGCGACGCCAGCGTCCACAGCGCGGGTGCGCGGCGCTGGCGCGCCGAGACGAGCTCGCCGCCGCGCACCGCGAAGCGCAGGATGCCGTGCTCGCGCCGCGAGACTCCGGTGGCCACCGTGGTCCAGATCGGCGGAGAAATGAGCGGTCGCTCGGAGCGCAGCGGCGCGCGCACACCCGTCTCGATCAGCCGGCCGAGATTGGGCAGCTCGCCGCGCGCCAGCAGCGGATCGATGACGCGCCAGGCAGCGCCGTCGACGCCGATGATCGTGACGTGAAGCCGAGCCTCCGAGCAGCCCAAGCCGATCGCCAGGAGCGCGCAGGCGGCGAGCACCCGCCCGCTCAGCCCCACGCGGAGCGGCGCAGGCGCCGGGCACGCGCGCGGGCCCGCGCCGTCGAACGAGCCGTCCGCGGCAATGCCGCACGGTCCGCAGCTGGGCATGATCGTCCTTTGTAGCCGAACGCGTGCGGTGCATCACGCCGGCCGGCGCGGGCGCGGGCGCGTCCCGCCGCCCAGGCTGCCGTTCTAAAGCTCCCCCCGTTCGGGCCCGAAGAATGCGCTGGAAGCGAGCCGCACGTGCAGGATCCCAAGAGCCAGACCCTCGTCCTCCTGTCGAG
>Ga0224496_10002747_pt1 | contig 10381 bp, 9 predicted proteins | sample SF_Jul11_sed_USG_2_FD_168127 | JGI IMG/M metagenome (GOLD analysis project Ga0224496, IMG submission 168127) | Sediment microbial communities from San Francisco Bay, California, United States - SF_Jul11_sed_USGS_8_1 | ecosystem: Environmental > Aquatic > Marine > Sediment | place: USA... | reverse complement strand
CCATTTTTGCTCCGTAGGGGTCTCTTATGCCCACAACTTGGATTTGTCCAATCATGATAGGTTCGGTGCTGCTTGTGAAGAATCCTCCCCTTGATCTAGCCATCTTTGCAGCGTAGCTGGCTGCAGCAACAACTGATGGCTCTTCGATTGCCATAGGTATCAGATAGTCTCTTCCATTGATGAGAAAATTCACAGCGATCCCCAGAGGGATAGGGATTGCCCCGACAACGTTTTCAATCATGCGGTCGGCTAATTCCATCTTTAAGGAACCAGTTGACTGAAGAACCTCGATTTCTTCGTCGGTTAGACCCGCAAACTCCTTAACGATTTGCACTCTTTCTTCAGGAGTTAATCTATAAAAACCTGATAATTCGGATGTTTTACTCATAACAACATCTTCCTCATCAACATCCAATTTACTAGGTCTGAATCGCATATGAATTTAACTGCATTAAAGCAACAGCGTTGTCTTCTACGATCTTCCGGCATAAATCGGATATATATCTCTTGAATACCCGCGCGCGCCTTATGCCACAAAAAGGCATGAGAAACGTATATCCTTCCATACTAGTATAACAGTATAGAGCTCGTGGCGTGTTTATGAACGCAAGGAAGTTAAACTGCCACAAAATATGTGAGGCTTTAAGTCTCCCCGCCAGAGTGCGCATACTCCAGGAACTAATAAAGGCCTACCCAAATAGATTGACAATCTCCAAACTCCAAGAAATAACTTCGGAACCACGTATGACGATATGGTTCCACATCAACAAGCTCAGAGAATCGAATCTAGTCGAGTTGGATGGATCCAAGAGGGGTTTCAGGGCTGCGACAAGAGATTTAACAATAAGGTTGAACGGTAACGGAATACACTTGGAGGAGACGGAGTAAAATGAAGGAAGCCATGCTTTACGAACAGTTGCCGGAAAATAAAGTGAAATGCAACCTTTGCGGAAGAAGGTGCACTATACCAGAAGGGTCAGCAGGATTCTGCTTGGTAAGGAAAAACGAGAAGGGCGAACTCTATTCCCTAGTCTACGGGAAAGCTTGTTCCGCCTGCGTAGACCCCATAACCAAGAAACCTCTCTCTCACTTCCACCCCGGCTCGCTTGTCATGTCCATAGCCACAGTCGGGTGCAACTTCCGCTGCCGCTTCTGCGACAACTGGGCGATAAGTCAGGAAAAGAATATTAAGGGATACACCTTTCCTCCAGAGAAGGTTGTAGAAGCCACTAAAGAAAATGCCTGCCAAGGGATAAGCTACACCTACACGGAACCAACAATCTTCTTCGAGTACGCTTACGACACAGCAACGCTGGCCCATAAACAAGGATTCTTCAACACCTTCGTAACCAACGGATACATGACACCGGAAGCAGTTCAAACGATAGCGTCGGTATTAGACGCCGCTACGGTTGATTTTAAGGGTGGAGGAGATGCGGAGTTCTACAAGAAGTTCTCGGCGGTTCCCTCGGTTGAACCAATTTATGAATCTCTGAGGGAAACGAAGAGGCATCACATACACGTGGAGGTAACTAACTTGGTGATTCCTAAGATTGGAGATTCCATGGAGAGAATTCGTGAACTCGCCGCGTGGATAAAGGATAACCTTGGAGAGGATACGCCGTTTCATCTGTTGCGGTTTCATCCGAATTTTCAAGTAACGGACATCCCGTCAACTCCGTTGAAAACGCTGGAGCAGGCTTGCGAAGTGTCCAACGAGGTGGGGTTAAACTATGTTTACATGGGGAATGTTCCGGGGCATCGTTACGAAAACACCTACTGCCCCAATTGCCGAGAGCTGCTGGTCAAGCGTTTCGGTTTCGAGATCGAGAAGTGGCGCCTAACCAAGGACATGCGTTGTCCAGCTTGTGGACACACCATTGCCATTAAGGGTCAATTTAATTCAGGCGGTTTCTCTTATCCCTACACATTAATCTAGACGCATTCTTTTGAGGTGAGTAGGTATGTGGGCGATCTGGAGACCTGACGCAAGGGCTGTTTTGAGGGATAAAAAGGCTCGAGCGAGTTTGTCAAGATACTTTGATGTTATGGACAACGACAAGCCAGCCAGGTTTCTAATCGCCAAAAAATTGCCCGCTAACTTCAACAATAATAGTTCACTCACAAAGTTGTGGAAGATCCATGATCAGCTCACCGAAGAATTTTACCCTCTTGAAAAGGAGGTTGATTCTCGTCAAAAGCGCCTAGAAGAATTGGATGCCCCAGAAAAATCTTATCTCGATCTAAAGATCGAGATAGCCAGTCGCATTCTTAAGATATGTCACTTCTGTACTCGACGGTGTGGTTTCAACAGGCTTAATGGAGAGTTGGGATACTGCAAGTGCGGAACCCAGATCACGGTTTCGACGATTTTTGAGCACATGGGCGAGGAACCCGAACTGGTTCCCTCTGGAACCATATTCACGATAGGTTGCACCCTAAGGTGTCTTCACTGCCAAAACTGGACCATATCCCAATGGATCGAGAAAGGAGATATTTTCTCGCCTGAGCAGTTGGCTAGGTCTGTGGAACGCCTACGTAGAGGTGGATGCAGGAATGTTAACTTGGTCGGTGGAGAACCTACGCCTTGGCTTCAGCAGTGGCTTGAAACCTTCAAACACGTGGATGTGAACGTTCCGGTGGTTTGGAACTCCAACTCCTACTACAGCGAAGAAACAGCAAAACTTCTCGCCGGATTCGTGGATGTATATCTCCTCGACTTCAAGTACGGGTCTAATGAATGTGCTAAGAAGATTTCTGACGCGCCCGACTACTGGGAAGCCTGCACCCGAAACCATTTGTACGCCAAAAAATACGGAGAACTCATAATCCGTGTCCTAGTCCTACCCGAACACCTAGGGTGCTGCACAAAGAATATTTTGAACTGGATCGCCCAAAACCTTGGAACTTGGATTCGCACAAACGTGATGTTTCAATACCACCCTGAGTGGAGAGCCCACGAAATATCGGAGCTTCGAAGGAGACTTACAGGAAGGGAGAGGGAAAGAGCCATCGAACTGGCTAAAGAGGCAGGTTTAACTAACTTTATAACATAAATGTGTAGTCATAGTTGCAACAAAAACGGTCTAAGGATTAAGGATTGATCGGAACGTCTAGGTTATAGTTTCCCGAAGTTCAATTCTTACGTCACCTCTTTTCTCACGAACTATTCTTAGTCATGCGCCATTCAAAACCAAAAGCTATTTTTCATCCTTCCACATCACATCTTGACAGAGGAAATAAAAAGAAAAAGGCGAATACCATGCGATATTGCCCTGAATGCGGCGGTGAACTACAATATGTTTCCGCTACGAAACGCTATGTATGCAAAAGTTGCGGGCTTTCCCTCACGCATCAAGAACTCATTGAGCTGCGTCAACAACTAAGGCCACGATTTGAAACTGAAGAAGATCAGCGACAGAAAGAGAGAAAAGAATACTTGAAGTGGTGGCTCGGAAAGAAAAAGTAGTGTTGGCGAGACACATAGCGTCTTGACAGACCATGTAGGTAACAAGCTTTTTGACTTAACATTCACCTATGAGCAAAGCAGTTATTATCGTACAATCTTCACTATAAATTGAGTTCCAGTGAGATTAAGGTGTTCACATGGCTCGGCCCATAGAAATCATCTGCGTCGGAAACGAGCTTCTAATAGGCAAAACCTTGAACACAAACGCCCAGTGGCTAGCCAAACGAATCACAACTCTCGGGTTAAGCACACGTCGCATCGCAATCGTGGGCGACGACGTCGATGAAATATTCAGCACTATACGAGAAGCGATGGAGCGCAACCCTCGTTTCCTCATAACCACAGGAGGATTAGGTCCTACATTTGATGATAAAACGTTAGAGGGGCTGGCTAAGGCGTTGGAATGCAAACTCGAAATCAACGAGGAAGCCTTGACGATGGTTAAAGAAAAGTATCGCAAGTATGCGGATGAGGGTAAAACGAAGAAGGCTGAGTTGACTCCTCCTCGAATCAAGATGGCAAAGCTTCCGGAAGGAGCAAAGCCTTTGTTCAATCCCGTTGGAACCGCCCCAGGCGTAATCATGGAACATGGAGGCATAACGATACTGGCTCTTCCCGGAGTTCCTTCTGAGATGAAGGCCATATTTGACGGGTCAGTTGCATCTCTTCTGAAGCACGTTGCGGGCGACGCGACTTTTTTTGAAATGAGCATAGAAGCTACAGGGGTTATAGAGTCGGAGATGGCCCCTCTCATTGAGAGGGTGATGCACGACAATCCTTACACTTATATAAAATCCCATCCAAAAGGGGCTGAAGGGATTCCTCGCATAGAGTTTCATTTCTCCACCACCGCCAAAAACTCTGGAGTTGCCAGAAAACGTGTCAGCAAGGCCTTCGTTCAACTTTCCGAACTAATTCAGGAAAAAGGTGGAAAAATCAAGCCTATCAAAGCAGAAACCTGACACGGTCGAAGAAGTTCTGCCTAACAGACGGAAAAGGGAAAAATAGCATAGTGCGAAGGATATCGCGATGCGCGCGCGCATCGTGAAAGATTTTGAGAAAGCAACTGAAAGATACATTGTCTGATCAACGGGTATAGAAAAACCTATTTTGACCAACCCTTCCTAACATCACAGGTTGAGATGAGGCGCGGACTAGACGCTGGAATTTGATGATTGGAAATCCGGGTGTCCGAGTAACCTTCACTTGTATGGAAGGAGTGTGTAAATGTTAATTGTCTTCATAATCGGCACAGCTGGCTCAGGAAAATCCCTCCTCACGGGCTCCCTCAACGAATGGCTCAAAATCGGAAAACAGAAGACGGCGACCGTAAACTTGGATCCAGGCGTCTTAACTTTGCCATATGTTCCCGACGTCGATGTCCGCAACTACATAAACGTCAACGAACTCATGGAGAAATACGGGCTTGGACCCAACGGAGCCCTACTCATGGCAGCGGATCTTATAGCAGAGGAGGCGCAAAGGCTTGGGAGTGAAATTCAAGATCTTAAGTCTGACGTAGTTGTTGTGGACACTCCTGGGCAAATGGAGCTTTTTGCTTTCAGGGCCAGCGGACCCTACATAGTAAATGAGCTGACAAAGGAGCCTAAGGCCATCATATATCTTTTTGACGCTGTTTTCTCCTTTAATCCCCTCAACTACGTCTCGAACATGTTCCTCTCAGCTGCTGTTTACAACCGCTTCTTCGTTCCACAGTTGCATGTGCTCTCAAAATGCGACCTCCTCCCCCCAGAAGAAGCTAATCGCATAGTGGACTGGTCTGCCAATCCCAAAGCCTTGGAAGCGGTGATAGAAGAGGAACTCAGCGGAACGAGACGTCTTCTCAGTCGAGACATGATGCACGTCATTTATCGGCTGGGGTTGCGGTTCCTTTTGATACCTGTTTCCGCGAAAACAAACGATGGACTGATTAACCTTAACACTGCACTGGAGCGCATTTTTGCAGGGGGAGAAAAGTTTACTTTTTAGGCTTTTTAAATCCACAGCTTAGTAAGAAACTACTCATTCTATGATTAATCATGTCTTTCCGATTTGTCAAACAGAAATGCTTTTTAAACGCACGCTCCCTCCTCGTTCATGCGAACCATTCGGATGTTGCAAGTTCAGGAAGGCTGAACTGAGTATGGTTAATCAAATGAAAGCCGCGAAAATGGGACAAATAACCGAAGAGATGAAAATTGTTGCCAAAGAAGAGGATGAGTCGCCAAAGAAGATCTGCAGGCGAGTAGCTGCTGGAAGGGTAGTTATAACCCGAAACATGGAACGCGAAAACGCCATTCCGTTAGGAATCGGTGAAGGACTGCGCACCAAAGTCAACGCAAATGTTGGCACCTCCGCTGATTTGTGCGACTTGAACTTGGAAGTTGAGAAGGCTAAAATTGCAGTGAAGTATGGTGCGGACACGGTTATGGACCTTAGCACAAGTGGCGATTTAGACGAGATACGTAAGACGATGTTGAAGGCTGTTGATGTACCTGTCGGAACCGTGCCCATATACCAAACGGCCATCGAAATCATCAAGGATAAAGAAGCAATCATCCATATGGACGAGGACGACATCTTCAACACCATAGAAAAACACGCCAAAGACGGCGTCGACTTTATGACTCTGCACTGCGGAGTAACCGAACAAATCGTCAAGAGAATCGCCAAACACCCTCGCTTAATGGGAATTGTAAGTCGAGGAGGAACTTTTCTCGCCGCATGGATTCTTCACCACAACAAAGAAAACCCACTATACGCTAACTACGACTACCTCCTAGAAATCGCCAAAAAATACGACTTTGCCCTAAGCCTTGGAGATGGGCTTCGCCCAGGATGCATTTTCGACGCCACAGATTGGCCACAAATCCAAGAACTCCTCACCATCGGGGAACTCGTTGAGAGAGCGAGAGAGGCGGACGTGCAAGCTATAGTTGAGGGACCAGGACACCTTCCGCTAGATCAAATAGAATCCAACGTTCAACTTGAAAAATCCATATGTAAAGGCGCGCCTTTCTACGTCTTAGGCCCGGTTGTCACAGAAATAGCTCCGGGATACGACCACATTGTCGGGGCCCTCGGAGGAACCCTTGCTGGCCTAGCAGGAGCCGATTTCCTTTGCTACCTCACTCCTGCAGAACATCTAGGCCTTCCGACATTAGAGGACGTGAAGGAAGGAGTAATAGTTACTAAGATAGCGGCTCACGCAGTCGACATCGTGAAGCTTGGGTCCAAAGCCTCAGCCCGTGACTTCGTCGTGGCAAAAGCCCGAGCCAACCTCGATTGGAAAAAACAGATTGAAAACGCTTTGGATCTGGAAAAAGCCAAAAAAATCCGAAGCAGAATCAAATTGAAAACTCCAAAAACATGTTCAATGTGCTCTCAATATTGTGCAATAAAGATTCTAAAAGAGGCATTGAAAGCAGAGGGCCAATGCCTATAATTACTTGGCTAAACCTACATTAACAAGGACCTACGTGGCTCCCACAGTGATTTGAAAGTGCTTCTTTGATCGTTTGTCAGGAGTTAATCTGCGTTTATTCATGGAAGAGGAAATAGAAACCCTTAATTTAATCTCTTAATCTCAGAACTAAGAGGGCCCGTAGCTTAGCAAGGAAGAGTCTTACCACGCCTAAAGCACCGGGCTTTTAACCCGGGGGTCGGGGGTTCAATTCCCCCCGGGCCCGCCATCTCTAAACACTTTTAGGTTGCCCCCTCAAGACCTAGCAGTTTTGCAGCGTTTAAACCGAGAATCATGTTTTTCTCTTCATCTGATAGATACTGACAATTTCTTATGACGTCAACCTCATACTGCATGTTGCTTCCTTCCACCACTGGAAAGTCAGAACCATACATCAATCTTTTGATGCCAACGCTTTCCCTTATTCTCTCAACAATCTTCTTTTGGTATATTACTTGACTAGCCGCCGACGAATCAAAGTAAACATTCTCAAATTCCTTCCCCAACTCTAACGCCTCATCCAGCCACAATCCAGGTTTAAAGGCACTATAGGAGCCCGTATGAGTAAGAATTATCGTTGGACTATACTTCTCCAAAACCGGCTTCAAATATTTCGGGTTAGCGTCCTCTGACAGTTCAGGTATCTCCCAAGGTCCGGGATCGCAACCAGTGTGATAGGAAAGAATTTTTCCATTTTTTTCACAATACTCGCATATTCTCTCAAAATTCTTGTTTTCGGAGGGGTTGAAAAATTGGAGGGTTGGAAGCATTTTTATACCCCTCAGATTCAGCCTACTAATCTCCCTCAACTTTTCCTCCACATATTCTTCACCCTTATTCAGGTTAACTGAACCAAAACCAATGAATCGTTTTGGATACTTTTCCACCAGCTCAGCTACATCTAGATTAGAGTTTTTCAAATTTGGATACTGATTTGTGAGGGCGTAGAAGAATCTTTTTACACCCTCTTCTATGGGGTGAAAAAACAGAAAGTGAGGGTGCGAGTAAAGCTTGCTTGAACCAAAGCGCTTTCTCATCTTTTCCTTTATCTCAGGCTTATCGACATCCAGCGGATCCGTGTCGGTGCCCAGCAATATGCTGCGGTCTACTCCAGCCTCGTCCATCTCTTCCAGAATCTGAGTCTCTGACACTAACGGATGGACATGGACGTCAATTATGACCAAATCTTTCTTACCTGAACCTATTCCTATTCTATAAGACACATGAATGTTTCGCTTTTTCTTCTAATCAGAAGGCGGAATAATGTTAGGATGGATTAACTAGGCTCATAAAATGCGCTAGAATAAGGAACCAGAATATCGAACTGGCGATCTTAGACCTTAACTTCCAAACGACAGACAAAAGGATCAGGATCGTTGCGAGTTTGACGAGTTCCTGCGAAGCCGAGAGTCCAAGCGAATTTAGCTCAACATAAAACCTGTAATAACTCCAAGAATAAGACTGCCCGAAAATGGAATGTTCGACAAAAGCGGAGAAAGAAATTGCGACGCACCAGCGGCGATTTCCCCTACACGCGCCGATAATTGAGCATAGTTGACTTCTATCACGTTGTCAAATGCAAAGTAGAAGAAAATTAAGGCAAAACCTCCTATCATTAGAGCAATCTTAAGGACTTTTTTAATCAAAAATCCAAGAAGGAAACCTCCAATTCCCCCAGTGCCCAATTGGTAAATTATTGGGGTCAAAATTTCGCTCATGAGCCATCCCCTGCGCAGTATGCACATACTTAGTGGATGAGGACATATTTAACACATACGGGTCTAAGATATGTATTGTTCATGAATAGCACATACGCAGGTTAGCTTTTTATTCACAATATGAATCGCAGATGCAAACTTCCCTTCATGACTGGCAACATACAAGATTCAGCTTCAACAGCAACAAAGTCCCAAAAATCAAGACGAAAAACGTTACTCATGCTGTTTCGCTTCCTCAATTTTCCAGCGATGTTCTCCATATCTGCATTTGAATTTCTTTCCAGAATGCATTTCTACACATTCCACATTCGTGCGCGCGCGCATGCAGGTAAGAATGACAATGCAAGTCGAGTAGAATGTATCAACGTTATGAGGGTTACGCTCCTAATCAGAAATCTTGTGAACCGATTGTAAGTGCTAATAAAACTCGTTTTTGATGTTTTGTAATCTGAAGTTTGAGTCATGGAAGTCTTGGCTGTATTTCCCATGATAGCATATTCCACCTAATGAAATATCGTTCAAATATGCTCACGCAGTGGTTTCGTTCGGGCGAGATTAGTTGGAAAAGGAGCGAGAAAATAGGGACACTGAACAGCTATTGTCTGAATCTGAGAATTACACCATTTTTCACGCTCTAGTCGAGACTATGGCGAAGAAAAAAGAACAAAAGGATTCTAGACAACGCAGGTTTCTACGCAAACTACGGTTGAGCAAATAACTCTTTACTTCCTATTACGCAAACTACAATATGCCCATCTTCTACATACTTCAGGTTGCTCATCGTTTTTGTGTTCGAAACTTTCTTTTTAGGGCACATTATCACTCCCTTCTAATGTAGATGCACCATGTTTGAAGAAATGGCAAAATCAGCCTCGCAGTGGCTCCTCATCATATTCAGCGTAGTGGTCTTCTTCATCGTAGTCTATGGCGCCTTATGGCTCCGAGCATCACGACAAGTCAAAGCATAACAAAACGCTTCATCGCATTCTAAAATGAAAAATTTAAGTAGAAGCCTCTTTTCTTTTAGGAAATTGGATGCCCTGGTAGTATAGTCCGGTCTAGTATAGGCGGCTGTCTCTCCTTGGCAAACAAGGTGCCGGGTGCAGTAAGCCCGCCCGACTCTATATGGCTAGTAGCTATGTAACGGGAACCGGGTTCAAATCCCGGCCAGGGCGCCATCAACTTTTTCGACGATTGTGCTGTTTCGGTAACGAATCACCATGGGGTCTGTGAGGTTTCCCTCTACCTCTAAAAGAGTTCATTTATTCTAAAATAGTAATGTTTATAAGAGTAATCTTAGCCTCTGAGTTGATAGTTTCCAAAGCAAAACTGGAAACAATTGAGGAGACCCGGCTTTTCGGGTCGGACGACGCCGACCCAGCGGAGGAAACTCCAAGTTTGAAAAGAACCATAACAAACCGTTCGATCTTCACCCTTTATTATATAAGTTTATGGAGGAAGTAAACAAATTTGGAAATCTCACAAGACGATCTTCTTCTTCTCCAAAAATCCTTCTTTAAAGAAAAAGGCCTAGTTAGACAACATTTGGACTCCTACAACGAATTCATTGACCATGGAATCCAAGAAGTCGTAGACGAAACCGGCGAGATCAGCATCGAAATCCCAGAAATGCCCTACAGCATAAAACTCGGCCAACTGTGGATAATAGATCCTCAATCAAAAATCAGTGGAACATACATCACTGAGGTTGACGGAACAAAACACGAAATC
>Ga0224496_10002745_pt1 | contig 10384 bp, 11 predicted proteins | sample SF_Jul11_sed_USG_2_FD_168127 | JGI IMG/M metagenome (GOLD analysis project Ga0224496, IMG submission 168127) | Sediment microbial communities from San Francisco Bay, California, United States - SF_Jul11_sed_USGS_8_1 | ecosystem: Environmental > Aquatic > Marine > Sediment | place: USA... | reverse complement strand
GCGGCTCTTCCACAGCGCCGCAGCTCGAGAGGTCGCAGGCGCTCGGCGAGAGGCTGCGCTCGGTGGTCGTGCGCTCGCTCAGGGTGTCCGGCGCCCCCGGTCTCTGCGGAAGATCCAGCGCGGTCTCCTCGGCGCCGGCGATTCTGTCCTGGGTCTGCGTCTCAGTGGTTTCCTGCATCAGCGCGGCGCGGAAGTGAGTCGTGGTGGGGAAGCGCGCGTTCGGATCCTTTTCGAGCGCGCGCAGGATCGCCTCTTCGAGGAAGGCCGGAATGTGGGGAGCAAACTCACGCGGCGACGGAGGCACCGCCTCGACCTGTGCGCGCATCAGGCTGTACTCGTTCTCCGTATCGAAGGGAACGCGACCGGTGAGCAGGTCGTAGAGCACGATTCCCAGCGCGTAGATATCAGAGCGCGCATCGCTCTCGTCTCCGCGGATCTGTTCGGGCGCCATGTACTGCAGCGTCCCCACCATGTGCCCGTGTTTGGTGACGCGGTCGGAGCCGAGCGCTCGCGCGATTCCGAAGTCCATGACCTTCACGACGTCTCGGTGTGTCAGCATGAGATTGGCGCCCTTGACGTCGCGGTGCACGATCCCCCGCTCGTGGGCGTAGCCGATTCCATTCAGGGCCTGAACGAAGAGGGGCAGGGCGGTGTCGGGTGCGAGGCCTCCCGTGGCCCGCACCATGGCGGAAAACGTCTGCCCCTCCACGTACTCCATCACCATGAAGTGGCGCCCGTCCACCTCGATCAGGCTGTGCAGCGTGGCCACGTTCGGGTGGTTGAGCTGCGCCAGCGTCTGTGCCTCGCGGCGGAAGCGCGCCAGCAGCTTCGGATCCGAGGCGAGCTCGGGGCGCAGGGCCTTGAGCGCCACGACGCGATTCAGCGCCGTGTCGGTGGCGCGGAACACTTCTCCGACGCCGCCCTCGCCGATCTTGTCGAGGATCCGGTAGTTGGCGACATGCTTGCCGATCATGGTGCTGTCGGATGCCCCCCGCGCCGAGCGCGGCGCAGACTCTCTTGGTCCCCGCGGGTGCGGGGAGGGATGCGCTCGCGATCGCTATCGGACGCCCGGAGGTCGCGCTTGATGGGGCGAAACACCCTCCACACCGCGCGATTTCTCGGCGGAAAGCCGGCTGCGTAGAGGCGCTCGTTCTACCCTGGCTCGGCGGCAGTCGGAACGGGAGCATCGCGATGAATCGCAATCGGGGGCGCTTCTCGACGCTCCTCGGCGCGCTGGTCGTTACCCTGTTTGGAGTCGGATTCCTGCCGCACCGGCTGGTGGGCTTGCCGAGCATCCAGATTCTCTTCTCCGGCGTGTTCGTCGCCGGCGTCTATGCCGTGAGCCGGAACCGCCGCGTGCTCGTCGGCGGATCGCTGATCGCGGCGGCAGCGCTGACCGCCACCTGGTGGCGAACGCTGGCGCCAGGGGCGCCGGACCTGCTTGCGGGCGTGAGTTATGCGCTGGATGCGATCTTCTTCGGGTACGTGGCCTGGGTGATTCTCGACGCGGTGCTCGAAGATCTGAGCGTCACGGCCGACACCATCTACGGGGGCGTCTGCGTCTACCTGCTGATCGCCATGCTGTGGGTGGTGTTCTACTCCGCGATCGAACACTTCACACCGGGCGCGTTCCAGCAGCAGGGCGTCGCCGTCTCGGCGCTCCCGAGCGCGCTGCGCGGAGCAGCCCTGTTCGGCGACTTCATCTACTTCAGCTTCGTCACGATCACCACGCTCGGCTACGGCGACATCACGCCGATGAGTGACGCGGCCCGCGGGATCGCCGTCGCCGAGGCGGTGCTCGGCCAGGTCTTCCTCGCCGTCTTCATCGCACGCCTCGTGGGGCTGCATCTGGTGCAGGGAGGCCGCGGATCGCACTGATGCCAGCCGCGGCGGACCGGCTGCGAGGCTTCAGCCCGGTCTGCGTTCCGCCGATCCTGCCGTGGATGTGGCTCGACGCGATTGCACTTTTGATCCTGGGAGGGTTCGTCGCGCTCGGCGCGCTGCGCGGCGCACTGGCGACCGGCATGGGGCTGCTTTCCCTCGTGGTGGCCTATGGCTGCGGCCTGAGTCTGGGCCCCGCCATGGGCCCCAGCCTCTCGGTGTGGCTCGACGTGCCCCTGCCGCTCGGCGTCGCGTGCGCGGGCAGCGGAGCGTTCCTGCTGGCCTACTTCGCCATGGGGATCCTCTCGACCGTCGTGCAGCGCCTGGCGCGGCGTCACGACCAAGAGCGGAGCCCGCGCGATCGCTTCCTGGGCGGCGTATTCGGGGCCGTGCGCGGCGGGTTGATCGTGCTCCTGCTGAGCTGGCTGGCGCTCTGGGTCGATGCGCTGCGCGTGACGGGAACCGTCGAGAATCTGCCCGCGTTGGGGCCCTCGAAGGCCGCCGCGATCACCGGGGAACTCGTCGAGAGCGGGCTCGAGGCCGCACTCAAGGATGCCGGTGCAGCGGGGCGCGTGGTGGCGCGCATGGCCGCCCGCCCAGGCGTGACACTCAACGAGTTCCAGTCCGTTCTGGAGGACGAGAGCATCGAGGGTCTGCGCGCCGACCCCATGTTCTGGACCTACGTCGAGCACGGCAACGTCGACGCAGCACTCAATCGCATGAGCTTCCGACGTGTCGCGCAGAACGACGCGCTGCGGCGACAGCTGGCCGATCTGGGTCTGGTCGAGGAGGAGGCGGCGCTCGACTCGCGCGTCTTCGGAGACGCCATGGGCGAGGTATTCCGCGAGGTCGGGCCACGCATCCGCGGCTTGAAGAACGACCCCGAAGTTCAGGAGCTCATCCAGGATCCGGAGATCTTCGCCATGATCCAGTCGGGCGACACGCTCGGCCTGCTGCGCAACCCTCGGTTCCGGGGCCTCGTGGAGCGCGTCAGCTCGCGGTCGCAGGCGGATTGACGGGCGCTGGCTCGACCTCCCGGCCGCGCGGGAGGGTCGGCATCTCCTCGGGACTCACCAGGCCGGCGGACATGATGAGCTTGAAGGCGTCTTCGACGCTGAGAGCCACCTCGATGATCTGGTCCTCGGGAACCAGCAAGTAGAAGCCCGAAGTCGGGTTGGGCGTCGTGGGCAGGAAGCAGTTGATCATGTGGCCCTCGGTCGCGTCCTGGATGCGCCCGCGCGCCGCTCCGGTCGTGAACGCGATCGCGTAGATGCCCTTGCGCGGATACTCGATCAGCACGACACGGCGGAATCGCGAGTGTCGACTCTGCGAGAAGATCGCCTCGAACAGCTGCTTGACACCCCCGTAGATATTGCGCGCGACCGGCACCCGCGAGAGCAGGCGCTCCCAGATGCGCACGAATTCGCCGCCAAAGAAATGCCGCGCAACCACGCCCATCAGCAAGATCACCACGAGCGTGAAGAGGGCGCCCACCAGCGGGAGCTTCGGCGGCTCTTCCAGGCCGGGAAACAGCAGGCTGAGCAGATGGGGGAGGAGCAGATTGTCGAGGCGCTGGATGATCCAGGCGATGGCCCAGATCGTGATGCCCAGCGGTGCGAATGCGAGAATGCCCGCGACGAAGTAGCGGCGCAGCGCGTCGCTCACCCAGCCCCACAAGCGGCGTTTCACGCGGTCCTCTCCTCTGCGATCTGCGCGTTTCGGCCGTGGCAGTCTGCGCGTGCGCCGGCGACCACGTGCGCGGGCGGTTTCACGGGCGGCGTGCCGCCCCGGCGCTCGCGCGGAGTGGATAGCACCTGCCCCCGGATCTCGCTCAGCGCAGCAGCCAGGCGCTCGGAGCGGCAACGCGCGCGCAGGTCGAGTCCGAGGCGCACGCCGGCACCGCGGCAGGGAGCGGCGCCGTGCGCACGCTCGTTGCGATCGGCATCGCGATCGGAGCGGAGCTGGTAGGCTTGGGTGCGGATCCGTCGGATCCCTGGGGAGGCCACGAGCGGACCATGCGCCGGCAAGATCTCGCGCTGATCGGATTGCTCGCACTCGTCTTCGCACCGGCGCTGCTCGCGCTCGCGCGTGTCTGGTCTTCCGTCGACTACTACTCGCACGGATTCCTGGTGCCTCTGGTGGCCTACTGGATCTTTCGCAGCCAGATCCGCGGACTGGCTGCGGCCGATCGCGATGCGCGCGGGACGCTGCTGCTCGCGGTTTCCTTCCTGGTCTACGCCGCGGGGTTGTTCCAGGCATCCGTGTCGCTGCAGGGCGTCGGCGTGGTGATCGCCGTTGCCGGCACCGTGCTGCGCACGTGGGGCACGCTCGGCCTGCGCCGGCTCGCCTTTCCGGTGGCGTTCCTGCTGTTCATGGTGCCGATTCCGCCCTCCCTGTTGTCACCCGTGATCGTGTGGCTGCAGCTCCAGGTGAGCGTGGCTTCCGTGGCGATCCTGCACGCCTTGGGGTTCACGGTGTTGCGCGCCGGGAACGTGGTGCTGCTGCCGGGCGGCGAGAGCCTCTTCGTTGCGGAGGCCTGCAGCGGGATTACGTCGCTCGTCACGCTCTTGCCGCTCGGGATCGTCCTGGCCTACTTCTCGCCGCTCTCCCGGATCCAGCGCCTCCTGCTCGTCGCGGCGGTGGTTCCGGTCGCCATGTTCGGCAACCTGGTGCGCGTGATCGCGACGGTCTTTGCCGCGCGTCACTACGGCGTCGCGCACGCGACCTCGAGCACCCTGCACGAATTCGCCGGCCTGCTCAGCTTCTTGCTCGAGTGCGCGCTGCTGATCGCACTGATCCCGTTGCTTCGCTGGTTCTCGGGTGCGTGCTGCGCCCGGAGGGGCGTGACCCGCGCCGCTTGACCGGCTTTGCCGCGGCGATACCGTGCGCCCGTGGCGAAGCACGCCAGCCGCGGAAACGAGGCAGCTGCCGGCGCGCCGCAGACGCTGACGGAGCGCACCGTGGCGTTGGCGCTCGCGGTGGGATTCGACCTGGCCGGGGTCGCGCGCGCCGAGCCCACCCCGGAGACGCGATTTCTTCGCGAGTGGCTGGCGCGGGGCTACGCGGGTGAGATGGCCTACCTCGCGCGGCGCGCCGAGGCGCGGATCGACCCGCGCCGCGTGCTGCCCGGCGCGCGCAGCTGCGTCGCGCTGGGCTTCGTCTACGATCCGGGTCGCCGCCAGGCCGCGGCGCCCGGCTCGCTCGGCGTCGCGCGCTACGCGGGGGGCGACGACTACCACGACATCCTGATCGACCGCCTGCGTGCGTTCGAGACCGGGCTCGAGGTGCTGGCCGGGCGCAGCGTTCGCACCCGGGGCTACGTGGACACGGGCCCGGTTTCCGAGCGGGTGTTCGCGGCCTACGCCGGCCTCGGCTGGATCGGCAAGAACACGTGTCTGATCCATCCGCGTCTCGGCTCCTATCTCTTTCTGGGGGTGGTGCTCACGGATCTCGAGCTCGAGCCGGACGCGCGCGCGCCGGATCACTGCGGCACGTGTCGCGCGTGCCTGGAGGCTTGCCCCACGCAGGCCTTCGCCGCGCCGCACGTGCTCGATGCGCGGCGCTGCATCGCCTACACGACGATCGAGTCGCGCGAACCGATTCCGCTGGCGCTGCGCGAGGGCCACGGCGCCTGGGGCTTCGGCTGCGACATCTGCCAGGAGGTGTGTCCCTGGAATCGCCGCGCGCGGCGCAGCATTCCGTCCGATCCGCTGGGATTGCGCGCCCGCATCGCGCCTCGGCCCGAGTGGCTCGCGCCCTCCCTGGCCTGGGTTCTCCAGCTGTCCGAGCAGGCCTGGCGCAGCGCCGTGCGAGGCACGGCGCTGCGTCGGGCGCGGTATCGGGGACTGCTTCGCAATGCGCTGGTCGTGGCGGGCAACTCGGGCGATCGCGCGCTCGCCCCGCTGCTGCAGCGCCACGCGCAGGGGGGCGATGCGCTGCTCGCCGAGCACGCGCGCTGGGCGCTCGCGCGTCTCGGGTGCGGCGCGCCGGGCGCTGCGGCCCCCGGCGCGGATCCCGAGCGAGCCTGAGCCGGCGCGCGCCTCAGCGCTTCCAGGCCGCGATGTTCGCCACGGCCGTGGGGGGGTCGTCATCCGTCAGCCCCTCCCAGGCCTCGCGGATGTCGAGCTCCGCAAAGAGCTTGGGCAGCTCGCCGTCTTGGAGCAAAAAATCAGGATTCTTGATGTGATAGCCAAGATCCTTCTGGTGGATCGTGAAGGTTTCGTAGAGCAGCAGGCCACCGGGCTGGAGCGCATCGATCAGCGCACGCGCCAAGGGGCGATGCAAGAAACGGAACACGAGGATGGCAGCGCAGCGACCCGCGACGAGGGGGAGTCCGAATTCGGTCTCGAGATCGGCGCGCAGCAGCGCCACCGGCTGCGCGTTCCGGCGCGCCTCGGCCCAGAGCTCCGCCAGATGGGCTTCGTTGCGGTCGATGCCGATCACTGGAATCCCCAGCGCGGCGAGGTGCAGCGCGTGGCGACCGCGTCCGCACGCGACATCCACCACCGGTCCGAGCCGCGCCAGCGTGCGGAGCTCCTCCAGGTGCGCGAGCAGGAGGGGCGAGGGCTTGCCGGGTGCCGCCATGGCTCAGCGCGGCGCCGCGAGCAGCGCGGCCAGCCGCCCGGGAAAATCCGTGACGATGCCGTCCACGCCGAGCGCGAGCAGGCGCCGCATCTCCTCGGGATCGTTGATCGTCCACACGTGCACCTGCATGTCGTGTCGGTGGGCGTGCGCGACGAACGCGGCGGTGACCAGCGGATCGCCCGCGAACGACGCGGGCACCTGGAGTGCCATGGGACCGGGCTGCGGCGCTGCACCGCGCACCGCGGCGAGGCTGAAACGCGCGACCTCCTGCGCGGAAGCGCCGAACGCCACCGGGACGCCCGTGGCCGCGGCGCGCGACCGCAGCTGCTGCATCGCGGTGTCGTCTGCGGCGACCAGCAGCGTGCGGGAGGCGGCGCGCGCCTGCGCGATCACTTCGAGGCTGCGCTCGACCAGGTCGGGCGTGCTGTCCTTCAGCTCCAGGTTGAAGCGCGCGGCCGGGAATGCCTCGAGGGCTTCGCGCAGCGTGGGGATGCGGTGCCCGCGTCCGCGTTCGGGGAAGCTGCGACCCGCGTCGTGGCTGAACCGATACCCCGCATCGAGCCGGCTGATCTCGCGCAGGACGAAATCGCGCACGGCACCCGAAGCGTCGCTGACGCGCGCCACGTCGTCGTCGTGGATCAGGACCGGCTCGCCGTCCCGCGTGAGGTGCACGTCGGTCTCGAGGATGGCCGCACCGTCCGCGAGACCCCGCGCGAAGCCGGCGAGGGTGTTCTCCGGCAGCTCTCCCGCGCAGCCGCGGTGGCCCATCACGATGGGCGTTGCGAGGGCGAGGAAAGGATGCGGCACGCGCATACGGTATCATGCGCCGCCCGATGGCCGTTCTCACGCGCAACGCGATTCTCGCAGAGATCGAGGCGGGAAACGTCTCGATCACTCCGTTCGAGCTCGATCAGCTCGGATCGGCTTCGATTGATCTGACACTCGGCGACGAGATCCGCGTGATCCAGAGCGGCGCGCGACCCATCGACGTGCTCGCCGATTCCGACTTCCGCGATTTCACGCGCGTCGAGCGCTTGGACGATCCCTATGTGCTCGCGCCGGGCAGTACGATCCACGGCATCACGCGCGAGCGCATCCGCCTGCCGCGCAACCTCTGTGGATTCCTCGAGGGGCGCAGCCGCTTCGCTCGCCTGGGTCTCATGATCCACGTCACGTCGGCCTTCGTGCAGCCGGGCGTGGACAATCGCCAGGTCCTCGAGATGAGCAACGTTTCCGGGCACCCGCTGCGCCTTCACGCCGGAGTCCGCGTGTGCCAGATCGTGCTGATGCGCACCGAGGGAGAGGCCGCCTACGCGGGGCGTTTCGCCGAGCAGGAGAAGCTCTGACGCCGTGCGCGCCGTTGCCCAACGCGTGCGCTCCGCGCGGGTCGCCGTGGAGGGAGAGGAGGTGGCCGCAATGGGACCGGGGATCCTGGCGCTGGTCGGCGTCCACCGAGAAGACACCCCCGCAGCGGCGCAGGCCCTGGCCCGAAAGCTCGTCGAGTTGAGGATCTTCGACGACGCGCAGGGGCGCATGAACCGCTCGTTGCGCGACACGGGCGGGACGCTCTGCATCGTCTCGCAGTTCACGTTGTACGGCGATGCGCGTCAGGGGCGCCGGCCGTCCTACACGGAGGCGGCGCCCGCCGAGGCGGCAGCGCCGCTGCTCGAACAACTGGCCCATGCGGCGCGGGATCTCGGCGTGCCCGTGGTCACGGGCCGCTTCCAGGCGGTGATGGACGTCACGCTGACGAACGAGGGTCCGGTGACGATCCTGCTCGACACGGATCGCCGCTTCTGAGCTGCGCCGCGCCGGGCCTGGAATCGGGCAGACTTGACGAGATCCGCTGGCGCGGCATCCTCCGCCGCGGGGAAGACGGTGTTTTGATACGGACCTGGGGGGGTGCCGTGACCACCGTCCAGCGGATGCACGCCGCGGCGTGTGTCCCGCGATCTCGCCGTATTGCGGGATCGAGCAGCAAACCGAAAGAGGTTGGACGTGAAGAATACGACACGAGTGCGCGCGACCTTGTTCGCGTGCGGCATGGCCATTGCGATCGCGCCGGGGATTGCCCGGGCGAACGATGAAGGATTGACCAGTGAAGCGGGTGTGGGTGCCTTGGCGGCGCTCTCGACCCTGATCTACGGCCCCACAAAGATCGTCTATGCGACCCTGGGCCTGGTGTTCGGAGGCATCGCCTGGGGACTCTCCGGGGGCGACCACGACGTGATGGCCGCGGTGATCACGCCCGCGGTGCGCGGTGATTACGTGGTGACACCGAGCCACGTTCGCATGGAGCAGACCCTGGAGTTCCTGGGGCGCGAGCCGGAGTATCGGACCACGCAGCACGCCATGGTTGCCGAGGATCTCTAGCCGGGAGCGTGCTCGCGATCCCAGCGCGCCTCGCCGTCCGGCAGCCGCCGGGCGGCGAGGGCGCGTGGCGCTCCGCCCTGGCGGTGGACGCGCGAGCGCCGCCGCGCGACTGGCGGGGTGCGCATCGAACCGCGATTCTCTCGGCTCGCATGGTCGAATCCGCTCCCCAGATCTATCTGGCTTTCGCCGCCGGGATCCTGTCGGTCCTGTCGCCTTGCGTCTTGCCGCTCATGCCGGCGTACCTGTCGCTGATCTCCGGCGTCTCCGTGGAGCAGATGCAGGACGGTCGCGCCGACGGGGCGGTGCGCCGCCGCGTCATGCTGGCGTGCCTGGGCTTCGTCGTCGGGTTTTCGTCCATCTTCATCGTGATGGGCATCGGGGCCGTGGCCGCCGGGCACGTGCTGCGCAGCTGGCGGGCCGAGATCTTCGGGATCCAATTCGGAGTGACCCAGATTGCGGGGATCTTGATCATTCTGCTGGGGCTGCACATGACCGGGATCCGGCCCATTCGGGTGCTGTACCGAGATACGCGCTTCCACTTCCAGATCAGCCGGCGCAGCTTCCTGAGCGCCCTCGTCGTGGGCGCGGGATTCGCACTGGGCTGGTCCCCGTGCATCGGTCCGATCCTCGCCACCATCCTCACCGTGGCGGGTCAGCGGGAGACCGTTTTCGACGGCGTCGTGCTCCTGACCGTGTATTCTGCCGGCCTCGCCATCCCGTTCCTTCTGGCGGGCTGGAGCATCGAGGTCTTCTTCGAGGCGTTCGACCGGATCAAGCGCCACTTCCGAAAGCTCGAGATCGGCTCTGGGCTCGTCCTGGTGGCGGTCGGCGTGTTGCTCGTCACCGGACAGCTCTCGGCACTGAACAGCCAATTCACCTTCATGAACGATTTCATCAATGCAGCCGAGCGGGCGCTCCAGTAAGCCGGTTCGCCGCCGCGTGGCGGCGCGGCCGGATCTCATGCGGCGCCGCACCGGCGCGGGGCTGCTGGCGTTGCTCGCCCTGCTGCTGGGCTGCGGCAGCTCGGTCGAGAGCGACGAAGGGTCGGCAGAGCCCCGGACTCCTGCGCCGGATTTCGAGCTCGTCAGCCTGGAAGGCGACGCGATTCGACTCTCGGCGCTGCGCGGACACGTGGTGGTGCTGGATTTCTGGGCCACCTGGTGCGCGCCCTGCATCTTCCAGCCCCGGGAGCTCAATGCCCTCCGGCGCGAGTATCGGGACGAGGAGAATGTGGTCGTGCTCGGTGTCGAGGTGGGGGGGGCCAGCGCGGAGGAGATCCGCGCCTGGGCCGCGGAGAACCGGGCGATCGCCGAATATCCGATCCTGATGGGGGGAGACGAGGATCTGGCGCGCCGCTTCGGCGCCTACGGATTCCCGGCGCTCGTCATTCTGGCCCCGGACGGCGGGATCGATCATGTCGAGATGGGCGTGACGACGGCCGAGGAGGTTGCAGCGCGGATCGAGCCGCTCCTCGAGGCCGCACCGCCCCCTCCGGTCGCCGGCGACGGCGCTCGGGAGTCCTCGGAATTTCGGGCGAAAGGGGCCT
>Ga0224496_10002744_pt1 | contig 10384 bp, 6 predicted proteins | sample SF_Jul11_sed_USG_2_FD_168127 | JGI IMG/M metagenome (GOLD analysis project Ga0224496, IMG submission 168127) | Sediment microbial communities from San Francisco Bay, California, United States - SF_Jul11_sed_USGS_8_1 | ecosystem: Environmental > Aquatic > Marine > Sediment | place: USA... | reverse complement strand
GCCCCACCGCCACCGGATCGCCGTCTTTGATTTTAATTTTTGCCCCATACACCACGGGGTACTTCTCACGTTCACGCCCGCTATCGTCGACAATCGCAATCTTGGTATTGCGATTCATCACAACCCACTCACCTTCTTTGTTTCGAACAGCGATTCCGGAGTTGTGAATATCGGCGTTCTTCTTGGCGTCGAAGCTCATGAATTTGATGCGCCCGGCATGCTTGGCCTCAACCACCGTCTGCTCGACAACCTTGCTGGCCGTACCGCCGATGTGAAACGTGCGCATCGTTAACTGAGTACCCGGCTCACCGATAGATTGCGCGGCGATGACGCCGACCGGCTCACCTTTTTCCACCAGACGCCCGCGCGCCAGATCACGGCCATAACAAGCACGGCACACACCACGCGGCGATTGACAGGTCAGCACAGACCGGATTTTGACACGATCGACTCCGGCCTCCACGATCAACTTCGTCAACTCTTCATTGATCTCTTCGTTCCACGACACAATGATCTCACCGGTGACGGGGTCACGAATATCTTCTGCCGCCAAACGACCAAGAACACGCTCCTCGAGCGGTTGAATGATTTCACCACCTTCGACCAGTGGGCTGACGAGAATGCCGTCACGCGTTCCGCAATCGATCTCATTGATAATGACGTCTTGAGCGATGTCGACTAATCGCCGGGTAAGGTACCCCGAGTTGGCGGTCTTCAACGCCGTATCGGCAAGTCCCTTACGAGCACCGTGAGTCGAAATGAAATACTGCAACACCGTCAACCCCTCGCGGAAATTGGCGGTGATCGGAGTTTCAATGATCTCACCTGATGGCTTGGCCATCAGTCCGCGCATTCCACCCAACTGCCGGATTTGCTGCGAGCTCCCTCGAGCACCGGAATCCGCCATCATAAAGATCGGGTTGAACGATTCCGCCTTCGCCGGATCGCCTCCCGCACCGAGCTCCTTCATCATCTCATTGGCAACCTGTTCAGTGACGTGCGCCCAAATGTCGATCACCTTGTTGTACCGTTCTCCGTTGGTGATCAAGCCGTCTGAATATTGCTTCTCGATCTCGTTCACTTCGCGCTGCGCCTTCCCGATAAAGTCTTCCTTCTTGGTCGGGATGTGCATGTTGTCGATGCAGATCGACAAACCAGCTCTGGTAGCATTGGTAAAACCAAGGTCCTTGATCTTATCGAGGAACTCGACGGTATCACGATGACCGGTCTGACGGTAGACGGAGTCAATGAGCTTCGTCATCTCCTTCTTGGTCATAAGCTTGTTCGCGTTGGCGAAGGGCAACCCCGGAGGAAGGATTTCGGACAACAACACGCGACCAACGGTTGTTTGCACCAGCGAGCCCGCGATGCGCACCTTGACTCTCGCATGCTCTTCCACTTCTCGTGCATCAAAGGCAATCCGAACCTCTTCGGGAGACCCAAACACCTTCCCCTCGCCCTTGGCACCCAATCGCTCTTTGGTCAGCCAGTAGCAACCCAACACCATATCCTGCGACGGCACTGCGATCGGTTTCCCGTTGGCCGGCGAAAGAATGTTATTAATCGACATCATCAAAACTCGTGCTTCAACCTGTGCCTCGACCGATAAAGGCACGTGCACCGCCATCTGATCTCCGTCAAAGTCAGCGTTGAACGCGGCACAGACAAGCGGGTGCAATCGGATGGCCTTGCCTTCGACCAATACAGGGTCAAAGGCTTGGATACCCAACCGGTGAAGCGTCGGAGCACGATTCAGCAACACCGGATGCTCTCGAATCACTTCATCCAGTACATCCCAGACCTCCGGACGCTCCTTTTCAACCAGCCTCTTCGCACTCTTAATGGTGGTGGCGGCGCCTCTTGCCTCCAGCTTATGGAAGATGAACGGCTTGAACAGCTCCAGCGCCATTTTCTTCGGCAAGCCACACTGATGGAGGCGCAGCTCTGGTCCAACGACGATGACCGTACGACCGGAGTAATCAACCCGCTTCCCCAACAGGTTCTGCCTGAACCGACCCTGCTTTCCCTTCAACATGTCGCTCAACGACTTCAGCGGGCGCTTGTTGGGCCCACGGATGGCACGTCCACGGCGACCGTTATCGAAAAGCGCGTCCACAGCCTCTTGCAGCATCCGCATCTCATTCCGGATGATGACGCCCGGAGCCTTCAGCTCCATCAATCGCTTGAGACGATTATTACGATTGATCACACGACGGTAGAGATCATTCAGATCAGACGTGGCAAACCGCCCGCCATCGAGCGGAACCAAGGGACGCAACTCCGGGGGAAGGACCGGAATAACATCCATGATCATCCACTCCGGCTTATTCCCCGACTTACGGAACGCCTCTAACACTTTCAATCGCTTGGCGTATTTCTTCTTCATCGCCGCTGAGGTCGACGCCTTCGCCTTGACCTGCAAATCATCCCATAACGCATTAATATCGATCTTCCGCAACAGATCGCGAATGGCTTCAGCACCGATTCCGACCTTGAATCCGCTTGTTCCAAACTCCGAGATGAGCGTGCGAAGCTTGTCCTCCGGAACCAATTCCTTTTCAGCGAGGTCGGTTGAGCCTGGATCCACGCACACGTAGCTTTCAAAGTAGAGAATCTTCTCCAATTGCTTGAGGCTCATGTCAAGCAAAGTCCCAATCCGACTCGGGACGCCCTTCAAAAACCAAATATGCGCGACGGGGGCCGCCAGTTCGATATGCCCCATACGCTCGCGACGAACCTTCGATTGAATGACCTCAACACCACACTTATCGCAGACAATCCCACGATGCTTCATGCGCTTGTACTTGCCGCAATTGCATTCCCAATCTTTGGTGGGACCAAAAATTTTGGCACAGAACAGCCCATCTTTCTCCGGCTTGAATGATCGATAGTTGATCGTCTCCGGCTTCTTGACTTCGCCATATGACCACGAGCGGATTTTCTCGGGCGATGCAATGCGAATGCGCATCGAATCGAACGACACAGAATCCCGCTGCTTCTCAAACAATGTATATACACCTTCCAAGGTAATGACCTCCTCTGATGCCGGTTTTGCTCCGGCACACAAGCGATTAGTCTTGCGATTTGACCAACTCTACATCGAGCCCCAAGCTTTGTAATTCCTTGACCAGTACATTGAACGACTCAGGTAAGCCTGGCTCGAGGAATGGTTCGCCTTTGACAATCGCTTCATACATGCGTGATCGGCCCGGCACATCGTCTGATTTGACAGTGAGAAACTCTTGCAGAGTCGACGCAGCACCATACGCCTGGAGAGCCCAGACTTCCATTTCACCTAATCGCTGCCCCCCAAACTGAGCTTTGCCGCCTAGCGGCTGCTGGGTGACCAGAGAATATGGGCCGATGGATCGGGCGTGGATTTTGTCGTCCACCAGATGGTGGAGCTTGAGGACATACATGTATCCAACGGTGACCGGACTACTGAACGACTCACCCGTTTTACCATCGATGAGCTGAGACTGGCCGCTCATCGGCAACTTCGCCTTCTTGAGCAGCTCCTTGATCTCCTTCTCAGCAGCTCCATCGAACACCGGGCTCGCCACCTTGATGCCCAACGCTTTCGCCGCCCATCCAAGGTGAGTCTCGAGGATTTGCCCCACGTTCATACGGGATGGCACGCCGAGTGGGTTCAGCACGATTTCAACCGGAGTTCCATCTGGCAAATAGGGCATATCCTCTTCCGGCAGGACCCTCGACACGACACCCTTGTTTCCATGTCGACCGGCCATCTTGTCGCCGACTTGGATCTTGCGTTTCATCGCGATATACACCTTCACCAGCTTGATGACACCCGGAGGGAGCTCATCGCCCCGCTTTAAGCGACCAACCTTCTCATCGTACAACGTCTGAAGGATTTCAATCTGTTCCTTCGCCCGCCGCTCGACATCTTCCAGCTCCTTTTGCTCATCAGGATCACTGAGGATAATGTAGCGCACGGTATCATCCGGCAATCGCCGGAGAATCTCCGCCGTCAACTTCCCCTTCTTTTTCAAGATGACGTCGCCACTCTCCGGATCCATGAGATCGCGACCCACCACCTTGCCAAGCAACAACTTCCGTATCTTCTTCGTCTTTTCTTCATCGATGATCCGCAGCTCTTCGTGGTGATCCCGCTGCAACTTCATCTGGTCATCGGTCTCAATGCTTTTCGAGCGCTCGTCTTTATCCAGGCCTTTACGCGAAAAGATCTTCACATCCACCACGATACCCTCCACTCCAGGAGGGACGGTCAGCGACGTATCCTTTACATCACCGGCCTTTTCGCCGAAAATTGCACGGAGCAGCTTTTCTTCAGGTGTCAGCTGGGTTTCACCTTTCGGGGTCACCTTTCCAACCAGAATGTCACCCGGCTTCACTTCAGCTCCGACACGGATAATGCCACTCTCGTCCAAATTCCGCAGCGCCTCTTCACCAACATTGGGAATATCTCGAGTGACATCCTCTTTGCCCAATTTGGTATCCCGAGCTTCCACTTCGAACTCTTCGATATGGATCGAGGTGAACGCATCTTCTCGGACTAGTTTTTCACTGAGCAGGATGGCATCCTCGAAGTTGTAGCCACCCCAGGGCATAAATGCTACAAGCACATTCTTACCCAGCGCGAGTTCCCCATGATCAATCGCCGGCCCGTCGCCAAGCACTTGCCCCTTCTTGACCGGTTGCCCTATCCCAACCACGGGAGTCTGCGTAATACAGGTATTTTGGTTGGAGCGCTGGAACTTGATGAGGTCGTACACATCAAGCCCGGAATCTTTCCCCTTCTTGCCGTCTTTCGAATCAGCCCGCACCACGATCCGAGTCGCATCGACGCTCTCGACGACTCCGGCTCGGCGGGCTTGGATGACATATCCCGAATCTCGGGCTACCACGGCTTCCATCCCGGTCCCGACCAAAGGCGACTCGGAAGTCAGCAATGGCACAGCCTGGCGCTGCATATTGGAACCCATCAAAGCGCGGTTGGCATCGTCATGCTCCAAGAAAGGCACGAGAGCAGTCGCCACACTCACGACTTGCTTCGGCGAGACGTCCATATAGTCGATCCGATCCGGAGTCGCCATTACAAAGTCTCCACCATGGCGACACGAAACCGTTTCCGACACCAACCTCCCCGACCCATCGAGTTTTGAATTGGCCTGAGCGATGATGTACTTGTCACCTTCAATTGCCGAAAGAAATTCGATCTCGTCGGTCACTCGCCCCTTCGCAACCTTCCTATATGGCGCCTCAATGAAGCCGAACTGATTGATACGTGCATAGGTCGCCAGAGATGTAATCAATCCAATATTTGGACCTTCCGGTGTTTCGATCGGACAAATTCGGCTGTAATGAGACGGATGCACATCTCGAACTTCAAACCCGGCCCGCTCCCTCGTGAGTCCGCCTGGGCCCAGCGCTGAAAGCCGCCGCTTATGCGTGATTTCAGCCAAGGGATTCGTTTGGTCCATAAACTGGGAAAGCTGACTACTGCTGAAGAACTCCTTCACGGCCGCAACAACCGGTTTGGCATTGATAAGATCGTGCGGGAGCACCGTTTCCATATCGAGGAGATTCATGCGCTCCTTGATACTTCGCTCCATCCGAACCAACCCCAGCCGAAATTGATTCTCAAGCAATTCTCCCACGGACCGGACACGGCGATTGCCCAAGTGGTCAATGTCGTCGATTTCGCCTTTTCCGATCTTGAGATTGACGAGGTAGCGGATGACTTCCACAATGTCCTGAGCCGTCAAGGTCCGCTGCTCGAGAGGGAGGTCCAATCCAAGTTTTTTATTGAGCTTCAGCCGGCCGACCGGGGACAAATCGTAGCGCTTGGAGTTCAAAAACAAGTTGTCGAATAACGCACGGGCTGTATCGACGGAAGGCGTTTCACCGGGGCGAAGGCGACGATAGATTTCAACCATCGCTTCTTCCTTTGACCCTATCTTATCCAGCTCCAAGGTATCAAGGATCACCGGCGTCGCCGTGGCCATATCAAGATAGATCACCTTGAATTCTTCAACATCGCTCTCGGCAATCTGCTCGACAATCTCTGCAGTCAACCGCTGGTTCTTCTCCGCGAGCTTCTCTTTCTTCGAATCAAACAATTCCGTGAGAATAGCGCGTCCCACCAGTTCAGCGGGAAGCATAGGAATTTCCTTCACTCCTGCCGCTTTAAGCTTGGCAATGACACCTTTGGTCAGCCTGGTACCTTCCCGCGCCAACGGTTCTTTGCTATTTTTATCCGTAACCTCAACCGTGCATCGAAGCCCATGGTGGATTTCCGGATCAAGCTTACGGAACATCTTGCCCTTCGACACTCGAATTTCTTCGACGGGGTAGTACATCTTGAGTAGGTCGTCGCTCGAGAATGCGAATGCTTTCAGTAAGATAGTAGCCGGCATTTTCCGACGGCGATCGATGCGGACATAGAGAATGTCCCTGGCATCAAATTCGAAATCGAGCCACGACCCTCGATAGGGAATAATTCGTGCGGAGTACAGCACCTTGCCGCTCGCATGGGTTCGACCTTTATCATGCGTAAAGGACGCGCCTGGCGATCGATGCAGCTGACTGACGACAACTCGTTCAGTCCCATTGACAATGAAGGTCCCTCGCTCGGTCATGAGCGGCAGTTCACCGACGTAGACTTCTTGCTCGCGCACATCGAGCACTTTTTTGCGAGGGCCTTTATCCTCCTTGTCAAATACCACCAGACGGACACGCAACTTGAGCGGAACAGCGAAAGTCATCCCTTGCTCGAGACATTCACGTTCGTCGTATTTCGGCGTGCCTAACGTGTAACTCGAAAACTCAAGCATGGCGGTATTGTTGTAGTCTGGAATGGGGAAGACGCTAGCCAACGCCGCCTGCAATCCATGATCTTTTCGACGCTCAGGCTCCGCCTCAAGCTGCAAAAACTCTTCATAGGAACGCTTCTGAATCTCGATCAGATCTGGGATATCGATGTTCGTGCGGATGCGAGAATAATCTTTTCGCTCGACGAACTCCTGCAGAGTCGTTTCGGACATTCCTCCCCCTCCACGCTGGTTGGCGGTGAACAGCTGTCGCCGGTTGAAACAGGATGATGCGGGGCGAGAAACACGCCCCCATCAACCAACAAATGACCCACGACTATGACGAATTTCTTGCCTACTTGACTTCGACCTTTGCACCGCTTTCTTCGAGCTTCTTCTTGATCGTGTCAGCCTCTTCCTTGGCCACCCCAGTCTTGATTGGCTTCGGCGCCCCCTCGACAAGATCCTTTGCTTCCTTAAGTCCAAGACTCGTCAGCTCTCGCACCACTTTAATGATTTGAATTTTCTTATCAGCAGGCGCAGACGCGAGAACGACATCAAACTCCGTCTTTTCCTCAGCAGGGGCTGCAGCTCCGCCTCCTCCACCCGGCGCCGCAGCGATCGCAACCGGAGCTGCCGCCGTCACACCAAACCGAGTCTCCAAACCCTTCACCAGTTCGGCGAGATCCAGCACACTCATGCTTTCAATCGCCTTAATCAATTCCTCTTGTGACAATTTCCCCTCTGTAGCTGGCATGTCCCCTTCTCCTTTCCGTTTATCCTGAATGGCTGCAATGACTCGTACAAACTTCGACAAGACTGCATTCAACGTATACACGACTCCACGAATCGGCCCCTGCATGGCCGAAAGCAACATGGCAACAAGCACTTCTTTTGGGGGCAGTTTCGCAACGGCGGTCAGCTCATCCGGCTGGAGAATCTTACCCTCCAGCACGCCGGCCGTCATCCGAATCTTCTCCTCACGCTTTTCCGCACCGATAAAATCTTTTAAGATCTTTGTCGGCAATACTGGGTCGTCATACCCAATAACGACACCGGTTGGACCTTTCAGATGCGTCTTGAGTCCGGCCAATACCGTCCCCTCTGCAGCGCGAGCAGCTAGGGTATTTTTTATGATTCGATATTCAGCCTTGGCGCCACGGAGTTGCTTGCGCAACTCCGTAACTTGATTGACTGGAAGACCAACGCATTCCGTCAAGATAGCTAGACGCGCGCGGCCAAACTTTTCAGCCAATTCCGCTATTGCCGCAACCTTCTCTTCCTTCTTCATCGCTCTCCCTCTTCCAAAATCGCCAACCGTCAATCGAGGAACATAAAATTATCCAGATGTTCACGTGACGATAAATGACGTTCGATTAGCCCCATTGTTTTGCCAGTGCGGTGGTGTCTAATTTCACACCCGGACCCATCGTACTCGAAATCGTGGCGCTCTTAAGATAACGCCCTTTGCACGAGGCGGGTTTTGCCTTGATGACGGACTCAATGATCGCGGATGCATTGTCGTACAGCTTCGTTGGCTCGAAGGACACCTTACCGATTGGCACGTGCACGATACCAGCTTTTTCAACCTTGAACTCAACACGGCCTTTCCTGATATCCGCAACAGCTTTCCCAACTTCGAAGGTGACGGTACCCGTCTTGGGATTCGGCATTAGACCCCTAGGCCCAAGCACCTTACCGAGCTTTCCAACCGACGCCATCAAGTCCGGAGTGGAAATCGCGCAGTCGAAATCCATCCATCCGCCCTTAATTTTCTCCATCAAGTCATCTGACCCCACGTAGTCGGCTCCCGCCTGCCGCGCTTCTTGCTCCTTCTCACCCTTCGCAAAGACGAGAACACGGACCTTTTTCCCCGTCCCATGAGGAAGCGAGGCCGTTCCTCGAACCAATTGATCCGAGCGCTTCGGATCGATCCCCAGTCTGAGCGCCAGATCAACCGACTCATCAAACTTGACAAAGGCTGATTGCTTGACCGTTTCGACGGCTTCACGCAATGCATAGCCACGCGGCTCAACATTCTTGATCGCCGCATTCATTTTTTTCCCCATGCCTGCCGCTCCTTCATTCCCGAAATTATCCTTGGATGACGACTCCCATACTGCGAGCAGTCCCCTCAATGATCTTGGCCGCTCCCTCGACATCAGCCGCGTTCAAATCGGCCAACTTCTTGCGCGCAATCTCGTTCAACTGCTGTCTGGTGATCATTCCCACCTTATCTTTTTGGGGCACGCCAGAACCTTTAATAATCCCGGCAGCCTTCTTCAGGAGATCCGAAGCAGGGGGCGTCTTCATGATGAAGCTAAACGTGCGATCTTTGTAGACGGAGATGACGACGGGGATAATGCTATCCCCCTCCTTCTGAGTCTTGGCATTAAACTGTTTACAAAATTCCATAATGTTGACGCCGTGCTGGCCCAACGACGGGCCGACAGGCGGGGCTGGATTGGCCTTCCCGGCCGGAATCTGCAACTTGATCTGCGCCGATACTTCTTTCGCCATGTCGTTCTCTTTCTCCTTACACGACCGGTATTCAGCACTTAGCCGTCAATCATGACCCCAATCCGACGGCAACCGATCGGCTTATATCCGTTCAACCTGTAAAAACCCTAGCTCAACCGGAGTCGACCGACCAAAGATGCTCACCATCACCTTCAACCGACTGTGGTCTTGATCGACTTCATCAACCACGCCATTAAACCCAAGGAAGGGGCCATCGATAATGCGAACGTTGTCACTTTTGATAAATTTGATCTGCTCCCGAGGCTCAGCCTGACCCGCATCAACTTGCTTGAGCAACGATTCCACTTCCTCGCTGGTGAGCGGTATTGGGACCGTACCTCCCCCTACAAATCCCGTCACCTTTGGAGTCTCCTTGATCATTTGCAAGGTCTCATCCTCTAATGGCGACTCCAACTCAATGAGAACGTAGCCCGGAAAAAACTTTCGCCGTGAAGTCCGTCGCTTACCATCTTTAATTTCGATCACATCCTCTGTTGGAACAAGCACTTGTCCGACCTTTTCAACAAGTCCCATTTGATTCGCCCGTTCCATCAGGCTGGTCTTCACCCGCCCCTCAAAACCCGCGTACGTATGGATGACGTACCAGTTCTTTGTCATGCACCACCCTCAGACTTCGATGAACTGCTGCTAAACCTATCTCTTCTCGCTGGATTCAAATGAGTTTGCCGACCAACCATGTAAGGAATGAGTCGACGACGGACAAATACACCGACATCAAGATACAAAACACAATGACCACCGCCGTTGATCCGACCGTTTCCCCACGGCTTGGAAACGAAACTTTTTTGAGCTCCGCCCGTACATCGGTTATAAACAATCGAATCAAATCCGTCATCCGTTTGAACATCGAAGCTCCGTCTTCTACCTAGCCGTTTCTAACTCCTTTAGAAACTCTCAGTTGCTGGGCGAACTATTAGCCTATACAACTACAACGCGATTACTGCCGTTTCAAACCCAATCAGCCCCCCGAGAGAAACTTCAGCCGTTTGCCAAGAGCCATCAAAAGCAGCCAGCATCACCAAGACGCTTCAGACCAAAACGTCACTTAC
>Ga0224496_10002743_pt1 | contig 10385 bp, 5 predicted proteins | sample SF_Jul11_sed_USG_2_FD_168127 | JGI IMG/M metagenome (GOLD analysis project Ga0224496, IMG submission 168127) | Sediment microbial communities from San Francisco Bay, California, United States - SF_Jul11_sed_USGS_8_1 | ecosystem: Environmental > Aquatic > Marine > Sediment | place: USA... | reverse complement strand
GTAATACGGAACAGAAGCACCCCGGGCCAGCGCAGGCGCTGCACTTCGCCCGGGGCGTTCGTAAGACAGGTCGGCCAGCGCCCTTTGAGCAGTGGTCCGTCCAGTGTGACAAAAGTCTCGGCGCTGCCCGGTGCGCCTTGCCGCGCGCAGCGCCCGATCAATTGACGGTCGATCCGGCGCACCGCGTTTTGCTGGCAAGAGATCACGTGCAGTCCGCCAAGTTTTTCGACACCGGTTCCTAACGCAATGTCCGTGCCACGCCCGGCCATGTTGGTAGCCACGGTAATCGCTCCGCGCACTCCGGCTGCGGCGATGATCCGCGCCTCGTTTTCATCCTGGCGGGCGTTGAGCACGGTGTGCGGGAGGCCGGCCGCGGCAAGCTGTTTCGACAGCTCCTCGGAGTCCCGTACGGAATCGGTGCCGACCAAGACCGGACGGCCTTGCGCGTGAAGTTCCCGAATCCGCGCGACCACGCCAGCCCACTGGCCCGGTCGCGTCGCGAAAACGCGGGCCGGCAGCAGTGCGCGCCGGCTGGGCAGGCGCAGCGGCAGCCGAATCACGCCGAGGTCATAGATGCTCAACAGTTCACCGCGCGATTCCATGAGTGTGCCGCTCATGCCGCAGAGCCGGAGATAACGCGGAAAAAAGCGCTGATAGGTAATTTGCGCCACCGGCGCAGCGGGTGTGCTGGCCGGGCAATCTTCCTTGATCTCAACCACCTGATGCAGGCCCTGTGACCAGGCTCGCCCCATGGCCGCTCGCCCGGTGTTTTCGTCGATGATGAGAACCTTGCCGGCGCGGACCAGATAGTCCCGGTTGCGCTGCAGGATATGGCGCGCGACGAGAGCCGTCATGACCGCATCCTCGCAATGGCGGCCGGTCAGCCACGGCGCCGAATCGTCGGCAATCCGATTTCGCAGGTGAATCCTGCCCGCTTCCGTCAACCGAGCTCGACGGGTTTCGGGATCGAGAATGAAGTCAGTTCCCGGGGCCAGTTCTGCGGACAAAATCCACGCCTGCCGATAGGGGGCCGGGTCGGCTCCGCCTGGCGGCGTGTGTGACAAAATCAACGGCACCCGCGCCTCGTCGATGAGAATGCTGTCCGCCTCGTCGACAATGGCGAGGCACAGGCCACGCAGCAGTGTCCCGGGCGCGCCCGTGGCACCCAGGCGAACGGCGCGCTCCTCCAGATCGCTGCGGCGTGACCTCGCGATGCCGTCGCGCAGGTAGTCGAAAACCAGTTCCTTGGCCGTGCAATAGGTGATGTCGCGCGCGTAGGCGTCTCTGCGGGCCGATGCGTCCATGTCCTGCGTGACCCGGCCTGTGGTCAGGCCGAGCGCACCGTATAGCGGACCCAGCGCGCTGGCATCCCGTGCGACCAGGTAATCGTTCGACGTGATCACGTGCACCGGCACCCCGGCAAGCGCGGCCGCCGCGGCAGCGATCGCGGCCGCCAGCGTCTTACCCTCGCCCGTGGCCATTTCGACCAGATGGTTGTCGAGCATGATCCGCGCCGCCATGAGTTGCGTGCCGAACGGCGCAATTCCCAGTTCCCGCTTGCATTCCAGCGCCACCATTGCAAACGCCTGAGCGAGGAGCTCGTCCGTGAAGCCGTGACGCCCAAGGCCGGCGCGCAGCGTAGTCATGCGCGCGCGTCGCGCATTCTTGGACTCGTCGGCCCAGTGCTTTGCCAGTGCGTGTGCCCGCGAGACAAAACGTTCGTAGCGAGCGGTCCGGTGGCCGCGCCAGCTCACACATTGCGTGAGCAATGCCTTGATGGACGAGGCAGCCATCGACCGGTCGCGGCGTTCCGGGTAGCGGCCGAGCAGAATTCCCGGGGCCGGCACGTTGAATGTCCTCATGGCGCCTCTTCACTTTGCTGCGGCATGAAAGACATGATCAGCCCCCGGCGCCGAAATGCTGCAAGAACAGCTGTCGCAGTGCATGGGTCCACTGGAACACGAGCGCTTCGCTGCCGAAATCGAACCGCACCCAGGCGCGGCCGCCGATGCGCTGCATCTCCGGTCCGGGCAGCGCCACATCGACCAGGAATACCGGCTCTAAGGTTCGCCGCCGCTCCGTGTCCGCAGGATCGGTCACGACAGCACCGCCATTGCGGTCGGCAAGCGCGGGGCTGGGCAGCTCGAAAGTGGCGGCGGGGCTCTCGCGCGTGAGCTCGGCCGGGATACGCCGCCCGGATTGTGCTTCCAGCCGGACATCGGCGAGCCGTGAGCGTTCGCGAACGAGTGCCGCATCCTCGTGCGGCACGACCGTGCGCACCATCAGGTCCCCGGGCGCGAACACGTATCCGAGAAGCTCCCCCTTGCTGAGGAAGGTGTCCGGCAGGTCGTCCTGGCGGGCCATCACCATGCGGCCCGCGACCTGGCTGCGGATTTCGAGTTGCTGGACGCGGGTATCGATGCGCGCCAGCTCGGCTTCGGCATGCTGGACGGCGCGAGTGAGATTCTGTGCCTGCACGCGGTCGATCTGCAGCGCGTTGTAGTGCTGCACGCGCAGCGCCGTCAACCGGTTACTCGCTTCGGCCTGCTTGGCGAGCAGCACGGGATCATGGAGCAGCGCGAGCACCTGGCCCAGCGCGACGGCGTCGCCATCCCGCACCCGCACCTCGCTCACAAAGCCGCTCGCTTCCACGCGCACCTGGGCCTTCTCCGGCAGCCACACCACGCCGGGACAGACCGTGCCATACGGCAGGGGCAGCAAGGTGGCCGCGAGGACGATCACGACCGCCCCTGCGCCAGCGGCACGAATGGCCCGCTGCCGTGCGGCGCCCTGCAGCGACCGGCTCACCTGTCGGCTAAGCGACACGAACGGCATGACGATCAGCATGACGACCACCGTGACGGCAATGACCATTCCGAGGAAGGCCGATTTCGCGCCGATCCAAAAGCTGATCAGGATGCCGATGTAGAGGCGGTAGGCCCACGCCAAGGGTGCGTAGAGCAGCATCCACTTGCGTTCACCGATGGCGAGCACAAGCGCCGGCGTATCGATGCCGAAGATCCGCTGCTGGAGGAGATTGCTCCACCACGTCTTGCTGCGCGTATCTAGGTTCGGCAGCTCCAGCAAGTCGCACAGCAGATGGTAGCCATCGAAGCGCAATAGCGGATTGCCGTTGAACACGAGCGTCGAGACGCTGGCGATCAGCATCACGACGAACGCCGTGTCACGCACCAATCCGGATTGCGTATTGATCCAGACATAGAGCGCGACGGCCGCGATGAACAACTCCACCAGAATGCCGATGGCGCTGACGATCGCTCGTTGCGAGCGGCGCGTAAAGCCCGATGCATCCGATGCGTCGACATAGGGCACGGGTACCAGCACGAACATGGTGAAGCCGACGTCGTTCACCGTGCCGCCCCAGCGCCGCACGGCGAGCGCGTGGCCGAGCTCGTGCACGGCCTTGATGAGCGGGTAGGCGAGCCAGGCGATAACCAGGTAGCGCGGCGTATCCACGTGTGCTGCCGCAAAAGCTCTGAGTTCTGCCCATTGGCCTGCGGCGATCAGCAGCGCGGGCAGGACGACGGCGAGCCAGAGCACAATCGCGGCCGGTCGGAAGAGCAGCTCGAGCCATGGGTCGAATGCCCTGAGCCAGCGCGACGGATTGAACAGGCGTACCCGGATCGCGAGCGGGTTGAGCTCCGACCAGCGTTTGCGCCGCACGTGCTCCCGGTGCTGGCGGAAAATGGCTTCGATATCAGGTGTGAGCTCGCACTGGAGCAGCTCGGCGCTGTTGAGCTGTCCGAGAACGCGGATCGCCTCGTCCTGGGTCAGGGCCTCGTCCCCGTTGCGCTTGACGAGGACATCCCATATCTCGCCCACCGTATGCTGCCCATTCATGCAGCCGACGAAGCGATAGGCCGCCTGGTTGAGACGGTGGTGGCGGCCGCTGCCCGCGTCGCTCAGCTGATACCAGATCTGATTGCGGTACTTCTGCCGCTGCACGCGCACTTGGGCACGCAGCCGCGGCTGCAGCCCCGAGATACGGTACCAGTGCGGGCTCAAGAGCGGGCCGCTCATTGCCACACGCCCCATGACCAGAGGTTCAGCCGCAGCCACACCAACAGGCGGTGGAAGACTCGCGAGGCGAGAGGACGGCTCCCGGCCTCGATCTTGGCGACGCCCTGCAAGCCAGGCCGCAATGCGCGGGTGCCCGCATCGGGCTTGCCTTCGACTTCGAAGAAGTGACGGCTATCACGCGTCACGGCGAGCGGCGCGATGCGCTCGGTCCGGAAATGGAGCACTTCACCGGGCAGGGCAGCGAGCGAAATGCGGCCTTCCGCGCCGACCTTGACGTCGACAATGTCGCGCTCATCCGCTTCGACGATCAGCCGGTAGCGGTCGTGCGGCGCGATCACCATCAGCACGTTCCCGCGCTGAACCGGGGCTCCCAGGGACTGGGTGAGATCGCCGCTGATTACGATGCCGTCGAACGGCGCCTTGATCTGCGCGCGCTCGATCTGCTGGTTGACGAGGTCCAGCTGGGCGCGCGACTCGGCAACTTTGGCATGACTGACCATGAGCGTTGACCTATCCGCACGCGCGAGCGCCGCGCCGTACGCGTTGGTCTGTTGCGCCAGCTCGCTTTCCCATCTGCTGCGCTCGAGCTGGAGATCCTGCTGTGCGAGCTCGACCAGAATCTGTCCCTCCTGGACCGCGTCGCCCGGGCGAACCGACACCTGCTGGATGAAACCATCCGCGGCGGCCACCAGCGCTCGCTGAATGGCACCTTCAAGGCGGGCCGGAGCGGTGACGTGATAGGGCAGCGGCAGCAGGAACACGAATGCCGCGGCCAGGGCAATTCCGGCGACGCTTAGCTTGAGGCGCAGCTCGCCCGGTCCGGTCAAACGCGACCAACCCTCGTTAATCGTTTGCCGGGCTCGCGCCCGCCATGGCCTTTGACTCTCGAACTTGAGCGCGAGCACTGGTCCGACGAGGCTGACGATGTCCTCGCCCAGCGTGAGTTCCTGCGGGTTGAGCGGCCGGTCGCTGGCGCGCTCCAGCGTCACCGCGCCAACGATGGCGCCGAGATTGGCGATTGGGATCGAGCAGGCGGCGCTACTGTGGCGGCGCGCGAGTTCCGCATGAGCGAGCGTGATGCGCGGGTTCCCCGGCATGGCTGCGGGGAAGTTGATCGTTGCCGCCTGGTCGACTGCTTCGTCCATCGCGGCGGCAACCCCGCGGGTCAATTCCTGCTTGGCATCGAGTGCCACGCCGTGAGACATGGCGAGGACTCGGGCGCAGCCGTCCTCGATGAAGCCGACGCAAACGCGGTCGCACTCGAACCATTCCGCCAGCCGGGTAGCAAACGCCGCGGCGGCTTCGTCGAGGCGTTGCCGGGCGAGCACTGCTGCCTGCAGTTGCAAGACTTTATCGGCGTCCATGTGGTTCCCGGTGCTCCATGGTACGGATTCGGATAGCCAGCGTTCTAGCCGTCACATCAGCGTCCCTGCTCGCGGTGCCAGCTCGACCATGCGCGCGATCCAGAACCCGTCGCGATGAAGCCATTAAGCCGGGTGAGGGCGCGGCAGCGCGAGGAAGAACGACCGCAACGTCGCGGCGCATCGCATCAAAGCCTTGTCGGGCGGCGGAATTACGCAGCATGCTTTGGAACCCGGACCGGAAAACCAGCACAGTATTCCAAATATGTTTATATAATTCAAAGCAATATTTAACGGTTTTAAGACAGATTCGAGGACTGGCTCTGGGGCCAAGCCGGGGCGTGCTCGCCGTCGAAAGCGTCGCGGGAATCGTGGGTCGTTGGCCGCGTCGGACCGGGTCCAGTCAGGCACGCCGCTGCCAGACGGAAAACGCCATATATTTCAGCCAGTTATTGTTGGCTGCTTCAGGGCGAAGCGCGTGGGTTGCCAGACAACGGCGAGGAAGCGCGTGGTCAGTTCAGCAAGAAGGCTGGCGGCAGCGCCCGGACCACCGCGCGGCGGTAATCAATCTGGCTCACCGCGATGGCGTGAGCGGCGACGTTGTGCGCGTCCGTGATGATGCGCCCTCCGGCGAGGTCTTTTTCTTCGAGCGGCATCGGGCGCGCGAGCATCTCCCACAGCGGCGCGTCCTGGTGCGCCGGCACATCCGCGAGCGTTACGCGCCCTGGCTGCGCGAGTGGCGCCTTGCCGGCAACGATAAAGCCGTTGACCTGCGCCGCTTTCCAGCCCGGCCGGTAGAGCACGATGTGCGGCAGCTCAGCGTGCAGCGTCGCAAGCAGGTTAGCGTAAACCTCGGGGTGCTCTAGGTCCGCGAAGGTGTTAAATACCGCGACACCCTGCGGCGAGAGGCAGCGCTTGAGATCGCCGAAAAACTCCCGCGTGACGAGGTATTCCGGCGTGCCGTCGCCGTGGAAGAGATCCACGACCACGACGTCGAACGGGCGCGGGCAGGTGCGCACGAAAGTGCGAGCATCGGCGAGGTGCACGCGCGCACGTGAGCGCGCGAAGCCGAAGAAGCGCTCGGCAATCGTGAGCGCCACCGGGTCGATTTCGACCACTTCGACGTCCACTCCGCGCGCCGCAAGCTTGTTTGGAACCACGCCCGCGCCGAGCCCCAGGATGAGCGCCGAACGCAGTTGCGGTCGGTAGGCATAGGCAAGCGCTTCCAGAGCGTGGGTATAGAAGGACAGGGACCGGCCGGTCGACTCGACCGTGTTCTGCACCATTCCGTCCTGGAAGTAGACGCGCACGAACCGCCCCTCGGCGTCCGGCGTGACGCTCTTGAGGATTTTCACGGTTCCGAACAGCGAGCCGTAGCTCGCTTCGACCTTGAAGTCCAGGTTGCCGAAATGGGCGGGGCCGAGCCGCCCGGTGTAGGCATCCGCCTGCCACAAGAGCACCAGCGCGGCGAAGACGCCGGCGAGCGCGGTTGCACGCACCGCGGCGCGGCGCGACCGCGGTAGCGCCAATGCCGCCGCGACCAGCGAGAGCAGGGCAAGCATCAGCGCCACCACCAGCATGGCAGTGAAGTTGCTGAGGTAAGGAATCAGCCCGAAGGCGGTCACGAGCACGCCGGCCACCGAGCCGATGGTGCTGATGAAGAATACCTTGCCGGCCCCGGCGTCGCCTGATCTCCCTTCCGCGCGCTGCAGCGTAATTGCGACCAGCAGCGGATTCATCGCCGAGGTGACGACCAGCGGCAGGAACAGCAGGATGAGACAAGCGGCGAAGGCGCCGAGCACGAGGCTCAACCCAGCAAGGGAGGCGAACAGGAACGGGTAGACCATGCAGGCAGCCACAATGGCGATCGCCGCGAGCGCCGGCATCAAGGCGAAGATCTGGGTGAGGCGAGCCGCCGCCCCGGCGCCGGGCATCCGAGCGGCGAGCTTGCCGCCCGCCCAGTAGCCAAGTGCCAGAGACACTAACGTGATCGACAGGATCCCGGTCCAGATATAGAGACTCACGCCGAAATAGGGCGTCATCACGCGCGAGGCGAGCAGCTCGAGGGCCAGGATTGCGCCGCCCGAGGCAAAGACGATGGCGAACAGCGGTGTCATGGGGTTGATGCGGTATAATTCCGCGTGCTGGTAGCCATGAAATCTACCATAAGCGGGGCGCGACGTGCCTCCGAGGGGAAAGCCGATTCCGGCCGCGCTGCCGCAGAGCCGCGTGCGCGGATTCCATTCTTTTCTTGATGCAGGAGGATTGAACGTGCGTTGCATTTCGCCTTGCCGCAGAGCGATGCTCGGTTTTCTCGGCGCCGGTACGCTGCTCGTTGCGGCACTCGCGAACGGGGTTGCCCGCGGCGCGGAATTGAGCGTGCCGTACGTGCCAACACCGCTGGATGTCGTCGATCGCATGCTGGAGATTGCCAAGGTCACATCGAAGGATTACCTGATCGACCTCGGCTCTGGCGACGGGCGCATCGTTATCACCGCGGCGAAGAAGTACGGCACTCGCGGCTTCGGTGTCGACCTCAATCCCCAGCGCGTCGCGGAAGCCAACGAGGGCGCGACAGAGGCCAAAGTTACCGACAAGGTGGCGTTTTACCAGCGCGATCTGTTCGAGACCGATCTCTCGCCAGCGACGGTGATCACCATGTACCTGCTGCCGCGCGTGAACCTCGAGCTGCGGCCGAAGCTGCTCGAGCTGAAGCCCGGCACGCGGCTTGTTTCGCATGATTTCTCCATGGACGATTGGAAGGCCGACGTTCATATCGCGATGGACGCGAAGGACAAGTACGGCGGCCACGGCGGCAAGAGCGACATTTATTTCTGGGTCGTGCCGGCAAAGGTCGCCGGGCCCTGGCGCTGGCAGCTGCAGGTGGCCGGTAAGCCCGTCGACTACCATTTGACCCTCGCGCAAAGGTTCCAGGAAGTCGCCGGCGAGGCGCGTGTCGGTGGCCGCAGCGCGAAGCTCCTCAACGCGAAGCTGCGCGGCGAGGAAATCAGCTTCAGCTTTACCGCGGACGTGAACGGCGCGCCGGTCAAACACGAGTTCAACGGCAAGGTCGAGAACGATGCGATTACCGGCACGGCGCGGCTTACCGGCGCGCGGCTCCAGGGGCAGCATGATTGGTCGGCGCAGCGCATGTCCGCCGCGCGCGGCGAGGCACCCGCCGGGCCGGCGGCTCGCTAATCCGAAGCATTCAATCCGGGGTTAGACTACGATGTTCAGAGTGTTTGATTCTGATTCCGGCTTTTGTCGTCCGGCGGCTGCGGCGCTGGCCGCGGCGCTCGTGCTGGCGCCCGCGGCTTTCGCCCAGGATTACGGCGATACGCCGTACGTGCCCACGCCGCAGCACGTGGTCGACAAGATGCTGGAGGTGGCCGGCGTGGGTCCCAAGGACTACGTGATCGACCTTGGCTCCGGCGACGGGCGCATGGTCATCACCGCGGCGAAGAAGTTCGGCGCGCGCGGGTTCGGGGTCGACCTCGACCGTTCGCTGGTCCGGCGCAGTAACAATCTCGCGGCAAGGGCCGGCGTCGCGGAGCGAGCGGTCTTCTACGAGCGCGATCTGTACCAGACCGACCTTTCTCGCGCAACGGTGCTGACCATGTACCTGCTGCCCGAGGTGAACCTCATGGTGCGCGCGAAGCTGCTCAAGCAGCTAAAGCCCGGCACGCGCATTGTCTCGCACGATTACGGCATGGGCGAATGGAAGCCCGACGAGTACCTCGTCTTGGATGCGCCCGACAAGCCGGTCGGCGCCGACTTCAAGAGCAAGGTCTTCTACTGGGTAGTGCCGGCGGTGGTGTCGGGCAAATGGCGTTGGCAGCTCGCGCGCGATGCCTGGGCCGAGGACTTCGAGCTCAAGCTCGACCAGATGTTCCAGGAAATCAACGGGTCGTTGTCTTTCTCGGGGCGCACCACGAAAATCGGCGGCGGCAGGCTCTCGGGCGAGACGATTCGGTTCTTCGCCGACATCGGGAGCGGCGCCGATGTCGTGCGCTATCAGTTCACCGGGCGCGTGGCGAAGCAGGCGATCGAAGGCGAGGCGCAAATTGGAACCGGTGCCGCCGCACGGCGGCTGCCCTGGAAAGCGATGCAAACCGAGGCGTCAGAGCCAGCGCACGCTGCCCTGAAACCGCCGGCTGCGCCCAAGTATTCATGGTGAGCAGAATCCGTTTGCGAGGGGAGCGCGCAAGGGTTGCTGCCTTCGCGCTCGCACTGCTCGCCGGCGGCGTGCACGAAGCCGCCGCACAGTTCACGTACGACGCACCGTTCGTGCCGTCGCCGCAGGTTGTGGTCGACGAAATGCTGCGCGTGGCGGGCGTCGGCCCGCAGGATTTCGTTGTGGACCTGGGCTCGGGCGACGGCCGCATTCTCATCACCGCGGCGACGAAGTTCGGGGCGCGCGGCATGGGCGTCGAGCTCGATCCCAACCTCATCATCCAGAGCGAAGAGGCCGCGCGGCAGGCTGGCGTCTCGGATCGCGTCAAGTTCGTCGAGCAGGACCTGTTCAAGACCGACATCAGCGCGGCAAGCGTGGTGACGATGTATCTTTTGCCGGGCCTGAACCTGCGCCTGCGGCCGAGGCTGCTCGAGCTTGCACCTGGCACGCGGGTCGTCGCGCACGATTTTTCCCTTGGCGAATGGCGCCCCGACCGGCAGACGACGATACGCAAGAACGTCTTTTTGTGGATTGTCCCGGCCAAGGTGGCAGGCGCATGGCGCATGCGTCTCGAGGTGCCGCTCGGCGCGCGCGAGATTGAAGTTGAATTGCGACAGCGCTACCAGGAGATCGACGGTATTGCCCGCGAGAAGGGCCAGTTGCAGCAGCCGCTGTGGGAGGCGAAACTTGCCGGCGAGCGTGTGAGCTTCGTCGTCGTTGATTCCGCCGATCGCGACTTTGAGGCGAGCTTTTATTTCGAGGGGCGGGCGGCAGGCGGAGTCATGGAAGGCGAATACCGGCGCGGTGTA
>Ga0224496_10002742_pt1 | contig 10386 bp, 8 predicted proteins | sample SF_Jul11_sed_USG_2_FD_168127 | JGI IMG/M metagenome (GOLD analysis project Ga0224496, IMG submission 168127) | Sediment microbial communities from San Francisco Bay, California, United States - SF_Jul11_sed_USGS_8_1 | ecosystem: Environmental > Aquatic > Marine > Sediment | place: USA... | reverse complement strand
GGGGTCGGGATCAAGCTGATCGATTTCAAGATCGAAATCGGCCGCATCTGGGATGGCGACTTCATGCGCCTGATCGTCGCCGACGAAATCAGCCCCGACAGTTGCCGGCTCTGGGATATCAAGACCAACCGCAAACTCGACAAGGACGTGTTTCGCCGCGATCTCGGCGATCTGGCCGAGGCCTATACCGAGGTTGCCCGCCGTCTTGGTGTCATGCAAAACCAGCCGGTCAATATCGGCAAACCGACGCTCATCAACTGAAAGGCAGCCCCGCGATGAAAGCCCGCGTTCATGTCATGCTCAAAGACGGTGTTCTTGACCCACAGGGCGAAGCCGTTCGCCATGCTCTGGGAACGCTTGGATTTTCCGGTGTTGAGGGCGTGCGGCAAGGCAAGGTGATCGAACTGGACCTTTCTGCCAGTGACAAGGCTGCCGCCGAGGCCGAAGTCAAGGCCATGTGTGAAAAGCTTCTGGCCAATACCGTTATCGAAAAATACACCGTTGAAATTGCCTGACAGGGCCGCGATATACCACCTAGACAGACCCACAGCATCCGGAGACATACCGATGAAAGCTGCCGTCATTACCTTCCCCGGATCAAATTGCGACCGTGACCTTGCCGAGGCGTTTGAAAGGGCAGGGGCCGTGGTCCAGCGGGTCTGGCACAAGGACGTCGATCTGCCCAAAGGTATCGATATCGTCGGAATTCCCGGCGGTTTCTCCTTTGGTGACTACCTCCGCTGCGGCGCCATTGCGGCCCAGTCGCCCATTGCCGCCGCGGTCAAGGCATTCGCCCAAAGCGGTGGCTATGTTCTGGGGATCTGCAACGGCTTTCAGGTGCTGACGGAAACGGGGCTCTTGCCGGGCGCGCTGATGCGCAATGCCGGGCTGAGTTTCGTCTGCAAGGCGGTTGACCTGAAAGTGGCCAGCGCTGACAGCGCCTTTACCTGCGAATGGAAAAAAGGGGCGACATTGCGTATCCCGGTCGCCCATCATGATGGCAATTACACGATTGACGCAGACGGGCTGGCGCGGCTGCGCGATGAGGATCGTATCGCCTTTACCTATGTCGACAACCCTAATGGGGCCATGGGCGACATTGCCGGTATCTTGTCACAGAACCGCCGGGTTCTTGGGATGATGCCCCACCCGGAACGCATGGTTGACGCCGCACAGGGCGGCACCGACGGATCGGTGCTTTTCCGCTCGCTCATGTCCGCAATGGCCCCGGCCTGACGCAGGACGCTTGAGGCCGGGCGTAGCTATGCCTAAACTGACCGACATGGTTTCAAGCAAAAACTCCAACCCCCAATCGGATGTAGCGCCGCTTCCAGCGACGCCAACGGCCCGGACGGAGGCGGTAAAAGTCAATTCGCCCATTCTGGGCAGTGTCTCTATGATGACCATCCGCAGCCCATGGTGGCTGCGTGCCATCATCATCGCTTTTATCGGGCTGGCTGTGACAGTGATATGGGTCACCAATGCCCTGTTGGCCGACCGGATTTCCGAAACCACCCGCAATCGGGCGGATATCCGGCTTGCCCTTTATACCGGCCATGTCCTCAGCGAATTGCAGCGAACATCCATTGTGCCGTTGCTTTTGGCACGCGATCCGGCGCTGCTGTCTTCGCTGCAATCGCGCAATTTCTCCATCACCTCGCAACGCCTGATTTCCGCGCAGGACGAAATCGGTGCGGCTTCGATTCAGTTGCTGGATGAAACCGGGCGTACCGTAGCCTCTACCGACCGGACGAAAATCGGTAGCAATCACGCGAATGAGACGATTTTCGTCAGCGCCCAGCGGTCAAAAGATACGGTATTTACCCTCGCAGAGAGTCCGACGGGGTATGAGTTCATCTATTCGCGCGCATTGGTGTCCGACAGCAAGTTGGTCGGTGTCATTGTTGTTGGTGCGGAATTGTCCAAATTCGAAAAAGTCTGGGCAAACATCACCGACGTTGTCGCCATAACCGACAGTGAAAACCGGGTCATCCTGTCCACCGAACCACGCTGGCGCGGGTTGACACTGGCCGATGCGCTGGCTGTGCGATCGGTCCCGACCGCGCTTGAGCGCGCCTTCCGGGTGACATCCGACTGGGCCAATGACCCGCCCGATGCCTATCTGAAGGGCGAGGCGGTGATGCGGAGTGAGGCGCGCATTCCCTTTCAGGGCTGGAAACTGACCAGTTTCACCAGCTACGATTCGATCCGCGAAAGGGTGAACGGCGTTCTGGCGCTGGAGATCATGGGATTTGCCGTTCTTCTGGCGTTGATCTTCTATTTCCTGTCCCGCCGCGCACGCCTGCAGACGGATGTTTTCCGGCGCGAGTCGGCGGAACTGCGCCAGCTCAACATCCGGCTCCAGCAGGAAATCGCCGAACGCGAAAAAGTGCAAAAGGATCTTGCCGTCGCGGAACAGACACTGGCGCAGTCCTCCAAGCTGGCCGCATTGGGCGAAATGTCAGCAGCGGTCAGCCACGAACTGAACCAACCGCTGGCCGCAATGAAAACCTATCTGGCAGGCGCGCGCCTGCTTCTCCAACGCATGCGCCCCGAAGAGGCGCTCTCCTCTTTCCAGCGCATTGATGACCTCATCGAACGGATGGGCGCGATTACCCGGCAACTTAAAAGCTATGCGCGAAAAGGCGGCGATGCGTTCGAACCGATCGACATAAGATCCTGTATTTCCGCGGCCTTATCGATGATGGAGCCGACGTTGAAGGGACGTGCCGTGCGCATCACCCGGACAATGCCCCGCAGTGCGGTCATGGTGCTTGCCGACCGGATCAGGCTGGAACAGGTGATCATCAATCTTCTGCGAAACGCACTCGATGCGACCAAGGATGTTGCCGAACAGCAGATCGAGATACTGCTATCGGCCGGTGAAACCGCCATCCTGGCCGTGCGCGATAACGGCCACGGCATCGATGATCTCGACAATCTTTTTGAGCCTTTCTACACCACCAAGAAGCCCGGCGAAGGCGTCGGCCTCGGGCTTGCCATTTCGTCCGGGATCGTCAAGGACCTCGGCGGAAGGCTGACGGCGCGAAATGCTCTCAGCGGGGGGGCTGTATTCGAGGTACAACTCCCCATATTGACTGCAAAGACCCAAGCGGCAGAGTGAGGGAAACAAGATGGCACGTGCTATGAAAGTGGCAATCGTCGATGACGAACAGGATATGCGGCAATCGATCAGCCAGTGGCTGGCGCTGTCCGGGTTTGACACGGAAACTTTCCCCAGTGCGGAAGAGGCGCTGAAAGCGATTGGTAACGATTACCCCGGTGTCGTCGTTTCCGACATCAAGATGCCCGGCATGGATGGCATGGCGTTTCTGAAAAAGCTGATGAGCGTCGATTCGGGCCTGCCCGTGATCATGATCACAGGTCACGGCGACGTGCCGATGGCGGTCGAGGCGATGCGGGTAGGGGCGTTTGATTTTCTCGAAAAACCCTTCAACCCGGACCGCATGACCGAACTGGCAAAACGCGCCAGCCAGTCGCGCAGGCTGACGCTCGACAACCGGGCGCTGCGCAAGGAATTGTCGGACGGTACGGTGATCATGCAAAAGCTCATCGGCGCATCGCCCGCGATGGAACGGCTGCGCGAAGATATCCTCGATCTTGGCCAGGCAGATGGTCACGTGCTTATCGACGGCGAAACCGGCACAGGCAAAACTCTCGTGGCACATGCGCTTCACGCCGTAGGCCCGCGTGCTGGCAAGAAATTTTCGGTTCAAAGCTGTGCCGCCTACAGCGAAGAAATGCTGGCAAAGCGGCTTTTCGGCCCGATGGAAGAAGGTGGTCAGATCCCGCTCGTGGAAGAGGCGCGGGGCGGCACGCTGGTGCTGGAGGATGTCGAAGCGCTCAGCCAGGCTTTGCAGGCGCGCCTTTTGACCTTCATCAACGATCAGGGCACCCCGGCCGAAACCCGGATCGTCGCCATCTGCAACGATCACGAACAGGGTCGCACCGTCGAGGATGCCTTGCGCCCCGATCTTTATTACCGTCTGGCGGCGCTGAAAATCGTCCTGCCGCCCCTGCGCCAGCGGGGCGAGGATATTCTGACACTGTTCACCCGTCTGGCCGAACAGTTCTCGGAAGAATATGGCTGCGAAGCGCCACAAGTGACTGCGCAAGAGGCCGCCCAGCTACTGCAGGCCCCCTGGCCCGGCAATGTGCGCCAGTTGATCAATGTCGCCGAACGCGCCGTTTTGCAAAACCGCCGCGGTTCGGGGTCCATCGCCTCGCTTCTGATGTCGGAGAACGAGCAAACCGGCCCGACCGTATCGACCGAAGGCAAGCCGCTGAAGGAATATGTCGAAAGCTTCGAGAAAATGCTGATCGACAATACCATGCGGCGCCACAAAGGCTCGATCACTGCGGTGATGGAGGAACTATGCCTGCCGCGCCGTACGCTGAACGAAAAAATGGCGAAATATACGCTGCAGCGGTCTGACTATCTTTGATCTGGACAGGGCCCGAAATGAGGCCCCGGTAAAATGAATGCGCCTCTTTTCAAGGGGCTGGGCTGTTGACGCCTCGCAAAACCCATTTTGGCCATTGTCATTCGACGTCAAACCCCGCTAAGGTCGGGGAACGTTGGTTGGGCGCCTGATGGCCCGCTGACGCATCAGTTTTACCACCGCATGTGCCCGTGTGTTTTGCTAAAGGCGCAGATCCGGTGGAGAGTTTAGCCGCAAGGCTGCAATTTTACCCTCGCGCTCTGACAAGGCCGGGGACAGAAATGGGCGCCAACAGGCGCCCGGGACAGAACCGCGATGAAACGCGTGAGGACAGAGCAGCGACATTCCGGTTGGCCAACTTCGGCCGCCCCCGCTGTGCACTCTGCGTTAGTGATCGCCTCATCAATTGAACCCGCCCGCCGCGCTAGCCCCACCGGCTCCGCGCGGCGTGTGTCGTTCGGAAAGCTTACATGGCCAAGAAAATGCTCATCGATGCCACCCACACCGAGGAAACTCGTGTCGTGGTGGTCGACGGAAACAGGGTCGACGAATTCGATTTTGAGACCGTTAACAAACGTCAACTCGCCGGAAATATCTATCTTGCAAAGGTAACCAGGGTCGAACCGTCGCTTCAGGCGGCATTCGTCGACTACGGCGGCAACCGCCACGGGTTTCTGGCGTTTTCGGAAATTCACCCCGACTATTACCAGATTCCGGTGGCCGACCGTCAGGCATTGCTCGCCGAAGAACGCGCCTATGCCGAAGAGCAGGAAGCCGAAGACACCAGCCGTCCCCGCCGCAAGTCGCGTTCCAAACCCAAGGCAAAGGCTGAAACCGCCACAGACGGTGACGCCCGCGTATCAAGTGACCACATCCCCGGCATGAATGTCGTGGATCACAGCGACGACGACGACGAAGACAACAGCGCTGATGGTCCCGACACCAACGAGGCCGCGGAAAACGGCGAAAAACTCGCCCAGGATGATACAAACGGTGACAAACCCTATGTCGCCGCCGATCACGCCAGCGAAACCGACGATGACATTGAATCGGTGGCAGACGAAGATGTCGCCGAAGAAATCCGCCAGCCCCGCAAACCCCGGCCCCGCAAATACAAGATCCAGGAAGTGGTCAAGGTTCGCCAGATCATGCTGGTGCAGGTGGTCAAGGAAGAACGCGGCAACAAGGGTGCCGCGCTCACCACCTATCTCAGCCTTGCCGGTCGCTACTGCGTGCTGATGCCCAATACCGCTCGCGGTGGTGGCATTTCGCGCAAGATCACCAATGTCGCCGACCGCAAGAAGCTCAAGGAAATCGCCAATGAGATCGAGGTGCCCGAAGGCGCCGGCCTGATCATCCGCACCGCCGGCAGCCAGCGCACCAAGACCGAGATCAAGCGCGATTACGAATACCTTTTGCGCCTTTGGGAACAGATCCGCGATCTGACGATGAAATCCATCGCCCCCGCACCGATCTATGCCGAGGGTGACCTGATCAAGCGCACCATCCGCGATCTTTACAACAAGGACATCGATGAGGTTCTGGTCGAAGGCCCCGAAGGCTATCGCGCCGCCAAGGACTTCATGAAGATGATCATGCCGTCCCACGCCAAGAACGTGAAACACTATCACGAAGGCCTGCCGCTTTTCGCCCGCTTTCAGGTTGAAAGCTACCTCGCGGCGATGTTCAACCCGACAGTTCAGCTCAAATCCGGCGGCTATATCGTCATCGGCATCACCGAGGCGCTTGTCGCCATCGACGTGAACTCGGGCCGCTCGACCAAGGAAGGCTCGATCGAGGATACCGCGCTCAAGACCAACCTTGAGGCTGCCGAAGAGGTCGCCCGCCAGTTGCGCCTGCGCGACCTTGCCGGGCTCATCGTCATCGACTTCATCGACATGGAAGAACGGCGCAACAACGCCGCCGTCGAAAAGCGCCTGAAAGACAAGCTGAAGACCGACCGCGCCCGCATCCAGGTGGGCCGTATCTCGGGCTTCGGCCTCTTGGAGATGAGCCGCCAGCGCCTGCGTCCCGGTATGCTTGAGGCGACAACGGCGCCCTGCCACCATTGCCACGGCACCGGTATCATCCGTTCGGATGACAGCCTCGCACTCAGCGTGCTGCGCCAGCTTGAGGAAGAGGGCACCCGCAACCGCTCGAAGGAAGTGCTGCTGCGCGCCCCCGTTGCAATCGTCAATTTCCTGATGAACCAGAAACGCGAACATGTCGCCCAGATCGAAATGCGCTACGGGCTTTCGGTCCGGATCGAGGCTGATCCAACAATGATCAGCCCGGATTTCGTCATTGAGAAGTTCAAAACCGCAACCCGCATCGTTCCGGATGCGGTGTCACCCGTGGTGTCGGCCAGCGGCTATAGCATGGCCGATCTTGATGCCGAAGACGATATCGACATTCCCGAGGAAGAGGACGAAGCGGAAACCGCCGCATCCGAACCCACGTCGGCAACCGCTGAGGGCGATGGCGAACCCACCCGCAAGAAAAAGCGCCGTCGGCGTCGGCGGCGCAAATCCGGCAACGGCCAGACCGGTGAGGGCCAAGCCGATGACAACACATCCGCCAGCCCCGCGGAGGATGGTTCCGTTGCGGCTGCGCAGACTGACGACGTTGCACTGACCGCCGGCGCGGACACCACCGAAGCGGATAGCTCGGCCAAGCCCAAACCCAAACGCACCCGCAGCCGTTCCCGCAAGAAGCCGGACGAGGCCGAAACGGCCACGGTCTCTGAAACCGCGCCCGAAGTGGCCCCCGAGGCACCTGCCGCCAGCGCGGAAGAAGCCGACAAACCGGCCAAACCAAGGCGCAAGCGTGCGACCACGGCCAAAGCGAAGTCCAGCGAACCCGCCGAATCTGGCGAAGCTGACGAAATGCCGGAACCTGAGGCCGTTGTGGCAGCACCTGCCAAAAAGCCGCGTGCATCACGGGCTAAAAAGAAACCGGCGGATGCCGCAACGCCCCTGGTGGAAGCCGCACCTGCCGCAGTGGCGGCTCCCGCTGCCGAAGCTCCCAAACCGATGCCATCGCCAGACCCTGTAGCGGCTTCCGCCGTGGCTTTGCAGCCTGATCCGCAACTGGCCGAGGCGGTTGTTGAAACCGACAAAAAGCCCAAGCGCCGCGGCTGGTGGTCTATCGGACGCTGACACCCGAAAAGATGAAGCGCCGGGCGGTAACAGCCCGGCGTTTTTCGTTCCGACCCGGCGCAAACCCTGCCTATCTTTGACTTTTCCACCGACAAGCATTGTAACACCGCCGCCACGCTCTTGTGACGGCCCGTAACGCTTTGCCCCCGTGACGGCGGGGCTAGGTTAAGCTAAGGCTGGCAGCATGTTCGATACATCCATCATCGATGCGGGCTTTGCCCTTGCCGCCTCCATAGCACTTCTGGCGGGAATATTGTCATTCCTAAGCCCCTGCGTGCTGCCCATCGTGCCGCCCTATCTGGCCTATATCGGCGGCATCAGCATGGGGGACATGTCCGGCAATGGCCACGCCCGCAAGCGCGCCATGCTTCCGGCGACGTTCTTCGTATTGGGTCTGTCGACGGTTTTCTTGCTCCTGGGCTTTGCCGCCTCAGCCTTCGGGCGGTTTTTTCTGCAAAATCAGGATTGGTTTTCAACCCTCGCAGGCGTTGTCGTCATGGTTTTCGGCGCGCATTTTCTGGGCATCTACCGGTTGTCCTTTCTCGACCGAGAGGCAAGGGTTGACGCGGGCGACCGTGGCGGTTCGGCCTTTGGTGCCTATATTCTGGGTTTGGCCTTCGCCTTTGGCTGGACCCCCTGTATCGGGCCGCAGCTTGGCATGATCCTGTCGCTCGCCGCCGATGAAGCCAGCCTGACACGCGGCACATTGCTGCTGGCCGTCTATGCCTTGGGGCTCGGCATTCCCTTCTTGCTCGTCGCTGCCTTCTTTCCACGCCTGACCGGTGTCATGGGGTTCATGAAAAGGCATATGGAACGGATTGAGCGGATCATGGGGCTGTTGCTCTGGACGATCGGGCTCATGATGCTGACCGGTGGGTTCAGCCAATTCTCCTATTGGCTGCTGGAAACCTTTCCCGGCCTCGCCCTGCTGGGGTAAAGACTGCCGTTATGCTTCTTTAGCCCTCTGTTTCTTACCTCTGGTTTGCTCACCAAACGGCGGAAATCCGGTTCATTTATTCATTCGGGCCGACAGTATCCACGATACGACGCGCTATTCGGGCGGTCATGGCGGCTCTGTGCTATGGATCTTTGGCGCCCGACTCGCCAGTCAGACATGGATCAGATGAAGCATTTTGCCACGTTGCTGCCGTTACCGCGCTGCGGTCCAGCGCAGATCACCGTCCAATTGGCCGTTTTTTACATGCCCGCGCAGAATGTTCAGGCGGATGAAACGCGATTCGCGTACCTGTTGCCCGGCAAAGTCGATTTGTCTGACCAGTTCCGCCAGTTCACTGACCGCAGCGGCAAAATCCTTGACCGGCTGATGGCCGGGGGCGAGTGCGGCGAATTTGGAGAAATCGACCCGGTAGGATCGGTTGTCAGGCGCGGCATCGGTGTTGATTTCAACAGCAACGCCGCCAAGACAGGCCGCCACATCCTTGGCCAGCTGGCCGATCTGCCAGGTCCATGCCTGCGATCCGACATTGACCTCGATACCGGCATCTCCGCCGCGGGTCGTTGCCCATTCGATGGCCCGCGCCATGTCATCGACATGAATCAGCGGTCGCCAGGGCGATCCGTCGGACAGAACCTCGATCTTGCCGGTGCGCAGGGCAGTGGCGACAAAATCGTTCAGCACGAGATCAAGCCGCAGCATCGGACTGGCGCCACAAGCTGTGGCAAAGCGCAGGCTGGTCACCATGAAGTCATCCGTGGCCAGATCGCGCAGCCCGACCTCGGCAGCAACTTTGGAACGGGCATAAGCCGTCAGGGGGTTCAGGTTATCGGTTTCACGCCGCAGACTGTCGGAACCGGCCCCATACATGCTGCACGAACTGGCAAAGACGAAACGCGCCACACCAGCCTTTCGCGCCGCAACCGCCGCGGCCAGAACCGCGCCGGAATTGATATCCGCCGTGGCCTTTTCAAACTCTTTTCCGATCGGGTCATTGGACACGGCGGCAAGTTGCACAACAGCATCCATGCCGGCGAAATCGGCGGGCGTCAGGTCGCGTACATCTGCCCGGCGCTGGCTGGCGAAAAGATTGTCGGGAAATGCGATGGCTCCCGATCCGTCAAACCAGTTCGCGTCGATCCCGTGGACCTCGGTTCCGGGCAAGGCATCGGCGAAATGTGCCGCAACGACAGGGCCGATATAGCCTCTGTGACCGATGATCAAAATCTTCATGACAGCTGTTCACCTCAATACAAATGGGTTTGGTCGTCTCGGTTGTCGCATAGGGATTCGCCCGCAACACGTCGGTTATGCCCGGCCTTAGATCACTTTGTCATGGGCATCATTGGGCAAAGATGTAGCGAAACCAAGGCGTTTGTGCTAGCCCGCAGCATCAGACAGACCCGGAAGGCACCCCGTTCGATTGCTGGATTTAGACGGACAGGACTTGCCATTGAAACGGACCGCCGTGTCCTTGCGCGCGCATTATTGGTTAAGGAGTATTGTTGATGAAATGTGTTATTCTGGCCGGTGGCCTCGGGACACGCCTTGCAGAGGAAACCGGGCGCATCCCCAAACCCATGGTCGAAATTGGCGGCAGGCCGATCCTGTGGCATATCATGAAGATCTATGCAGCCCACGGGATCAATGACTTCATCGTCTGCCTCGGCTATCGCGGCTATGTCATCAAGGAATATTTCGCCAACTACTACCTGCATGGCTCTGACGTGACCTTCGATCTCAAGACTGGTGCCACCGAGATCATTCACAATCAGTCCGAACCCTGGCGCGTGACCCTGATCGACACCGG
>Ga0224496_10002740_pt1 | contig 10390 bp, 7 predicted proteins | sample SF_Jul11_sed_USG_2_FD_168127 | JGI IMG/M metagenome (GOLD analysis project Ga0224496, IMG submission 168127) | Sediment microbial communities from San Francisco Bay, California, United States - SF_Jul11_sed_USGS_8_1 | ecosystem: Environmental > Aquatic > Marine > Sediment | place: USA... | reverse complement strand
CGGCTTGGGTTTCAGCTCTCGCTCGCCGCCCGCAATGGCTACACCGGCGCCGTGCAGCGCGAAGGCGAGCGGTTGATGGATCGGCTGCCGGCATTCTTCAAGACCTACCGGCCGCAGCCGTCACTCCTGCATGGCGACCTGTGGTCGGGAAACGCCGCATTCGACGATGCCGGCGCGCCGGTCACCTTTGATCCGGCGGTCTACTACGGTGACCGCGAAGCCGATCTCGCGATGACCGAGTTGTTCGGCGGTTTCTACGGCGAGTTCTACCAGGCGTACCGCGAAGCGTTTCCGCTCGATCCGGGCTACACCGTTCGGCGGGATCTGTATAACCTTTACCACGCGCTGAACCACCTCAATCTCTTCGGCGGCGGCTACCTCGCTCAATCGGAGCGTCTGATGGCCCGGCTCCTTGCCGCCTGCTAGCGCCTGCGGCGCTCGTCTCTCGGTAAGCAGTCACCGATCGGCGGTTTTCGGCGGCGCCGTGCTGCCGCGCACGACAAGCTCGACCGGCAGCTCGCGCCGTAACTCCACCACCTCCCCCGCTAGGCGCCGCAGCAAGTGATGGGCGGCGTAGGCGCCGAGCTCGACCGTCGGGAAATGCACGGTGGTCAGCCCCGGCACCACGAGCGCGGCGATCTCCATATCGTCGAAACCGGTGATCGAGATGTCGCGCGGCACCGCGAGGCCGCGCGCATGGCATTCGGCCAGCGCGCCGATGGCGAGCAGGTCGTTGCCGCAGACGACCGCGGTCGGCATGCGCGCGCCCGAGGTCACTTCCATGAGGCCCTCGCGGCCGGCGGCCGGCGTGAACGGCTTCTCGACCACGCGCTCGGTCGGCAGTTCGGTCCCGCGCGCAGCGAGCGCCGTTCTCACGCCTTCCAGCCGCTCGCGCGCGCGCTCGTTGTTGGCGGTGATTCCCGCGATCATCGCGAAATCCCGATGCCCGATGTCGAGCAGGTAATCGGCGAGGCGGGTCGCCGCCGCGCAATTGTCAAAGCCGATGCAGGGATGCGTGCCGCTGGGATCGAGCGCCCAAGTCAGCACGTACGGAATCTGGTGCGCCGCGATCGCGCTAAAAAGACTCGGGTGGTGGCTCGTGCCGAGCAGCACTAGACCGTCGACCCCGCGCTCTATCAGCGTGCGCGTGACACGCGCCTCGATATCGGGGTCGAACTCGTGCGAGGCAAGCAGCAACGTGTAGCCGGCCTCGTCCAGCGCCTTTTGCAGCGCGTGCGTCGTCCCGGCGAAGATCGCGTTGGCAAGCGTGGGAATGATCGCGCCGATGGTGCGCGTACGGCGCGAGGCGAGCGCGCGCGCCGCGCCGTGCGCGACATAGCCCAGCGTTTGCACCGCCTGCTGGATGCGGGCGAGTGTTGCGGGCTTGACCTTGTGCGGCAGCGACAGGGCGCGCGACACGGTGGCGGTCGACACCTCGGCGAGGCGCGCGACGTCGGCGAGCTTGACGGAACTTCTTGACGTGTCGTCGTTCATCGGGCCGGACACACTCCGCGCGCTTGCCGCGCCGGGGTCGTCGGACGCGCATCGCGCCGCTCCAAGGAAAAAAGCCGGCTTGGCGGCCGGCTTTCTCCCGCCTGCACTGCCGCGCTCAGCGGTATTCCTTGGCGCTGTACTTGCGGTATTTTGCCAGCATGCGCCGCGGCTTGCGGAACGCGTCGCGCCGGAACGGGTCGCCCAGTTCCTGCGTCAGCATCATGTTGATCACGGTGGGCTTGCTCGACTTGACCGCTCCGCGCAGCGCATCTCCCACCTCGTCGACGTGATCGACGGTGATACCGTTGGCGCCCATCGCTTCGGCGACCTCGGCGAAGTTGGGATTCTTGAGGTTGGTGCCGAGGAAGCGGTTCTCGAAGTAGTCGACCTGGTTCTTCTTCTCCGCGCCCCATTGCCCGTTGTTGAAAACCACCGCCACCGCCGGGATGTTCTCGCGCACACAGGTCATGACCTCGTTGAGGCTCATGCCCCACGCACCGTCCCCCACGTAGGCGATCGCCGGACGATCTGGGCGGCCGACCTTGGCACCAATCGCTGCCGGATAGGCGTAGCCGCAGTTGCCGAAACTCATCGCCGCCAGGAACGAGGGCGAGCTCTCGAACGGCAAGTAGCTGTTGGCCACCGAGCACACGTTGCCGATGTCGGTCGACACCATCGCGTTCTTCGGCATCGCGCGAGCGAGCGCCGCGAGCGCCTGCCTCGGGCCGATGCGGCCCCTCTGGTTGGGCGACGGCCACTTCGCGAGCTCTTCGGCCCACGCCTTCTTCTCCCGCTGCACCTCGATGAGCCGTGCCTTGTTGGTTACAAGCTTCGTCTGTGCCTTGAGGCGCTTCAGCAACTCGAGCGCCGCGAGCCGCGCATCGCCGCACACGCCGACCGAAATCTTCTTCACCAGGCCGAGCATGCGCGAATCGGCGTCGACCTGGATGATCTTTGCGTCCTTCGGCCAGTAATCGAGCCCGTGCTGCGGCAGCGTGCCGAACGGCCCGAGGCGCGAACCGAGCGCGAGCACTACGTCGGCCCTGGCGATCAGGTTCATAGCGGCCTTCGAGCCCTGATAGCCGAGCGGCCCGCAGGCGAGCGCATGGCTCGCCGGGAACGAGTCGTTGTGCAGGTACGAGTTGACCACCGGCGCAGTGAGGTAGTCGGCGAGCGCGATGCATTCCTTGACGCCGTTCGCCATGATCACGCCGCCGCCGGCAAGAATCACCGGGAACTTGGCTTTAGCAAGCATTTTCGCCGCGGCATCAAGCGATTCGGGGCCGCCGGCCGAGCGCTCGATGCGCTGCGGCTGCGGAATCGAGAAGTCGCCCTCGCCATAGAGATAATCGCGCGGAATGTTGATCTGGACCGGGCCACGCTCGGCCAGCGCAATGTCGAAGGCGCGGCCGGTCAGCTCGGCGATGCGCATCGGCGAGTTGACGTGCACTTGCCATTTGGTAATTTTGGAGAAGATCGGCATCTGCTCGGTTTCCTGAAATCCGCCGAGCCCCATGGTCAGGCTGCCCGATTCCGGCGTGATAGCGACGACCGGCGAGTGCGCCCAGTACGCCGCGGCGATCCCGGTGACGAAATTGGTGATACCCGGCCCATTCTGAGCAATGCACACGCCATGCTTGCCGGTCACGCGCGAATAGCCATCGGCCATGTGCGCGGCGTTCTGCTCGTGCGCCACCGAGACGAAGCGGATGCCCGCCAGCGGGAAAAGATCGTGCGCGTCCATGTAGGCCGAGCCGACGATGCCGAAACTGTCCCTCACGCCCTGAGCCACCAGCGTTTCGACAAAAGCCTCGCTCGGCGTCATCCGGACTTTGCCACTCACGGCTACGCTCTTGCGGGACATGCTCTTCGCTTCTGCCATTGTGTTCATTGATACCTCCTTAGAATGCCGGACGTGCTGCGCGGGGATGTTTTGCTGCCCACTGCGGGCGAACGCCCATTGCGTGGCTGGAGTGGCGCCCGGCGCGAGCCGGAAGCGCATCGAGCAGAAAATTATACGCTATCCATACGCTACTGCAAGCGCTTGCAGAGAATTGGGTAACTAGCTGTTATTACGTACATTCTAGCAATTGCTCCGCGCCGCCGCCCTCGAGTTTTCCTGGCGCCGCATCCGCAGGCCACGCCTGCATCGGCCGGCAGCACGGCTGCTCGCGTTGCCCGGCGATTTTGATCAGTGGTAGGCAGCTTTCGCGCCCGGCGGCGGCGAGTAACGGAAAGTGCCGCGACTGAGAATTGCCTGCTTGCCCCCGTGCGCCTCGATCTTGGCCTGCTGGTCCGCGCGCGCGAGCCAATCGGCCGCCTCTGGATCGACCACCGCACGCAGGCAGATCTCGCACTCGGCGATTACCGCTCTGTACTCTGGATCGCCGCCGAGGTCGCTGCGCTCGTGCGGATCGGCCGCGAGGTCGAACAGCATCGGGGGCAGGCCGACGTAGTGGATGTACTTGTACTTGCCGTGGCGGATCATGTACGAACCGGTTATCGCGCCGGCGGCGTGATATTCCGAGAGCACGGTGCGCTGCGGCACGAAGCCCTGCGCGATATCGATCAACGACGTGCCCGGCAGGTCCGCGTCGGCCGGGTCCGGCTTCGCGCCGAGCACGCCGATGAAGGTCGGAAACGCGTCCGCGAGGGTGACCGGCGTCGTGCACACATTTCCGCGAGGCACGCCGAGACCGGCCATGATCATGGGGATGCCGGCGGATTCCTCGTACATGGTCGACTTGCCCCACAGGCCGCGCGCGCCGAGGTTGTCGCCGTGGTCGCTCGAGTAGATGACGCGCGTGCTGCCGCTCAACCCGGTTTCCTCGAGTGCGCGCAGAATCTTGCCGATGTTGTCGTCCAGGAAGGACACCAGCCCGAAGTAGGCGGTGATCGCGCGGCGCAACATGGGCGCGTCGAACGCATCGTCATAGCACAGGCACTTGCGCATAGCATCGATGAACGGGTGACGCGGCCGCTGCGCCGCGTCGTACATGTCGGGCCAAGGCGCTTCGGCCTCGGGGTAGAGGTCGTAGAACTGCGCCGGCGCGATCAGCGGAAAGTGCGGCGCGACGAAGCCGACATACAAGGCCCACGGCTTGTCCTGGTGTCCGGCCGCGCGCCTCTTCAGCCAATTCACGGTTGCGTCCGCGATGGCGCGATCATAATGCGTGTACTCGGACTCGCCGCGCCCGGCTTCGGGCCCAAGCTTGGCCGACCCCGGCCGCCGCGGCAGCTCGTCACGGATCAGCCCCAGCAGGTCGCCGACACCGTTGACGATATGCAACGGCAGGATTTCCTCGTCGAAGCCGTTCGCCTTCGGGTCGGAAGCCTGGTAGTGCAGCTTGCCGATCGAAGTCACACGGTGGCCCTGTGCCATCAGGCGGTGGCCCCAGGAAGGCGGCGTGCCCCGGTAGGCAATCGCGTTGTCCCAGCAGCGCACCTTGTGCACGTACTGGCCGGCGGCGAAGCTTGCGCGCGCCGGCACGCAGATCGGGCAGTTGGTGTAAGCGTCGGCAAAGCGCGTGCCCGCCGCGGCCAGCCGGTCGAGGTTCGGGGTCTTGATCATCGGATGCCCGTAGCAGCCGGTGATGCGCTTGTTGTGCTCATCCGACATGATGAAAACGAGATTGGTGCTGTCCATGGCGGCCCTTTCGTGAAGGCGACATGGTGCCATGGGACCCGGATACCGCTCAAACCCTGTCGCGTCCGCGGCATCTGCTAGACTTTGGTTTCCGCGTGATCCGCTTCAAACCCCTTCACCGATGACGGCTGACGGCTCGATCAAGGCCAGCGTGGCGCGAGATTCGACCGCGCTGGCGCTTGCCCTGCGAGCGCGTATTGCGGGTGAAGTTCGCTTCGACGCCGGCAGCCGCGCCGCTTACGCCGCGGACGCATCGAACTACCGTCAGGTGCCGATCGGCGTCGTCATTCCGCACACCGTGGACGACGTGCTCGCCGCGCTCGAGGTGTGCCGCCGCTTCGGCGTGCCGGTCCTGCCGCGCGGCGGGGGGACCTCGCAGTGTGGCCAGTGCGTCAACGTCGCGGTGGTGATCGACACCTCCAAACACCTGAACCGCGTCCTCGAGATCGACTCCCAGGCAAAGACCGCGCGGGTCGAGCCTGGGGTCGTGTGTGACACGCTACGCGACGCGGCCGAGCGCCACGGGCTCACCTTCGGGCCCGACCCGGCGACCCACAGCCGCTGCACGCTCGGCGGCATGATCGGCAACAACTCCTGCGGCGCGCACTCGGTGATGGCTGGCAAGACGGTGGAGAACATCGAGGCGCTCGAGCTCGTCACTTACGATGGCGCGCGCATGTGGGTCGGACCGACGTCCGATGCCGAGTTCGAGCGCATCGTGCGCGCGGGCGGCCGGCGCGGGGAGATCTACACGGCCTTGAAGCATCTTGCCGATCGCTACGGCAATCTCGTGCGCGCGCGTTTCCCGAAGATCAAGCGGCGCGTGTCCGGCTACAACCTCGACCAGCTGCTGCCGGAGAATGGCTTCAACGTCGCGCGCGCGCTGGTCGGCTCGGAAGGCACCTGTGTCACCACGCTGCAGGCGGTGACGCGGCTGGTGAGGAGCCCGCGCGCGCGCATCCTGCTCGTGCTGGGCTACCCGGATATCTACGCCGCGGGCGACGCCGCGCCGGCGATCATGCCGTTCCAGCCGATCGCGATCGAGGGGCTGGACGAGCGCATCATCGGCGGTCTGCGCGAGCGCGGTCTGCGACTTGAGGATATTAGCCTGCTGCCTGCCGGACGCGCCTGGATCATGGTCGAGTTCGGCGGCGACAGCGAAGCGCAGGCAGTCGAGCAGGCGCAGGCCCTTGAAGCGTCCATTGGCGGCAAGCCCGGCGCGCCCACGAGCTGGCTCATCACCGATCCGCATATGATGGCGCGCATCTGGAGCATACGGGAAGTCGGCGCGTCGGCCACGACGCTCGCGCTCGATCCGTCCCAGCCCGACCCGGCCGTCGGCTGGGAGGACGCGGCGGTCGATCCAGCGCGCCTCGGTGATTACTTGCGCGACTTCCAGCGCCTGGTCGACCGCTACGGCTACTCGACCTCGCTGTTCGGGCATTTCGGCGACGGCTGCATCCACGCGCGCATTACCTTCGATCTGCGCTCGCGCCCAGGTGTCGCCACCTGGCGGGGCTTCCTGCGCGATGCCGCGGAGCTGGTGGTGAACTACGGCGGCTCGCTCTCCGGCGAGCACGGCGACGGGCAGGGCCGCGCCGAATTCCTGCCGGTGATGTACGGCGAGGAGCTGATGGAGGCCTTCCGCGAGTTCAAGCGCATCTGGGATCCGGCGGGCCGGATGAATCCGGGCAAGCTGATCGACGCCTACCGCGTCGACGAGAACCTACGCCTCGGGCCCGACTATCAGCCGCTCAAGCCGGCCACGCGCTTCGCGTTCGCGAGCCGCGAGGGCACGGGCTTCACACGCGCGGTCGAGCGCTGCGTCGGCATGGGCAAGTGCCGCTCGCTCGAGGGCGGCGTGATGTGCCCGAGCTACCGCGTCACGCGCGAGGAGCGCTTCTCCACGCGCGGGCGCTCGCGCCTGCTGGCCGAGATGCTGCGCGGCGAGGTGATTCCGGACCTCTGGCAGAGCGATGCGGTGCGCGAGGCGCTCGACTATTGCCTTGCGTGCAAGGGCTGCAAGAGCGACTGCCCGACGCACACCGACATGGCAAGCTACAAGGCGGAGTTCCTGTCGCACTACTATGCCGCGCGGCTGCGCCCGCGGCAGGCCTACAGCATGGGGCTCATCCACCGCTGGGCGCGCCTCGCCTCGGCTGCCCCGGGGCTCGTCAACTTCGTCACCCAGACGCCGGGCCTGGCCGGGCTGGCCAAGGCGATCGGCGGGATCGCGCGCGAACGCAGCATCCCGGCATTCGCGCCGCAGACGTTCCGGCAGTGGTTTGCCCGGCGCGCTGCACCGGACCCGTCGCGCCCGCGCGTAATCCTGTGGGCCGACACCTTCAACAATTACTTTCGCCCGGAGACGGCGCAGGCCGCGATGGAGGTACTGGAAGCGGCGGGATACGCGGTGAGCGTGCCCGGCACAGGACTGTGCTGCGGGCGACCGCTTTACGATTTCGGCATGCTCGATCTTGCGCACCGCCAGCTCGCGCGCATTCTCGACGCGCTCGAGCCCGACATCCGCGCCGGCACGCCGGTGGTGGGGCTCGAGCCGGCGTGCGTTGCGGTGTTCAAGGACGAGCTGCTGAACCTCTTTCCCGACGACGCGCGCGCGCAGCGCCTGAGCCGGCAGTGCTTCCTGTTCAGCGAGTTCCTGACGCAACGCGCGCACTGGGTCGCGCCGCAGCTCGGCGGCCGCGCCATCGTGCACGGCCATTGTCACCAGAAAGCGCTGTTCGGAATGAAAGCCGACATGCAGCTACTCGCGGAACTGGGCGTCGATGCGGAGTTGCTCGGGACCGGCTGTTGCGGCATGGCCGGCAGCTTCGGCTTCAAGCCCGAGCACTACGAGCTCTCGATCAAAGCGGGCGAACTCGGGCTGCTGCCGGCGGTGCGTGACGCGGCGCCGGAGACATTGGTCATCGCCAGCGGCTACAGCTGCCGCGAGCAGATCGCGCAATGCACTGGACGCGAGGGCTTGCATATCGCGGATCTCGCGCGCCGGGCGCTGCCCGGCCCGCGCTGAGCACGACGCATGCCTGGCTTCGAGTCGCTCACCCCCGCAATCCTCGTCTGGATCGTTGCGGTCATCGCCTTCGCCGGACTGGTCCAGGGCGCGCTCGGCCTGGGTTTTCCGATCGTGGCGACGCCGCTGATCGCGCTCGTCACCGATATTCGCACCGCGATCATCGTCGTGCTGCTGCCGTGCGTGGCCACCGTGGTGGTGAGCATGCTGCGCGGCGGGCCGTTACGGCCCGTGCTCGCGCGCTTCTGGATGATGCCGGTCTATGCCTTCTGTGGTGCCGCGATCGGCACGCGCCTCTTCGTCGCGTATCCGTCCTTTCCGTTCGCGCTGCTGCTCGCGGCGATGCTGCTCGTCTATCTCAATCTCGACCGGCTGGGGCGCACCGAGTGGCCGGTTATCCGCGAGCGCCACCAGCTGTTCGCGCTTGCCTTCGGCTTTCTCGCCGGCTTGTCGGAGGGCACGGCAAACGTGGCGGCACCGCCGCTCGTGGTGTTCTACCTCGCGCTTGGGCTCTCCCCGATCACGCTGGTGCAGGGTCTCAACATCTGCTTCTTCACGGGCAAGGCGACGCAGTTCGCCACGCTCGCCACCGCCGGCGGCGTGCCTTGGGTGGAGTGGGCGGCGACGCTGCCGCTCGCCGTGGTCGCCACTTTCACCGCGTTGCGCGGGGTGACGATCCGCAGCCGCATCGATGCGGCCACCTATCGCGTCTGGTTGAAGCGCGCGCTGTTCGCGATGGCGCTGATCCTGCTCGGGCAGTACGCCTACGGCCGCTGGGTCGCGTGAATGCAAACGGGCCTGCAGGGCCGGCCCGTTCGGAAAGATCGCAGGGCGGGGCGTTACGCGGGCATTTTTTCCAGTACCGTTTTCAGCTCGCCGCTCTTGAACATTTCGATCATGATGTCCGAGCCGCCGACGAACTCGCCGTTGACATAGAGCTGCGGAATCGTCGGCCAGTTGGCGAATTCCTTGATACCCTGGCGGATGTCGGGGTTCTCGAGCACGTTGACGGTGTAAAAATCCTCGACGCCGCAGGCGCGCAGTATCCCCACCGCGTTGGCGGAAAAGCCGCATTGCGGAAAATCCGGCGTGCCCTTCATATACAGCACGACGCGGTGTTTCGTGACCTGGTCCTTAATCGTGTCCTGGATGCTCATTGCCGCCTCAATAGTTGACTAATTTAGTCGATCATTGTAACGGGTTGCCGCGGGCGCGGTCAAGCATGCCGGCCCGTGGTAACGCGCTCTTGCCCGGCGACATCGCGCCGGGTCGCCACGCGCGTGAATCCCGCGGCCTTGAGCAATCGCCGGCAGGCGTCACCCTGATCGTATCCGTGCTCGAGCGCGAGCAAGCCCCCGGCATCGAGATGTTCCGGCACGGCCGCGACGATCGCGCGGATGCAGTCGAGCCCGTCGGCGCCAGCGGCGAGCGCGGCGCGCGGCTCGAAGCGCAAGTCGCCTTGCATGAGATGCGGATCGCCGGCTGCAACGTAGGGAGGATTGGCGACGATCACGGCGAAGCGCTCGTCCCTCACCGGGTCAAACCAGTCGCCCGCACGCAACTCGACGTTCTCCGCGCCATGCGAGGAGACGTTCTCGCGCGCAAGCGCGACCGCTTCCGGCGAAGCATCCGTCGCGACGACCTCGGCGTTCGGCCGAAGATGCGCGATCGTGATCGCCACGCATCCGCTGCCCGTGCCGAGATCGAGCACGCGCGAAGGGCCCTGAACGGGAATCTGCTCGAGGGCCGCGTCCACCAGGAGCTCGGTCTCGGGTCGCGGAATCAGCACGGCCGGGTTAATCCGGAACGCGAGCCCGTAGAACTCGCGCTTGCCCGTCAGATACGCGACCGGCTCCCCGGTGATGCGCCGGCCGACCAGCGCGTGAAACTCGCGCAGCCGCGGCTCGTCGAGCTCGGCGCCGCCGTAAGCGATGAGGTAGGCGGCGTCACACGCGAGCACGTGCTGCAGGATCACGCGCGCGTCCGCCCGATCGATATGTTCGCGCGCCCAGTCGAGCGCCTGTGCGATAGTCTGGAGCATGCTGCGGCAAGACCTCGCTCCCGCGCAACGCCTACTCTGCGAGCGCGGCCAACAGCTCGGTCTGGTGCTCAGAGCTCAGGGCGTCGGTCAGCGGATCGAGGTCGCCGTCCATGATGCCGGCGATCTTGTAGAGCGTCAGGTTGATGCGGTGATCGGTCACCCGTCCCTGCGGAAAATT